>Ga0169931_10005161_pt1 | contig 19994 bp, 14 predicted proteins | sample Kivu_15m_20L_FD_129675 | JGI IMG/M metagenome (GOLD analysis project Ga0169931, IMG submission 129675) | Freshwater microbial communities from Lake Kivu, Western Province, Rwanda to study Microbial Dark Matter (Phase II) - Kivu_15m_20L... | ecosystem: Environmental > Aquatic > Freshwater > Lake... | reverse complement strand
CTGCACTATGCGGATCATCACCTGGGCTGGCTCACCGGCTCAGGCCGCCGCATGGTTGGTCAGCTGACAGAGACGATCGACCAGGTGGAGCGCAGCATCGCGCCCCACCGCAAGGCCGTGCTGCAATCCAAGTTCGGTTCGGCCCTCCGCAAGCACATCAAAGAACTTCAGCAAGCGCGCCAAGTCTTTGGGCCGGTGCGGTTGGGGGAGGTGTGAGCGCGTTGTGCTTCTGTGCGGCTCCCGCTATCATCAGATCATGAAAACTAAGAAGACGGGCCAGAAGAAGGCAAAAGTTGGAGTCGGTGCTGCTGGGATCAAAACGGCAGTCAAAAAGTTGCGCAAGAACTATGGATCGGTGTTAAAAAGGCTTGCGAGTTAGTTCTCGTAGAGCATTCTTTCAGGAGACGCGAAGTGTCCAAGCGTAAGCGAGGAAGGATTCCTGGAAGGGCTCGCTAAGCGGTGAGTGGTCGTAATTGAGCGGGGTGCGAAAAGAACGTCCTTCGACGTGCAACCGGTACGGTGTCCTCGTATGATACGTGATATCCTTGGAGCAATGAATTTTCCCGGAGGTGACTGATGGGAGAAAAAGCGGCGGTTCTAAAATTGCTCGAACAATTGCCGGAAGAAGCCACGCTCGAAGACATTCAATACCACTTGTACGTGCTGCAAAAAATTAAGGCTGGGCAGGAGGCAGTTGATGCCGGGCATGTCATTCCGCATGAAGACGTGATGCGTGAGCTGGCGGGATGGCTCGCATAGTCTGGTCGTTCATAGCGCGAGACGATCTCAAGGCGTTGGTGGCCTTCATCAAGGCGGATTCCCCCGGTTACGCGCACACCTTTGGATTTCGGACAAGTCCAGGCAATGTGTTACTCATCGAGTCGGAGCGACGCCGGACGGCTCGCCGTCGCGCAGCACGCATGGTTCAGCGTCTGAGACAGGCTGCTGGTGAGCGGCCGTGAGGGCATGATGGCACGTCGTAGTAAACAGCAAAAACCGCAGGATAAACGAACGGCGACGGTCCAGCGGCTGAGGCTCCAACAGCGGGTGGTTCGTCAGAAGAAAGCCCTGTTGTCTCTCGCCGGTATCGGGGCCAGCGGGTTTACCGATATCAGTGTCGAGCATGACACCTAATGGGTCGTGCATCCCCTCGGCGATATTCGGTAGCGCTGTCACAGCACTCCGTTGGGGGCCTTTTTCAGCAGCCGTTACGGCTCCACCACCACATCCACAAAAGCCGGCAGGCTATCCGCGCCTTTTTTGTCGGTCACGCGCAGCTTAAACCGGTAGGTTCTCGGTTCTGAGACCGTGGGGGCGAGGAACGACGCTTCGGCGTTGTTCACGTCCAGCAGCGGGACTGTGCTGCCTCGGATCTGGCTCCAGGCATAGTACAGCGCTTCGCCTTCCGGATCGCGGCTCTTCAAGCCGTTGAGTTTCACCTTCGTGCCGGCCTTCACCGTCTTGTTCGGCCCTGCATCGGCTACCGGCGGTTCGTTCGGCTCGTCGTTCACAGTCACATTCACATCGAGCGAGGCCTGCTTGCCCCGGTTGGTTACGGTGAGGGTCGCTTTGCCGTTGCCGACGATCTGCAACATCCCGTCGCTCAGGACCTTGATGACGTTGGCGTTGGAGCTCTGGTAGCTGGTGCCGCTGGACGGCGTGGGGATCGGGCGCACGATGCCATCGGCGAACTCGCCGACAACTGGAAGTTCGAAGATTTTTCCCATCGAGTCAACGTGGCCGAAGGCTGAGGATTGTCCGGCGCGCCCCAGTTGCAACGGCTTGTCGGTCTCAAAGTCGATGGTCTGCAGGGCTGCGTCCGGCTCCACCTGTACGATGACTTCGTCGAACACGGTTCGTGTACCCAGGCGACCGCGTGAGATTTCCGCCACGGCCAAGAGGCGCATCGGTCCCACGGCTTCTTTCGGGACTTTCAACGTGCCGCCGAACGGCGGGGTCTGGTCGAATCCGGAGGAGAGGGCGGCCACGGCAACGACCGGCGCGCCGGTGATGCTGTCTTTCTGCGAATACTTGTCATCGGCCAGTTTGTCCTGTTGCGGCATGGTCGAAGCGTCGGAGTCGTCCTGCTGCACGAGGGTCTCGGCCTGTTCCCCGTACCAGTAGTAGCGGACTTTCACGATGCCACTGTCCGCGCCGAGATCGACCTGGGCGGTGACGGTGTGCCCGGATTTCAGCCTGGCGCCGTCGGCGGGGGCGACGATCTTAAACGCCAATGCCTGCTCCGCCGACAAGAGGCTGCCGATCGCGAGCGCGCAGAGGCACAGGTTCCGAACCCACGGTTCACGTGTCACGTGGGGCATTTCACGAGCCATCGTCACCTCGTCAGGTGGAAGGGCACATCCGTCAGCACGACGCGATCCTTGAACAAGAGCGAGGCCTTCAGCATCAGCGCGCGCTGATTGTGCAGAATGTTTTGCCACCAGCGAGCCGGCAGGATTTCAGGAACGACGACGGTGATCCAGCATTCCGGATCTTGCTGCCGCTGGTCTTCGATATAGTCCAACAGGGATCCCAAGATCGAACGATAGGGAGAGGGGACGACGATTAGCGGGACTCCCCCGCCCCACTGGGCCCATTTGATTTCGACGAGCGCGGTTTCTTCTTTGTCCACATCCACGAGGATCGCGCGGATTTCTCCACCCCGGCTGCGCGCATAATCTACTGCGCGGACGACGGAACGGTTCACGTTGCCAATGGGAATAATCACGAGATTCCGCCGGGGACGGGGCGGTCTGGCATCTCGCGTGAGCGCGACTTGTTCCGCGACGGCTTTGTAATGTGTCCGGATGCCCCGGAACATGACGATCAACAGCGCCACGAGCAGGAAGACGATCCAGGCGCCTTGCATGAATTTGGTGCTGGCGATGATGACGGTGGCGATGCCGGTCGTGACCGCGCCGACTCCGTTGACCACCAGTTTTTTCCGCCAATGCAGGCCTCGCTTGACGAGCCAGCGCTTGACCATGCCGGCCTGCGACAGGGTGAACGAGACGAAGACGCCGATGGCATAGAGCGGAATCAGCGCGTGTGTATCGCCGTGGAAGAAGGCGAGCAGCAGGCAGGCGAAAAATCCAAGAATGATGATGCCGTTGGAGAAGACCAATCGGTCGCCGAAGGTGGCCATCTGGTGCGGCATGTAGCCGTCTCGGGCTAGAATTGACGACAGATGCGGGAAGCCGGCAAAGGCGCTATTGGCGGCCAAGACGAGGAGCAGCATGGTGCCGATCTGGACGATGTAATAAATGGCGCCGGAGCCAAACGTCAACCGCGCCAGTTGGGAGACGACGGTCTCATCGGCCTTGGCGAGAATGCCGTAATGGTAGGCCATCCAGCTGATTCCCATGAAGAGGAAGGCCAGAATGCCGGACATCCAGATCATCGTGGCTGCGGCGTTTTTCGACTCCGGCGCACGGAAGGCCGTGACGCCGTTGGAGATGACTTCCATGCCGGTCACCGCAGAACACCCGGCGGCAAACGCGCGGAGCATTAAAAAGAGGGTGAGCCCCTCCATGGTGTTGGCGGCTTCAGTCGATGGCGCGATGGGCACGGCGCCTGGATTCAGAAAAGACTGAATGGTGCCCAGCAGGACCATGAGAGCCAAGGCCCCGATGGCGAAGTAGGTGGGGATCGCGAAAAACTTTCCCGATTCCCGCACGCCGCGCAGGTTCATGACCACGATAAACAGAATCGACAGCAACCCCAGCGCCTCCCGATGGGGGAAGAGATTGGGAATGGCCGAGGTGAGGGCCGCCACACCGGCCGCCACGCTGACGGCCACCGTCAGGATGTAGTCGATCATCAAGGCGCCGGCTGCGATGAGCGCCGGCAGTTCTCCTAAATTGCTGCGCGCGACGATATAGGCGCCGCCGCCTTCCGGATACTCATAAATGATTTGGCGATAGGAGATAGTCAGGACCACGACGAGGAAGAGAATGGCGAGGCTGACGGGAATGGACCAGGTTACGGCGGCGGTCCCGGCGAGAATCAGCACCAGCAGAATTTCTTCGGTGGCATAGGCCACCGAAGAAATGGCGTTGGACGAAAAGATTGCCAGCGCCAGGGTTTTCGAGAGCCGTTCGTGCGCGGCTTGCGCCGTCTTCAGGGGGTCGCCGACGAGCCAACGTTTTATAATCATAAAGGCATTATCGCACAATCCGAGAACGGAGGAAAAAGATGAGGGCCTAGGCGGGATAGGCCTAAATGCCCAAATCCTCCGATGGCCGCCACTGACCGCGCCACGAGTCTCGCGTTGAGTGAACTCGGAAAGATTCCTAAGGCCTGTCCGCTGGCCTTGCGTCATGGCCTGAGCGGGTATGACTGTCCAAAGGGGTTGACACAGACTTTCAAGTTCAGTATCGTGCGGCCTCCCCGCGAGGGGGCCGTGTGTTCGTTTGCGTCATGGAGCCTGATATGTAAATCGCAGTCGGTACATTCCGTGTCATAAGGTTTTATTTCTGATCGTTCATCATAGCAAGGAGGCCGGTCCATGTTATTTCGTACGGTACGGGGTAGTGTCCCTACTCGCATGCTCGGCATGATGGCAGCGGTAGCCCTGTTCGGGGCTCCGCTGGCATCGGCTGAGACTTCCAGTTCAGCTGGTCACGCGACGCATCAAGTCGCGATGAATCACCAGCTTCCCGCGTGGGCGGAACAACTCAAAGGTCAGACGATCGTCGAAGACGCGATGTCCGGAAAGGGCGAGCGGTCGTCGATGGTCGAGCAGCAGCATCAGCGAATCATGGAGCACATGAGCCAGGATCCGCAGGTGCAGGGCGTCAACACCGGCATGTACAACACCCAGTCCATGATGCACCAGTACGGGGCGGGCGGGCAGGACATGTTGCTGGTGTCCGATCCGCGCGTTGAGCCGGTGGCCATGACGAGCGGCGGCAAGTGCCCCGCGACGGCGCCGGTGAAGCAGTACAACGTGTCCGCGATCAACGTTGAAATCACCTTGAATCAGTGGCTCGATTTCTATCCGGGCTACATGTACGTGCTCGATGAGCACCTCGACAAGGTCCGTGCGGAAGAGGCGACGAACAAGGCCTCGCGCGACAAGGAAGGCTTCGATCCCGGAGCCATCATTCCCGGCGTGCAAGCCCAGTGGATTCAACCCTTGACCATCCGCGCCAACCAGGGCGATTGCCTCAAGATCAAGTTGAGCAACAAGCTGGAAGGCGGCGAAGAGGTCAGCCTCCACATCCATGGCTCGTCCATGGTGGTGAGCGCGACGGGCGCCGCGGCGACCACGACGAACTCGGATACGATCGTCGCCAAGGATAAGAGCGGCGATTTCGAGTGGTACATCCACCCGAGCACGCAGGAAGGCGTGCGCCAGTTCCATACGTTCAGCAACGACCGTGAGCTCACGGTCATGGGCATGTTCGGGTCCTTCGTCGTCGAGCCGCGCGGTTCGTCCTATTGGGAAGCCCTCGGCAGCGGGGATGCGACTCCGGCCAGCAGCGGCTGGCAGGTCATGATCAAGAACGGCACGGGCCCGGACTTCCGCGAATTCGTGCTCTATTACCACGAAGTCGGCGATGAAGCCTTCCGCCCGCTGAACAAGAAGGGCGACTTCTTGCCGCAACGCGATCCGTTGACGGACGCCTATCGTCCGGGTGGCCGCGCGATCAACTATCGCAGCGAGCCCTTCGGCATCAACAATATGCATGTGCAGCACGAGTACTTCGGCTTCGAGGACGAGTCGATGGGGTACAGCTCCTATACGTTCGGCGATCCGTCGCCGACGATCCCCCGTTCCTACATCGGCGACCCGGCGAAGTTCCGCCTGGTGCACGGTGGATCGGAAGTGTTCCACAGCCACCATCCGCACGGAGGCACGATCCGGTGGCCGCGCAGCCCGCGGGCGATCGATGACATGAACCTCTGGGCGACCAGCACCAACGGCCCGGTCAAGTATCCGGTCATCCGCGCCAAGACCGACCGCGTGGACGTGGAAGTCATCGGTCCGTCAGAAGCGCTCGACCTCGAAACCGAGTGCGGGTCCGGTCTCTGCCAGCAGCTGGCCGGCGACTTCCTGTTCCATTGCCACGTCGCGCACCATTATGTGGCGGGCATGTGGGGCTACTGGCGCGTGTACAACACGATCCAGCAGGGCGACCTGCGGAACGACGTGATGCCGGATCTTCGTGAGCTGCCGGATCGCAAGGGCCGCATCAAGACCCCGATTGCGTCGGACAAGCTGATCGGCCAGACTGTGGACTGGTTCGGCAAGCAGTTCACGATTACCGACAAGGGCAAGAGCAACTGGAAGGGTAACCCGGCCGTCATCAACATCAAGGATTGGGTCGCCATGCAGCTGCCCACCATGGGCAAGCCTGGCCACAAGGATGATGAAAAGGGCCAGACGCAGTCGTACGATGCCACCGTCCTGGATTGGACCTGGAACGGCAACGTGGCGATGAGCGAAAAAGAGAGTGAAGTCGATAATCCCAAGTACAAGTCCACGCACCCCGGGAAGCGGCATGCGATCATGTTCGAGCCGATGACCGGCAAGGTGGCTTGGCCGCATCTGACGCCGCACTTCGGCCGGCGCGTGATGTTCTCGCCGAACCACGTCGGCGCGCCCTGGCTGGAGATGATCCGCCGGGATGCGAACGGAGACGAGAGTGTCGATCAGGCCTTGCCCGGAGAAAACGGCGTGTGGAGCCTCTGCCCGGAGAATGCCGGACGGAAGCACTACAATGTCCACTTCGTGAAGATGCCGATCAAGATCGCCAAGGCGCAGGGCAAGGAGCCGGCCGTGGTCGATCCGAACGGGTTGATCTATGTGCTGCACGAAGAAGAAGCGGCGATCCGCGCCAACGACGATCTGAAGTATCCGTTGGTGGTTCGCGGCAATATCTATGATTGCATCGACTGGACGCTGACCAGCGAGTGGGACGACGACGATTACACGAACTTCCAGTCGTCGAAGATCAACACGCACTGGCATTTCCTGCAGTTCGATAACCAGGCGTCGGACGGCGTGATCACCGGCTTCTCCTATGAGCAGTCAGTGCGTCCGTTCACGATGCTGGAGAAGAAGAACGCGAAGGGCCTCCCGGCCCCGATGAACACGCCGTTGACGGCGGCGGCCAAGAAGGGCGCCACCAGCATCACGGTGAAGAACGCGAAGCCGTATCACGTGGGCACCCTCATCATGGTGGGCGCCGATAACGTGAAGGGCAATGAAATCTCCCGCGTCAAGGCGATCAGCGGCAACACGATCACCTTGGCGAAGGGCCTGAAGAACGACCATCCGGCGAACGACATCGTGACGGTCGAGTTCGTCCGGCAGCGGTTCTGGGTCGATGCGGACGTGGGCACCGTGTTCTGGCACGACCATGCGTTCGGCGCGACCACCTGGCCGCACGGCGGGTTCGGCACGTTCATCGCCGAACCGGTCGGGTCCACCTATCATGACCCGAAGACCGGCAAGGAAGTGCGGAGCGGCCCCATCGCCGACATCCGGACCGTCGAGCCGGTGGGTCATGGCGTGAACAACAGCTTCCGTGAGTTGATGGTGCAGGTGCACGACACCGTGCCGCACACCGTCAACGTCGTGACTGCGGGCAATCCTCCCGGGCAGCCGATTGAAGTGGCGCTCGAGGCTGGCAAGACCGTGTCGTTCATGATGCCGGACAAGATCTACATGACGCCGATGCCGTTCTTGAACGGTGGCACGCACACCACCGGCAGCGGATTGAATTTCAGGGCGGCGCCGATCGCGCAGCGGTTGGCGACCAATCCTGATTCGTCGCAGATCTTCAACAGCAACGTCCACGGCGATCCCTATACGCCGACCTTGCGGGCCTACGTGGGAGACACGATGGTGTTCCGTCTCCTGCATACCCTCATGAACGAGTCGATGGTCTGGACGATTTCCGGCCATACGTTCCTCTCGGAGCGCTATGCCGGCGATGCCAATCGCAAGAATTCGATGCACGTCGGTATTGCGGAGCGCTACGATCTCGTGGTGCCGCAGGCCGGTGGGCCTCGCTTGCAGGCCGGCGACTATATCCATTTCAACGGCCGGTCCTCGAAGTTCTCCGAGGGTGGCTGGGGTATCGTGCGCGTGTATGACAAGGAACAGGCCGATCTGAAGAAGCTCACGTCGGGCTTCTCCACGAAGAACGAAATCCCGAAGGCTCTGCCGGTGTGTCCGGCGGATGCTCCGGTGAAGTCGTTCAATGTGGTGGCGCTGGATTATCCGGCCATGAAGTTCAACGCGAAGGCCCCTGAGATGATCGAAGTGGACTTCGAGCGGAAGATCCTCATGACCAATCCGGACGCGAAGATCTATGCCTTGGAGGAAGACACGGCCAAGGTGGCGAGCGGCGCGCAGCCGATGCCCCTCACGCTCCGCGTGAACGTGGGCGATTGCGTGAAGGTGAATCTGAAGAACAAGATGAAAGAGAGCAAGGCGTCCTTCTCGGCCATCGGGCTGGCCTTCGACCCGAAGGATTCGATGGGCGCCAACATCGGCATGAACCCCGGCGATCAGACGATCGCGCCGGGCGCGGAGCGGACCTATACGTACTACGCGGATCCGTTCAACGGCGAGACGGCCTCGTTGGTGTGGGATTGGGGCAATGCGATGACCAATCCGCGCAACGGGTTGTTCGGCGCCATCGTGGTGGGCCCGAAGGGAGCCAAGTACCGCGATCCGAAGACCGGTGCCGATTTGACGAACAAGAATGCCTGGGCGGCCGACGTGATTCTCGATCACTCGTTGCCCGGCATGGAAAACCGGCCGAACTATCGTGACGTGGCGTTGTTCTTCCAGGACGAAGACAACATCATCGGCACGAGCTTCATGCCCTATGTGCAGAACGTGGCGGGCCTGACCGGTGTGAACTACCGGTCCGAGCCGTACAAGTTCCGTGAAGAGCAGGGCTGCTCGCTGGGCAAGGTGTTCCAGCCTTGCAAGGCGGACAAGCCCGAGGATCCGGCCACGCCTCTGATCGAGGCGCATGCCGGCGATCCCGTGCGCATTCACGTGCTGGGTGTGAGCAACGAACAAAACGGCATGTTCAGCGTCGAGAAGCACGAGTGGCCGATCGAGCCCTTCATGCGCGGCGCGGATCAGATCAGTGTCGTGGAGTTCTCCGGCTCTGAGACGATCGATGCCTTTATCCCTTCCGCAGGCGGTCCCTATCGCCTGCCTGGCGACTATGTGTACAGCAACCAGCGGTTGCCGTACTCGCAGTCCGGCCAGTGGGGGTATGTGCGGGTGTTGCCGTCCGGCGATCAGCGGCTCATGCCGCTGCACGGCGCGGCGGCCGGGATGAAGAGCGCGTCGGCTGAACAGCCGGCGATGGCGATCCCGGTGTCCGTAAAGTAATCTCCGGCCTCCTGCCTTGCGGCGGGGGCATGGGCGATCGCGAAGGGGGAAGCCGAAAGGCTTCCCCCTTTTGCTTTGTGGCGGCCTTTTGATACGATGCGGACGCGGCGCAAATTCACATCCGGATGGAGGATGACGCGGTGACTGGCAAGGCGGTTTGGCAGCGGGCAAGCAAGGCGGCGATAGCGGCCCTCTGGCTGCTGGTTCTGGCGGGTGGGGTGTTGCCGGCGGCGGCCTATGAAGTGGTGGACGTGCCGCATGGCGGATCCATCGAAGGTGTCGTGCGGCTGGATGGTCCGATTCCCGAGCCCAAGGGCTTCAACCTGATTACCTTTCCCGATCCGGCCTATTGCGGACGCATCTCGAACGGCCGTGGCTGGCGGCTGCTCCGAGATTTTGTGGTGGGGCCGAATGCGGGGCTGAAGGATGCGATCGTGCTCCTGGAGGGGGTGGAGTCGGGCAAGCCGTTTGAAATTTCCGTGCCCCTGATCGAGGCGCGCGACTGTTTGTTTCAGCCTTTTATGACGATCGTGCGGAACGGGCACGCGGTGGAAGTGATCAATATGGATCCCGTGATGCACGACATTCAGGGCTACGAGACGTCGCTGGAATCAGGGGCGCGGACGCTCTTCAATACTCCGCTGGTCATGAATCACCAGCATCATCGGGGTGATATGCATGCGATGCACAATCATGCGCCGGGGGCGTCGCTGATCGGCCCGGTGTATCTGAACAAAGGGCGCCGGACCTTTTATATGCAGTGCGGATTTCACGCCTATATGGAGAGTTGGGCGATGGCGGTGAACAATCCCTATTATGCGCTCACCGATGAGAAGGGGGCCTTCACCATCGATCACATTCCGCCAGGGACCTATCAGATGGTGGTCTGGCATCCGCAGACCGGGCCGGGGTTGACGAAAACCGTGACGATCCACGCCGATGGCAAGGTGCAGGAGCAGTTCTCGCTGCAGGCGCCCAAAGGAAATCGTTCCGCCTACAAGGTGATGGATAATCCCCGCTTCGGTCCGGAATCCCTCGGCTATTCGATCGACATCCAGCCGTTTGTGGAACGTCAGCATTGAGGCCCTTCCCCGCCACCGTTCGCATGAGGGCGCCAGTCCGATTCCTGTGTCTCGGGCTTGCGTTGCTGTCAGGCGGCGTACTCGGCCAGGCGTGGGGCGGTGAGGCGGCGGCCCAGGCCGTTGAATTTTCCGGGACGCTCATCAAGCAGGTGAACGGCCGCCGGCATCAGGCGCAGGTCTTTGCGAAGGAGGACCGGATCCGCCTGGAGTATAAGTACGCGCTGAAGACCGATTATGGGTATGCCGCGATCGAGATCGTTCGCTTGGACAAGGCCGAAACCTGGTATCTGCTCGCGCAGCGGAAAGAGCTGCTGGTCACGCCGGTGGATGTGGACGATGTGCTGCCGGTTCGTCCGGCCTTGCCGGGCGAGACGGAACGGGTGCTGGTCGGAGAGGCCACGGCGGTCGGCCGTGCGGCGCACTTGTTCGAGGTGCAGACGGATCGCCATGGCCGGGTTGAACGGTTTTTTGAATGGGTCGATGTGGAAGCGGGGATCGTGTTGAAGCTGGTGAGCCGCGACCGGGATTGGTCGATCGCGTACGACCGGATTCGCCTCTCGCCGCAGCCGGATTACTATTTCGACGAACCGCCCGGATACAAAAAACGAGCGAGCCCCGCCGGGCCCAGAGTGCAAGGGTAACGGGGCGGCAAGGAAACAGGATGACACGAAGGCTATTCCATCGTCGCGGGATCGTGGTCGCGGGATTGTTGTGCGTGCTGGCCGGGATGAGTCCGTCTGGATTGCTGGCCGGGGCGCCCGCCGTTCCCAAAGAGGCGCAGGCGGCCTTTGAAAAGAAGGCGTATCAGCAGGCGCTCGATGAGCTGGCCAAGCTCGATAAAGAGAAAGGAGCGGCGCCCGATGTCAGGCGGCTCAAAATCCGGTCGCTGATTCATCTGGGCAAGCCCAAAGAGGCGCTGGAGGAGTACGATCTGCTGGCCCAGTCTCTCAAGCGCGACGATGAGCCGGTGCTGCGCGAGGTGGCGCTCGGCATGATCGTCGTGCTCGTGAAGGACATGCGCGAGCAGATGCGCGGCGCGGCCTACACGGCGTTGAAGGAAATCGATTCCGCCGAGGCGGTGCCGTTGTTTGAAGACGGGTTGAGCGACGGGTCTGGGCCGGTGCGTGTGCTGGCGGTCGAAGGGCTGGGCCGGTCGGAAGCCGGGAGAAAGTCGAAGAAGTTGCGCGGCGCGCTGGAGGATCAGGCCGGGCTGGTGAAGGCCCGTGTCGTGAAAGCGCTCGGACGTTCCGGCGATCCCTCTGTGCTGCCGCTCATCGAGGCCGCAGCCAAGGATGAGCTCTCTCCTGTGCGGATTGCCGCCTACGCGGCGCTCGTCAGGCTCGGGAAGAAAGAGGCCTGGGACGATTTGCGGAAGGCCGCCGAGGCGGCCAACCCGGATGATCGAACCGATGCGATCAGGGCCATTGCCGATCTGAAGGATCAGCGGGGCGCGCCTCTGCTCATGGAGATGCTGGCCTATCAGCAGCCCTCGGTGCGGGGGACGGCGGCGAGAGGGCTGGGACAGCTGGGGCGCAAAGAGGCCCGCGAAAAGATCGAGGTGTTGCTGAAGGATCCCATCCCGGCGGTGCGCGAATCCGCCGTGTCGAGTCTGGCTGAGCTGGGCACAGGTGAGTCGGTGCCGGCCATCGCGCAGTTATTAGGAGATGGACAAGTGACGGTCCGGGCGGCGTCGATCGCGGCGCTGCTCCAGCTCGGGCAGCCGTTCGAGAAGGTGGCGGAGCCTGCCAGAGCCTTGGCGCAGCAAAACGATACGGCCGCCCGGGCGTCGATTGCGTTTGCGTTGGGCAAGGCGACCAAGCCGAATGCGAACGAGGCGATTGCCTTCTTGAACGGGTTGACGGACGATCCGCTTCCTGGGCCGAAGATTGTGGCCATTCGTTCGCTCGGCCACATTGGCGACCGGGAGCAGATTCCGCTGATGAAAGCGCAGTTGCACGATGCGAATGAGGCGGTGCGGGCGACGGCGGCCGGCGCGCTGTTGCATCTGCTGCAGCGGAAACTGTAGCGGCGGGTGGGGCAGAGTGCCCCCTTGTTTCGGATTGACAGGGGACGGTAGACTTTTATATACATACATCGATCCAGATCAGCCTCGCCAGCAGGATGGTGATCGGGTACAGCAGAGGGGAGGCCAGCCTTTCCATTCTCCTCGTCAGGCCGGTGGGTGACGGAAGGGAATCACAAGCAAGAAATCAGGGGCAGTTAGTTCATCACAAGGAGGCAGTCACATGAAGAAGGGTGCGTTGTCAGTGGTGTTTGGTGCGGCCGCAGTGGCGTTCATTGCAGCGCCGTTGGCTGCGAATGCCGGCGGAACCATTGCCGGGAAGGTCACGTATGCCGGGAAGGCTGAGCAGAAGGAGTTTTCCTTCGCCAAGTTCCCGAACCCCAAGTTCTGCCCGAAGAACCCGAACAAGAGCTTGATGGACGGCGACAAGCGCTTTTTGAAGACCATCGAAGTGGGCAAGGATGGCGGTCTGAAGGGCGCCGTGGTGGCCGTGGTCGATATCGAAGACAAGGCGTTCGTGGACGGATATGCCGGCACGGATGTGGTCGCGGAATTCTGCGAATTCCTCCCGTTCACGGGTGTCGTGGTCAACACCAAGAACTTCCGTACTGAGAACCACGATGCGGATGCTGACGATCCCAAGTCCAAGGAAGGCGTGCTCCACAACCCGCATAGCTTCACCGTGAAGGGCTCCACCTCGGCAACCGGTTTCAACATCGGTTTGGCCAAGAAGGGTGACAAGCTCGAGAAGCCGGTGACGTTCCGTGGCGGCGCCGAAAAGGAAGGCTACTATCGGTTGCAGTGCGACCAGCACGAGTTCATGCAGTCCTTCTTCCTCCCGGTTTCGAACGCGCACTTCGCAGTGGTGAAGGAAGACGGTTCGTTCGAGCTCAAGGATGTTCCTGCCGGTAAGCACAAAGTGGTGGCCTGGCACCCCTTTGCCGCGAAGGGCAAGAAGGTCGAGTTTGAGGTGGAAGTGGCCGATGGCGGCACCGCGAACCTCAAGGCCGAGATCAAGTAGGGTTTCTGTTTTTCTGGCGAGGTCACTCGCCTCATCGAGGGCAGCGGAGCAATCCGCTGCCCTTTGTGTTTCTGCCGCCTGTATGCCGCGTCCGGCTGCCTTGCCTTTCACTTTCTGAACTGGGTAAGATGCCTGAATTTTAAGGCCATTCAGGCTCAAGGGGATTGGTGTGTCACGGGAACTCTCACTCGCGGAAATCTTTCAGCTCGGCTATTACTGGGAAACCAAAATCCTGCTGACGGCCATCCGTCTGGACGTCTTTTCCGCGTTGGATGGCAAGCGAAAAACGGCCACTGAGATTGCGGCCAGGATTGGCGCGCACGAACGGACGCTGGCGCTATTGCTCAATGCGCTGGTGGCGATGCGTCTCTTGAACAAGGACGGCGAGACCTACGGGAATGCGTCGGCCGCCGAAACCCATTTGGTGCGGCAGTCTCCCCAATATATCGGGCATCTGCTGTTGCTGCACGATGCCGAATGGGAGAATTGGGGCAAGCTGGAGCAGACGATCAAAACCGGCCAGCGAGCCGTCGATCGCCATGTCTTTGAAACCGATCCGGAGCTTGGCGGCAATGTGCTGGCCGTCTTGCATCGAATCGGCCAGCAGAGCGGCCCTGATTTGGCGAAGCGCCTGCAGCTCTCTGGGCCGGTGCGTCTGCTGGACTTGGGCGGCGGGGCCGGGACCAACGCGATTGCCTTTTGCCGGGTGTACCCGGAATTGACGGCGACGGTGTTCGATCTGCCGGCGACGTTGCGGCTGACCGAGCGCACGGTGAAAGAGGCGGGGCTGGAATCGCGGATCGCGCTGCATCCGGGGAATTTCAACCAGGATGCCCTGGGCGGTCCCTACGATGTCACCCTCATGTCCGACATTCTGCACTATCAAGATTTTGAGACGAATGCGGCGCTGGTCAAAAAAGTGTTCACGCACCTCGCCCCGGGGGGGCGGTTGGTGATCAAGGATCGTTTTCTCGATGACGCAGGAACCGGTCCGGCCTGGACCACGGCCTTCGCGGTCCATATTTTGGTCAACACGCAACAGGGCGGGTGCTACAAGACCGGCGAGGCGATCCAGTGGATGACGGCGGCCGGGTTTGCCTCGGTCACGGAGCTGGAGCGGACGGCGGTCGTGCAGGGCATCAAGGGATAAAGGGGCGCAGGATTCATGGACTGGTTACGCAATCCGGGCTTCTTTGGCACACACGCCACGGTTGGCGCAGACGTCAGCCAGTTGATGGCGACGTTCTTCACCGCGCTCTTTGTCATCGGCTGGATTCAGGCCAAGCGGAATCGGGCGCATGCGCATCATTGGCTGATGCTCGGCGGCATGATCGCGATGCTCAGTTTCTTCGTCGCCTATTATCTCTTCCGTCAGCTCGGGGTCCTGGCCTTTGAGGGGAAGGAAGGGTTCGGCGGCTCGCAGGCGCTCTACGATTATGTGTTTATTCCCGTTCTGACGCTCCACATCATTCTGGTGATCATCGGCTTGGTCATGGCGGTCTATATGATCGTGCTGGGCTTTCGTTCCCAGCACGTGTTGGATGGGGTGCGCACGCTCAAGGAGGCGCTTCTGCTGACGTCATGGCGGAAGGTCGGCCTCATGTTCGGGGCCGTGACGGCTGTGGTGGCGCTGCTATTTCTGTCTCGGGTGGCGACGGCGGGATTTTCACTGAGGAAAATGGAGGTCTATCTTGGCCTCCTCGCCCTCGTGGCGTTTGTCTTTTCCATTGAGATGACGATTCAGCGGATCTGGCCGAACGGCGCGCGGCGGCATCGGGCGCTCGGCCTGTTTACGATGATCATTTATTGTGTATTGTTCATTACAGGGACGACCACCTACGCGATGCTCTACATTTTTTATCCCGGCAAGATTGGCTGAGCGATGTTGACCTGCGGCTGTGGGCGCTGGATGCACACGGAGGGTGTCGAGGAGCGAACGTACGAGGACGGGGTGCCGCAATGGTTTGTGCGCTCGGAGTGCCGGGGCTGCGGCCTGAAAGTCGGCGTGGATGTGCCGGCCGGGCAGCTGAGCGGGCTGATCGACCGGTTGACCTGGACGGACGAGGCCTTGCATCGGCTGGAGCGGATGCCGTCGTATCTGGCCCCGCTCGTACGCGAAGAAGTCGAGCAGGATGTGCGGATCAGGGGTGAGCACGTGGTGGTGTACGAGACGTTGCTGCGGCCGCGCACCGGCGAGCGGATTGTGTGGGACTCTGAAGCGGAACGGCGATTGGATAAGGTGCCGGCGCCGGTGCGCGCGATGGCCCGCGTGGAATTGGAACGGACGGCCGCAGACCGCGGACAGACGCGCATCACGGTCGCGCTGATGGAAGAGATCAAGGCGAAGTATTTCGGGATGGCGGCGCAGAAGGCGTGATGAGGGAACTGTGATGAGGGGGAAACGGGAACGCCTGTCCACTCACCTGGTCACATCACCCATCACCCATCACTCATCACGGGAGATGTGATGCTGCATCGGATGGCATTGCGGGTGTTGCCCAGTTTGACGCTGGCGGTGACGGAGGAGTCGGTCCGAAAAACCAAGCGGATCGTGATGTTCGTTCCCGGCCTCGTGGCGTTTGGCGTGTACCGGCTGGCGAAGCATCTGCTGCCGTTGACGGAACCGCTGGTGCTGTTCGCCGTCAGCGGGCTGGTGGCGGTCGTGACGGCGTTGCTGGCCTATCGTGTCGGGCGTGCGGCTGCCTGGCGGGAGATCGTTCCAGCCGATGGCTTTCGCAGGCTTGGCTGGCTGGCCGGCTGGATTGGCGTTGTCTACGGAGTGCAGCTGTCGTTGCTGGTGCTGGCGCTGCTCTGGCTGGTGGGATACGACTATCTGCAACATCCGGATGGCCCGGCCATGATGGCGATAATCATTTCCTGCACGGCGGTGGCGCGGGACGCGTTTGAAATCGGGCATGTGCGAAAGATGGCGGTGTTGGGGCGGCCGTTTCCGACCTTCCCGGATGGCACGGAGCTTCGTGCCATGGTGGGCGCGCAGCCGGCACCACTGGGCTCTTGGATCGTGGCCGGCCTGGTGCTTGGCGCATTGGGCGCCGCACTGGGGAGTGTTTCAGCCGATCATCAGATCGCCGCGTTGATTCAGTTGGCGGCGGTCACGGTGCTGGGCGGCACGGTGGCGCTTTGTGCCTATTTCGGCGGGCTCCGGCCGGCGGCGCCGTGGATGCAAGGGCTCAGGCAGACGGCTCCCGGTGAGCTGTTGAAATATTGGTGGTGGCCGGGGCTGGCCTTTGCGTCAACCTACTATTTGGTGGCGGCGGGATTTGTGATTTTTGTGCTGAGGCAGCCGGGCTTGTCTCCGCCCTATGCGGTGGCGAGCGGCGGCGGCGTGGCGGCCATGATGGCGTTGTATTGCTACTATCTCGGATACCGGCGGCATGTGGAAGAGGCGCAGGGGCCAGGGCTCTCGTCGGCGTTGCTGCGTTGTCCGTTTGTCATGGGGATTCTCGGGAAGACGATCGGGGGCACGGCTGCGGTCTCCGCGGTGCCCGGTTCAAAGGCGTAATGACATGCGTATGACACGATTCGGCTCTCTTTCAGTGGCGTTCTGGGCAGGGTTGCTGCTCCTGGTCAGTGTCGTGGGAATGGGGTGGGGGACGCAGGGCCTCTCCTTCGCCGAGGAGACGACGGATGTGTATTTTAAGACGCCGGGGACGCCGCAGGGTCCGCCGGCTCCGGGGCCTCATGAGACCGTCTATTCACGGATCGGGTCATTCGACAGCCGGTTGCTGGTCTGGTTCGTGACGCAGCAGCATACCTACTTCGGCGGATTTGTCCTCGCGCTGCCGCTGTTTTGCGCCTTGCTGGAATTTGTCGGGCTCATCACGAAAAAACCGGCGTTGTCGCTGCGCTACGATGGCTTGGCCAGAGACTTGGCGAAGGTCGCGTTGCTGGCTCTCTCGGTGACGGCGGTGGTCGGGAGCCTCATGCTGTCCATGTTCATCTACTTCTATCCGTCGTTCATGAAGTATATGGGCGGGACCTTCAAGTCCTTCATGCCGGTCTACGCCATCGTGTTTGTCGGGGAGTCGCTGCTGCTGATTCTCTATTACTACAGCTGGAACCGGATGGCGGAGCGCGGATTGAAGTGGATCCATGCCGCCATCGGCGTCCTGACGAATATTTTCGGCACGGCCTTGCTGCTGCTGGCGAATGCCTGGTCGGCGTTTATGATGGCGCCGGCCGGTGTGGACGCGCAGGGCCGGTTTCTGGGGAATGTGTGGCATTTGCTCCATTCGTCTCTCTGGAATCCACTCAACGTCCACCGGTTTCTCGCGGACATTATGTCCGGCGGCGCGGTGGTGCTAGCCTATGCCTGTTACCGGTTTTTCACCAGCAAGACCAGCGAAGAGCGGGCTTATTTCGATTGGGTCGGCTATATCTTCCTGTTCGTCACGGTCTGCGCGCTGCTGCCGATGCCGATTGCCGGCTATTGGTTGATGCGCTCGGTGTATGCCTTCAGCCAGAGCATGGGCGTGACGATGATGGGCGGGTTGTTGACCTGGCTCTTTGTCGTGCAGGCGTTGTTGATCGGGGCGCTGCTGCTGGGCATCAACTATTACATTTGGCAAAGCATGGCGCGGATCAAGGGCGGGGAGCGCTATCAGCCGTACTACCAGTTCCTGCTGGGGGTTCTGACGCTGGCGCTGTTTATCTGGCTGACGCCGCACACGGTGATGATGTCGGCCGGTGAAGTGAAGGCCATGGGCGGGGCGCAGCATCCGGTGGTCGGGAACTACGGGGTCATGTCGGCGAAGAACGGCGCGGTGAATGTGATGATCCTCATCACGGCCCTCAGCTTTCTCTACTATCGCCGGGCGAATCGCACGATGACGGTGTCGTGGGTCAAGACCGGCAATGCGCTGATCGGGACGTTGTATGCGGTGGGCATGGTGAATGTGATCTGGCTGTCGATTTATGGATTCTATCTGCCCGCGAAGATCCGCGTCGGCCTCTCTTCGCCGCAAGCCTTTACCACGCTGACGGTGATTGTGGCAGGCGTGGTGATCAACCGTCTCATGCTGAGAGGCTCGATTGTCCACGGCCCGGTGCAATGGGGAAAGATTTCGGTGCGCGGGATGGTGGGGCTCTTTGGCTTGGCGGCGGCCTTCACCTGGGTGATGGGGCTGATGGGCTATATTCGATCATCCGGACGATTAGCCTGGCATGTGAGCGAGCTGATGGCGGATGTGTCCCCCTGGGCCTTTACGCCGGATCTGGAATTCGCCGCGAAAATGGTCACGCTCAACATGGTGGTGTTTTGGGGCGCGGTGTTGGGGTTGTTCTGGATGTGTCAGCGCGGGCAGCAGCCGGTGATGGGGGAGGAGTTCTTTGAGGAGAAGCCTCCGGCCTTGGCGCCGTCGTCGTCGCAGGAAGCCTAAACGGGAAGAAAGGTGATGAAGGATATGAAGCGCAGAGCGGTGTGGAGCGCGGTGGCCGTATTCGGTGCGGTGTTGTGCGCGGGCATGCTGATGAGTGAGCGGGCTTCAGCCGAAGGCCAGGTGTTGGTGCTGGAAGATTTTCAGGGGAAAGAGGCCGATGGGTTTCCTTCCGCCTGGGACCATGAGAATCAGCGCAGCCACTCCAAAGGGCGGGAAGCCTATAAGGTTCACACGGAAAACGGCGTCAATTTCCTGTCGGCCAAGGATGCCGGGCAGCGGATCAAGAAGAAGAAAATCGATTGGGACCCCAAGGCCAATCCGGTCTTAACCTGGCGGTGGCGGTTGCAGAAGGCCCCGGCCGGCACCGATCAGATCGCGGCCATTTATGCGTCGCTGGATACAGACCTCATGTTCATACCGGTCTTTACCAAGTATGTGTGGAGCGGGACGAAGCCCGACGGCACTTTGACGGAGGGCGGGATGTTTAGCGGGGCCGAGATCGTGGTGCAAAGCGGCACGAAGGAGGTCGGCCAGTGGTTTGAGGAGCGGGTGAATGTCTATGAAGACTTCAAGCGCATCCATCAACATGAGCCCGCGCCCAAAGCCTGGGGCATTTCGATCATCGCGGCGCCGGGCGTCGAGATCGACTTCGGTTCGCTGGTCGCGAGCCCTGCCAAGTAAAGGAAGGCATTCGGGAATGGTATGACTGAGGGGGGCGCAGCGGAGGGGATTCCCACGCAAAAAATCGTGGATATCGTGTTGGGCGTTCTCGTGATGGGGACGGTGGGAACGCTCATCGGCCTTATTATGGGCAGTGAATTCATGCTGCCAGCGATCGGGATCGGGGTGGTGATGGGAGGCGTCGTCGGCTTTCTTGGAGGGCGCCGGTTTTTGATCAGCATTTTGGTGGGGACCGTCTTTGGCGGTCTGCTGGCGTGGGTGCTGGCCGGACCGGAGCGGATCTCGTATGGGGCCGGGGCCGGGGCCGCCATGGGGGGATTTCTCGGAGTTCAGGTGTCGATGCTGTTGGATATGCGTGCGGCCCGCAAGGCCGAGGCGGCGGGTGCGCCGGTTGACGGTGCGGCTCAGGACGCTCGCCAAT
>Ga0169931_10005160_pt1 | contig 20001 bp, 18 predicted proteins | sample Kivu_15m_20L_FD_129675 | JGI IMG/M metagenome (GOLD analysis project Ga0169931, IMG submission 129675) | Freshwater microbial communities from Lake Kivu, Western Province, Rwanda to study Microbial Dark Matter (Phase II) - Kivu_15m_20L... | ecosystem: Environmental > Aquatic > Freshwater > Lake... | reverse complement strand
CGACAGGCTCAGCCCGAACGGCACGCGTGCGGGCTGCGACAGGCTCAGCCCGAACGGCACGCGCGCGGGCTTCGACAGGCTCAGCCCGAACGGCACGCGCGCGGGCTTCGACAGGCTCAGCCCGAACGGCACGAGTGCGGGCTTCGACAGGCTCAGCCCGAACGGCACGCGTGCGGGCCTCGACAGGCTCAGCCCGAACGGCACGCGCGCGGGCTTCGACAGGCTCAGCCCGAACGGCACGCGTGCGGGCCTCGACAGGCTCAGCCCGAACGGCGCGCGCGAGGGCTTCGACAGGCTCAGCCCGAACGGTGTCGGGGCGAGCGTCGCAGACCGATCGGGACACGGGATGTTCTCAGGCCGAGGCCAGGAGCGCGTCGTCGAAGATCGCCACGGCGCGGGTCCAGCCGGCCGAGGCGCCGCGGATCTTGTGCGGGAAGCAGGAGATCGTGAAGCCCGTGGGCGGCAGGCTCTCGAGGTTGTGCAGCTTCTCGATGTGGCAGTAGCCGATGTCGCGCCCGGCCTTGTGGCCTTCCCAGATCAGGCCGGCGTTGCCGGTCTCGCCGTACTTCTTGGCGGTGTGGACGAAGGGCGCGTCCCAGCTCCAGGCGTCGGTGCCGGTCAGGCGCACGCCGCGCTCCAGCAGGTACATCGTGGCCTCGTAGCCGATGCCGCAGCCGGCGCTGACGTAATCCGGCTGGCCGTAGCGCTCGCCGGCACGGGTGTTGACGACGACGATCTCCAGCGGCTTCAGCGTGTGCCCGATGCGCGCGAGCTCGGCGTCGACGTCGGCCGCGGTGACGACGTAGCCGTCGGGGAAGTGCCGGAAGTCGAGCTTGACGCCGGCCTGGAAGCACCACTCCAGCGGCACCTCGTCGATGGCGATCGCGCGCCGCTTCTCGCCCAGCGCCTGGTCCATCGTCGAGTGGAAGTGGTAGGGCGCGTCCAGGTGGGTGCCGTTGTGCGTGTTGAGCTGCACGAACTCCACCGCCCAGCCCTCGCCGTCGGGCAGGTCTTCCTTCTTCAGGCCCGGGAAGAAGGCCGCGATCTGCTCGACCGTGGTGTCGTGGCGCAGGTACTCGATCTTGGGCCTGAAGGCCGGCGGGTCGCTGAGGACGTCGTTCTCGAGATAGATCGACAGGTCGACGAAGGTGCGGGGCATGGTCTTGATCCTTCATTCAGCGGATGAACCGGTCCGGGCTGTTGACCGGCTGAGCACAGTGCCGGGATTTTCACGCACCGTGCTTGCCCGGCTCCCAGCCGCGGGGTGCCAGATGGCGCTGCGCAGCATTACGCGGATGATGTTCGAGGGGCGTGGCGAGCGTGTCGTTCCAGCGGTTCAGGAAACCGAACAACGCCACCACTCCGGTGATCTCCAGGATCTGGTCGTCGCTCCAGTGCTGTCGCATGCTGTCGAGGAGGGCCTCGTCAACGGCATTGGGAACCTGAGCCGCTGCCAGGGCGAAGACGAGCGCAACCCTCTCGGCAGCCGAGTACTGGGCGCTGCGCTCGAAGTCCCACAAGTCGTCGAGCTTGTCGGGATCCACACCCTTCAACTGCGCTCCGGCCACCGTGTGGGCCATGCAGTAGGCGCAGCCCGCGGCCCGCGATGCCATGTGCGCGACCAGTCGCTTGAAGCCCGCGTCGACGCAACCCTGGTCCATGAGGGCCCGGTTCATCGCGCCGAGGGCTGGCGCCAAGCCCGGGATGCGTAGCATGTTCAGGACGCTGTTCGGAACGAAGCCGAGCGTGTCGAGACACAGGGCTTCCAGGGTCCTGAACTCGGCGGACGGCTCGGGTTGGATCGGGGCGATGCGCGTCATGGAGCGGTGCCCCGAGCGGACCGGGGGTGCGGCGGACCCTTCCCCCAATGCACCATCGGCAGACCTGCCACGGGCGCTTGGAAGTAGGGGATGGTGGTGCCGAGCAGGCTGCCGACGTAGACGGTGCGCAGGTCGGCGCCGCCGAAGGTGATGCTGGCCATCCAGGGCGCGAGCGTGCCCTTGGCGCGGGCCATGTCTTCGGCGGTGACGGTGCCGGCATCCATTTTGTCCAGCAGGTTGCGGCTGGCTGCGGGGTCGCCGTCGTCGAGCAGCAGGCGCAGGTCGCCCTGCGGCGTCAGCGCGACGAGCTTGTCGACCATGACGAGCGTGCACCAGAGGTTGCCGTGGGCGTCGAAGGCGATGCCGTCGGGGTAACCGCCCAGGTGGCTGGGGCCGAAGACCTCGCGCTCGGCGAGCGCGACGCCGCCGGCCGATTCCAACAGGCGCATGCGGCTGATGTGCGGGCCGGTGGTCTCGACGATGTAGAGCCACTCCTCGCGCGCGTCGAGCCGGATCTCGTTGGTGAAGTGGAAGCCCTCGGCCACGACGCGCAGGCCGTGCTCGTCGACGACGGCGATGTAGCCGTCGCGCACGCGGCGCGCGGCGGCCTGCGTCCAGGGGTTGACGCGGGTGGAGATGGTGAGCCAGATGCGGTTCTTCGAGTCGCGCAGCACGAAGTTGACCTTGCCGATGGGCTGGCCGTCGATGCGGTCGTACAGCGTGCGCGTGCGGCCGTCGCGCGTCATGAGCTCCAGGCAGTCGGTGCCGAAGTTCGAGATCAGCAGGCTGCCGTCGGCGGCAAAGGCCAGCCCGTTGGGCAGCGTGCCCTGCGTGAACTTGGCCTCGAAGGCGTCGGCCGTGTCGGCGGCGGCGCTGCCGAAGCGATCGTCCGCACGCTGGCCGATGAACTGCTGGCTGCCGTCGGGGGCGATGCGCATCACGCCGCCGCGCGCGTCGGCCGCCCACAGCGTGCCGTCGCGCTCGGCCAGGATGCACTCGGGCCGCTGCAGGCCCTGACCGACGAAGCGGATGCCGGCGCGGTCGATGGTGTAGCCGTCGAGGGGATTGGGGGGCATGGGGCTTTCGGGAAGAGTTCTCGAATCAGTGCACGGGCAAGGATCGCTCAGGCCGCAGCCCGAAGACCGGCAGGGCCCCCACGGCAGGAACGCCAACGCGCTGGCGGATCAGGCGGGTGGGGTGCCGTGCGCAGCGAAGTAAAGGGGGAGGCGGCGGCCGCAGGCCGACGCCGGAGGACATGAGCGGAGCACGGCACCCCGCCCGCCTGATCCCCGCACCCGGCAGGCCACCAGAGCTCCACGTCCGCAAGCCGCCGGCAGCAAAAAACCAAGCGCTCACTTCAGCAACACCAGACTCAGCGAAGGAAAGGCCACCAGCAGGCCCAGCACTGCCAGCATCGTCAGCGTGAAGGGGGCGGTGCCGATGAAGATGTCCCCCAGCTTGACCGGTACCGTATCGCCCAACGTGCTCTTGACCACGTAGGCGCTCAGCCCGAAGGGCGGCGTCAGCAGCCCGATCTCCACTGCGACGATGGTGATGATGCCGAACCAGATCAGGTTCAGGCCCAGCTGCTCGGCCACCGGCAGCATCAGCGGCAGCACGATCAGCATGATCGACGACGAGTCGATCACCGTGCCCAGCAGCAGGATCAGCACGATGTACAGCAGCAGGAAGATGCCCACACCGAAGCCCATGGCTGCCATCCAGCCCACCAGGGCCTGCGGCGTGCCGCTCATCGCCAGCATGCGGGTGTAGATGCTCGCGCAGATGATCAGGAAGCTCACCGCCACCGTCACGTGGCCGGTCTCGGTGAGCACGCCCCAGAAGCTGCGCCAGGTGAGCTTGCGCCGCAGCAGCGCGATCGCCAGCGCCAGCGCCGCGCCCACCGCGCCCGCCTCGGTGGCCGTGAACCAGCCGGCGTAGATGCCGCCCAGCACGGTGCCGATCAGCACCACGATGGGCAGCGTCTTGGCCGCCATCTCACCCCAGCCCATCAGCGGCGCGTCGTCGGCCGCCACCGGCGCACCCGGCACCTTGACGAGGTCGGGGCGGAAGGTCGCGAGCAGCACGATCATCACGCCGTAGGCCACGGCCAGCAGCAGGCCGGGCACGATGCCCGCGGTGAACAGGTCACCCACCGACTGGTTGGAGAGAAAGCCGTAGAGGATCATCAGCAGGCTGGGCGGGATCAGCATGCCCAGCACCGAGGAGCCGGCGACCACGCCCACCGCGAAGCGCGGCTGGTAGCCGAAGCGCAGCATCTGCGGCACGGCCACGCGCGAGAACACCGCCGCCGAGGCGATGGAGATGCCGGTGATGGCTGCGAACATCGCGTTCGCGGCCACCGTGGCCACGCCCAGGCCGCCGCGGATGCGGCGGAAGATCTGGTTCGCGACCTCGAAGGCGTCCTTGCCGACGTCGGCGTAGGCCACCAGGAAGCCGGTCAGCACGAACAGCGGCACGACGCCGAAGATGTGGCTCGCGATCGCGTCGCTCACTGCCTGGGCGAGCAGATTGGCCGCGATGCCGACGTCGCCGCGGATCAGCCACACGCCGATGAAGCTGAGCAGCCCGAGCGTGATGGCCACGTGCATGCCGGCGTAGATGAGCACCAGCATGGCCACCAGGGACATCAGCGCGATGGAGACGCTGCTCATGAGGGGGCTCCCGGCTGTGGGACGGCGGCCGTCGTGCCCCGGCTTGCGAGCCGCCGCAGGTCGGCCGCGGCCAGCAGGCCGTAGCACAGCGCCGTCGTGCCCAGGCCCAGCAGCGTGATCAGCCGCACCGGCCACACCGGCGCCTGGAAGGCGCCGATGGCGCCCACGTACTCGCGGATGCGCACGGCCTCGACCAGCGGCTCCCAGCTCGCCCACAGGATGACCACCATCAGACCCGCGCCGATCACGTGGAACAGCGCGTGCAGCGCGTCGTGCGCGCGCGGTGCCGCGCGGGCGAGCTGGTCGAGCAGGATGTCGGCGCGCGTGAAGCGGCCCGAGTGCAGCGTGTCGGCCAACTGCAGGAAGACGATGCCGACGATGGACAGCGCCACCATCTCCGGCACGCCCGGCACGGGGCTGGCGAAGAGGTTGCGGCCGACCACGTCGGCGTTGATCAGCACCATCAGCGCACCGATCCACACCGTGCCCAGCGCGTTCATCGCGCCGGTCACGCGGTGCAGGCCGAAGGGCAGCGCGGTGCCGTAGGAGGTGGCGGCGCGGGCCGGCTCGCCCGCGCCCGCGCCGGGCTCTGCCGCGGCGCTCACTTCGTCCAGTCGCGCGGCAGCTTGGTACCGGCCTTGGCCAGGGCCGCCGTGTAGGCGCTCAGCACGTCGTTGGCGGGCAGGCCCTTGGACTGGCTGTCGTTGGCCCAGGTGCGCGCCACGGGGCCGAGCGCGTCGGCCCAGCGCTTGCGCTCGGCGTCGCTGAGCTCGCTGACCTTGGCGCCGCCGTCCACCATGCGCTTGAGCACCGCGTCCACCGCGGCCGACTGCGCCGCCGCGTAGGCCGCCTGCCAGACCTCGCCGGCCTCGCGCAGCGCCTTCTGCACCTCGGGCGGCAGACGGTCGAAGCGGCTCTTGTTGACAGCCACGCCGCCGGCGAACTGGGCACCGAAGTTGACCTTGGTGATGAAGGGCGCCACCTCGTGCAGCTTGGCCGCGCCCGCGCCGGTGACGAAGACCACCACGCCGTCGGAGACGCCCGACTTGATGTCCTCGTAATAGGTGTTCAGCGTGCCGGCGACGGGCACCGCCCCGGTGCCGCGCACCCAGTTGGCCGCCGGCCCGGGGGCGCCGAGCTTCTTGCCCTGCAGGTCCTCGATCTTCGTGATCGGGAACTTGCTCCAGATGTGATAGGTGTCCAGCGCCATGCCGCCCAGGTAGACCAGGCCGTTCTTCGTCCAGGTGTCGCCCATGGCGGGCACCGAGCGCTGCAGGTCGGCGATGGTGCGGCTGACGAGACCGATGTCGTCACTGCCGAAGGGGGTGAAGTAGCTGACGTTCTGCAGCGGGAACTTCGGCGCCTCGAACACGGTGCTGACGATCGCCATGTCGGCCACGCCGTCGGCCACGCCCTTGGACTCCGAGCCCAGCTTCAGCAGCGTGCCGCCCCAGGCCTTGGTCCACTCGATCTTGAATTTGCCGCCGGCGGCGGCCAGGCGCTTGTCCACCTCGGGGATCAGCACCTCGTCCACCGTCTTGACCCAAAGGAAGACAGGCGGGTGGCCGGCGGCGGCGGTGAGCTTGATCGTCTGCTGGGCCAGCGCGGGCGTGCCGGCGAGGGCGGCGGCCAGGGCCACGGCGGAAAGAGCGAGTTGGCGTCGGGTTTTCATGGGCGGGTCTCCTTGGGTGCTTGTCAGATGGGGTGGCAGAAGAATCACAGGCTCTTGTGCGCGCCGTCGCACAGCGGCGCCTTGCCGCTTTGCTTGCAGCCGCAGAAATACACGGTCTTGCTCTCGGTGGCGTCCCACTTCACGGGGCTGAACTCGCTGCCCTTGTGCGAGCCGTCGCAGAAGGGCTGGTTCTTGCTCTGCCCGCAGGAGCACCACCAGTAGGACTTGCCGGCCTCGACGGCGACGGGGTAGGGGGCTTTCTGGGCGATGTGGGCGGCCATCCAGGGCTCCTGGGTTGGGTGTGGCTTGGGGATGGGTCGAGTCTAGGCCCGGCCGGGCGCGCGCACCATGGGGGAATTTCGGAGGGTGGGCCTTACTTGAGGACGTCGAAGAGGTTGTTGAAGTCGTCCGTCCAGGGCCGCGTGACCGGGCGCGGGATGTCCTCGGCGCCCGGCGCGGCCTTCAGCGCCTCCAGCAGGGCGGCGTTGCGCGTGATCACGACCCAGGTGGTGCGGTAGAGGTGGCTGGACTCGGGCGGGTCGTCGGCGAAGCTGACGGCCGTCCAGCCCACCGAGTCGGCGAGCTGCTGCACCACGCCGGAGAGGTCGAGGTAGCGGTTGCTGATGTGGAAGGCGATGGCGCCGTCGTCGCGCACGTGGCGCCGGTAGGCGGCCATGGCCTCGCGCGTGACCAGGTGCACCGGGATGGAGTCGCTCGAGAACGCGTCGATCGCCAGCACGTGCAACTGTTGCGGGGCCTCGCGCTCGAGCACCAGGCGGGCGTCGCCCAGCGGGGTGACGATCTCCGCCGGGCTCTGCGGCAGATAGGTGAAGCGCTCGCGCGCGAGCTCGATCACCTTGGGGTTGATCTCGTAGATGCGGTAGTGGTCGCCGGCGCGGCCGTAGGCGGCCAGCGTGCCCACGCCCAGGCCGATCATGCCCACGCGCTGCGGCCCGTCGGGCGCGGCCTCGCGCAGGCCGAGGATGGCGCGCCCCACGCCCGAGGTCTCGCCATAGTAGGTGGTGGGCAGGGTGCGGCGCGTGGCGTCGCGGTACTGCTCGCCGTGGATGATGACGCCGTGCAGCAGGCGCCAGCGCGCGTCGGGGTCGCTGTCGGGGCCGGTGGCCTGCACGCGCAGGGTGCCGTAGAAATTGCGCGAGATGTCGATCGCGCGGTCGCGGATGTCGCTGCGGTACTCCAGGTAGACCGCGCCGGCGCCCACCAGGCAGGCCAGGGCCACGACGCCGCGCACCGGGGCCCGGTCGGCCACCGCCAGGCCCAGCGCCAGCGCCGCCACCAGCGCCAGGGCCTGCGGCAGCTCCCAGGTCCAGTCGTAGACCGTGGGCGCGACCAGGCCCACGAGCAGGCCGCCCACCGCGCCGCCCAGCGAGACCATCAGGTAGAAACGTGTCAGGTGCTGCGGCGCGGGCTTGCGCTCGACCAGTTCGCCATGGCAGAACATGCACAGCACGAAGAGCCCGAGCGCGTAAAGCGGCACGGCGTGCGTGATGTCCATCAGGCCGCGCTCGTAGCCGACCCAGGGCGCGCTGCCCGGGAAGGTCGGGCGCCAGATCAGGCCGGCGATCATGCCCAGCGCCACCACCGCGGCCAGTGGCGCCATCAGGCGCGGCCGGTACCAGCCCCGGCCGTCGAAGCACAGGATGAAGGTCAGCAGGTACAGCGCCAGCGGCAGCACCCAAAGGAAGGGTACCGAGGCCACGTTCTGCGTCAGGTGCGTGGTGGTGGCCAGCAGCAGCACCGAGCCCAGCGCCGACAGCGTCAGCCACAGCAACTGGCGGTGCCAGCGCGGCGCGGCGGCTGCGCCGGTCTGCGCCGTCGGCGTCGGGGTCGCGTTCTGCGCGGGTGCTGCATCCATCGCGGCCGCGGGGCTGCGCACCGCGGCCCACGCCGACAGTGCGGCCAGCACCGCGAATGCGGCGTAGCCGATGCTCCAGGCCCAGGACTGCACGCGCACGCTGCTCAAGGGCTCGATCAGCGGCGGGTAGGCGATCAGCGCGCCCATCGAAGCCACGTTGCTCAGCGCGTACAGGCGGTACACCTGGCCGCCGGCGTAGCGGCGCGCGAACCAGGCCTGCACCAGCGGGCCGGTGGTGGAGAGCATCAGGTAGGGCAGACCGATGGTCAGCGCCAGCAGCCCGAGGATGCGCGCCGTCGGGTCGCTGCCGTCCACCGGTTTCAGCGCCTCGGAGGGGATGATGGGCAGCACCGCCAGGCTGGCCAGCAGCAGCGCCGTGTGCACGAGGGCCTGGCGGCGCTGCGTCACGCGGCGGATCAGCGTGTCGGCATAGAAGTAGCCGGCCAGCAGCACGCACTGGAAGAAGACCATGCACGTCGTCCAGACGGCCGAGGTGCCGCCGAACCAGGGCAGGATCTGCTTGGCGATGATCGGCTGGACCAGGAAGAGCAGGAAGGCCGACAGGCCGATCGTGGAGGCGAAGAGGATCACGAGGGGGCGGGCGTAGGTTGGGGCGCGGCAGGCCGGCGCGGCCGGTGGGGCGCGGTGCCCCCACCGGGCCCGGGCAGGGTTGGCCGCCAGGCGCCGAAGTATCCCCCGGCGCGGGCGCAGCCCGGGGCGGGCCGCCGCGGTGGCGGACTGAGGGATTTCACGGAATCGCCCGCGCCCACCGGGCCACCGCGGGTACTTTAGACTTCAAGCATCTATGACTCGTCCTGAATCCGGCGCTGCCCCGGCACGCGCCCCCGCCCTGTTGAGCTTGCGCGGGGTGGCCAAGGCCTACGGCAGCCTGCGCGCGGTGGACGGCGCCAGTTTCGACGTTGCGCGCGGCAGCCTGACGGCGCTCATCGGCCCCAACGGCGCGGGCAAGACGACCACCTTCGACCTGATCGCCGCCGCGCGCCGCCCGGACGCGGGCGAGATCGTCTTCGACGGCCAGCGCATCGACGGCCTGCCGCCCGACCAGGTGTTCCGGCGCGGTCTGGCCCGCACCTTCCAGGTGCCGCGGCCCTTCGCCCACATGACGGTGCTCGAGAACGTGATGCTCGCCCCGCTGCAGCAGGCGGGGGAGCGGTTCTGGAACAACTGGTTCGCCCCCGGTCGCGTGCGCGCCCAGGAGCGCGCCGCCCGCGACCGTGCGCACCAGGTGCTGGAGGTCTGCGCGCTGGCCGGCAAGGCGGGGGACCTGGCGGGCCAGCTCTCCGGCGGGCAGCAGAAACTGCTGGAGCTGGCGCGGGTGCTGATGATCGAGCCCAAGATGATCCTGCTCGACGAGCCGGCCGCGGGCGTGAACCCGGCGCTGCTCGAGACCCTGATCGACCGCGTGCAACTGCTCAACCGCCAGGGCATCACCTTCCTGCTCATCGAGCACAACATGGACATGGTGATGCGCATCTGCAACCCGGTCGTCGTCATGGCCCAGGGCCGCGTGCTCGCCCAGGGCGACCCGCAGGCCGTGCGCGAGGACCCGCAGGTCGTCGACGCCTACCTCGGCGAGGTCACCCATGGCTAAGCGCGGCGAGGTGGTGCTGCGCGCCGAGCAGGTGGTGGCGGGCTACGTCAAGGGCCTGCCCATCGTCCACGGCGCCTCGCTCGAGGTGGCGCGCGGCGAGGTGGCCACCATCATCGGCCCCAACGGTGCCGGCAAGAGCACGCTGATGAAGGCGATCGCCGGGCTGGTGGGCATCGAGTCGGGCCGCGTGGTCTTGCTCGGCCAGGACGTGACCGGCCGCAGCGCCGACCAGGTGGTCAACGCGGGCCTGGGCTACGTGCCGCAGACGGGCAATGTCTTCACCACGCTCACCATCCACGAGAACCTGCGCGTGGGCGGGCACCTGCTGCGCGGTGAGATGGCGGCCCGGCTCGAGCGCGCCTACCAGTCCTTCCCGGTTCTCGCCCAGAAGCGGGGTGACCGCGCGCGCACCCTCTCCGGCGGGCAGCGCCAGATGCTGGCCATTGCGCGCGCGCTGATGACCGACCCCGCAGTCGTGATGCTCGACGAGCCCACCGCCGGCCTCGCCCCCAAGGTCGTCCAGGAGGTCTTCGAGCGCCTGCGCGTGCTGGCCGGCCAGGGGGTGGCGGTGCTGCTGGTCGAGCAGAACGCCAAGGGCGCGCTGCGCCACTCCGACCGCGGCTACGTGCTCGTGGAAGGCCGCAACCACCTGGAGGGCCCGGCGGCCGCGCTGCTGGCCGACCCGGCGGTGGGTGCCGCCTTTCTGGGCGGCGCAGGCACTCGGAGGGCCGCCGCATGATGATGGTGCTGCAGGCCCTGGCCGACGGTGTCTTCACCGGCGCCATCATCGCGCTGGGTGCGATCGGCGTGTCCTTCACGCTGCAGATCATGCGCTTCGCGAACTTCGCGCACTCGGAGTTCCTGACCTGGGGCGCCTACATCGCGCTCGCGGTGACCCTGCTCACCGGCGCAGGCGCGCCCACGCTCGGGCTGACCTTCGGCTGGCCGCTGGTGGCCGCGGCCCTGGTCTCGGCCGTGCTCACCGGTCTGGCCGCCTGGGGGCTGGATCAACTCGTCTTCAAGCGCCTGCGCCGCGGCGGCGCGCAGCCGCTGGTCCTGGTGTTCGCGGCCTTCGGCGCCGCGCTGGTGATGCGCCACATCGTCGTGCTGATCTGGGGCCACGATTCTTACTTCTACACGCGCGAGTTGCAGATGGCGGTGCTCGTGCCGCCCGGCATCCGCGTCATGCCCGACCAGGTCTTCATCCTCGCGCTGGCGCTGCTGGCCATGCTCGCGATGCACCTGTTCCTGACCTACAGCCGCACCGGCATCGCGATGCGGGCCATGGCCGAGAGCCCGGGCCTGGCCCAGGCCTGCGGCGTGCGTGTGGAGTCGGTGGTGCGCACGACCTGGCTCCTCTGCGGCGGGCTGGCGGCGCTGGCCGGCGTCTTCACGGGGCTGACGCCGCAGCTGCACCCCGAGATCGGTTTCAACCTGCTGCTGGCGCTGTTCGCGGCGGCGATCTTCGGCGGCGCCGGCAGCCTGCCCGGGGCGGTGATCGGCGGCCTGCTCGTGGGCATCGCCGAGAACGTCTTCCTGCTCGTCGTGCCGCCCGGCTACAAGCCGGCCATGCCCTTCGTGCTGCTGCTGATGGTGCTGCTGTTCCGCCCCGACGGGCTGTTCGGCGAGAAGCGTTGACCCTGCGGGCCCCGCGATGATCGGCATCACCTCCTACCTCGTCTTCTTCCTCTGCGTCGTGCTGGTGCTGTCGGTCCTGACGCTGGGCCTGAACCTGCAGTGGGGCTTCACCGGGCTGTTCAACGCCGGCGTGGCCGGCTTCTACGCCATCGGCGGCTACACGCATGCCATCCTGACGGCGGCGCCGCAGCCGCAGTACCTGGGCAACTTCGGCCTGCCGTGGATCGTGGGCATCGCCGGCGCGATGGCGCTGACGGCGCTGGCGGCCCTGCTCATCGGCCTGCTCACGATCCGGCTGCGCGGGGATTTCCTCGCCATCGCCACCTTCGGCATCGCCATCCTGATCCAGCTCGTGACGCTGAACCTCGAGCCGCTGACCGGCGGCTCGCAGGGCCTGACGCGCATCGCCAAGCCCATGAGTTCGGTCTTCACCACGCCCCTGGCCTACAACATCTTCTACCTCGTGCTGTTGATCGGCGTGGTCGCCTTGGTGTACTGGGCCCTGGGCCGCATCCTGGCCTCGCCCTGGGGCCGGGTGCTGCGCGCCATCCGCGAGGACGAGACCGCCGCCATTGCCCTGGGCAAGAGCGCGCTGCGCTTCCGGCTCGAGTCCTTCGTGCTCGGCTCCACGCTGATGGGGCTGGCCGGCGCGTTGTACGTCAGCTTCATCGGCTTCGTCAGCCCCTTCGACTTCCTGCCCATCCTGACCTTCCAGGTCTGGGCCATGCTGATCGTCGGCGGCAGCGGCAACAACCGCGGCGCCTTGCTGGGCACGCTGGTGGTCTGGGGCATCTGGGCCGCCAGCGGCGTGACGGTGTCCAAGCTCGTGCCGCCCTCGCACGCTGCCCAGGGCGCGGCGATCCAGGTCATCCTGATCGGCCTCGTCCTGGTGCTGATGCTGCTGTACCGGCCGCGCGGCCTCATCGGGGAACGCCCGATGGTCTCGCGTCACCTGGACGGCTAAGCTGCGCATACTCAGGGGTCGGGCTGCCGCCCGCCCCCTGTTCCCTGTCCCTGACCCCGCAACGAAAGAGGAGTCGTCATGTCCCACCCCGTTTCCCGGGCCCTCGGCGCGCTGGCGCTGGCCGCCGGCGCCCTGCTGGCTCTGCCGGCCCACGCGCAGGCGCCGTCCTGCCCCGTCAAGCTCGGCGGCATCCTGCCGCTGACCGGCTCGATGGCGCCCATCACCAAGAAGATCGCCCAGGCGGCCGAGCTCGGCATCGAGCATATCAACCAGGGCGGCGGCATCAAGGGCTGCCCGGTGCAGTTCATCCTGCGCGACGACCAGGGTCAGCCGACCGTCGGCGTCGACGCGGCCAAGTTCCTGGTCGAGGTCGAGCGCGTGGCTGCCTTCACCGGCACCATCTCCTCGGGTGTGACCGGCCCCATCATCACCTCGGTGACGGCGCCGTCCAAGGTGGTGCAGGTGACCTGCTGCTCCACCGCGAGCAGCTTCACGGCCGATGGCCGGGGCGGCGGCTACTTCTTCCGCACCATCCCGACCAGCAAGACGCAGGCCTACGCCACGGCGTCGGAGACCGCGCGCCGCAGCTTCAAGAAGACGGCCATCATCTACGTCAACACCGACTTCGGCACCGACATGCTGCGCTTCTACCGCGCCGCGTCGGCCAAGCTCGGCGGCGACATCGCCGTCGAGGTGGCCTACAACGACAACCAGCCCAGCTACCGCGCCGAGGTCACGCGCGCGCTTGCGGCCAAGCCCGAGTCGCTGCTGCTGATCGGCTTCCCGAAGGACGCGGTGACGATCGTGCGCGAGTGGCTGTCGATGGGCGGACCGAACAAGGTGGCGCTGAACAACTCGATGCGCACGCTGGACTTCGTCAACGGCGTGGGCGCGCGCTTCGTCGAGGACTTCTTCGGCATGGACAACGCCCAGGTCGCCGGCCCGCACGTGGACGCCTTCAACCAGGCCTTCGAGAAGAAGTGGAACGCCGACTCCAAGGGCCCGGGCGTGCACACCCAGTACGACGCCGTGATGGTGCTGGGCCTGGCGATGAACATCGCCAAGGACCTGACCGGTCCCTCCATCCGTGAGGCGATCCGCCGCGTGCACACCCCCGGCGGCACGCTGATCGGCACCGGCCCGGCCGAGTTCAAGAAGGCCGTCGAGCTGATCAAGGCCGGCCGCCCGATCAAGTACACCGGTGCCACCGGTCCGATCGAGTTCGACGCCAACGGCGACGTCACCGGCCCGGCGCTGGTGTGGAAGATCACCGGCGGCAAGATCGAGACCGACCGCATCATCTCGATCGAGGACATGCAGTCGCTGCAGAAGCGCGTCGAGAACTGATCCCTCAGGCCCGGGGCGCCGGGCATGGGGCCGCCTGGGGGCGCGTTCAGGCCCTCGGGCTCGCGGCCTCTCAGGCCAGCGACGCGAGCAGGTGCCTCCACTCGCGCGCCCGGCGCTCCCAGCCGTAGAACATCCTGAAGTACTGGTGCTGCAGCGCGAGCCGCTGCTGCATCAGCGGGTGACGCACCGCGTCGATGGCCGCACCCAGCGTGCGCGCGTAGGCGGCCGCCAGGCGCCCGCGGTCGCTGTCGTAGCCGGTGTAGACGGCCCATTCGCCCATGGTCTCCGGCAGCGCGCCGAGATTGGTCGTCACCACCAGGCAGCCGGCCATCGCCGCCTCGATGGCCACGAGGCAGGAGGTCTCGTCCCAGGTCGAAGGGTAGGCCAGGATGTGCGCCTGCTGCAGCGCCTGCCGCACCACGGCGTTCGGCGCCCAGCCGTGCAGCACCACGCAGGGCAGCGCCCGCGCGCGCTCGAACAGCGGCGCGTAGGTCGGCGCGTGGGCGCGGTGGAAGTCGGGTCCGTAGATCTGCGTCGACGAGTAGACGTGCAGTTCGACGTCCGGCCGCGCGAGGCGCTCGAACGCGTCCAGCAGCACGTCCAGGCCGCGCCAGGGCGTCGATGCGTACACCAGACGCAGCGGCCCGGACTTGTCGCCCGGCGCCATCTCCTCGATGGCGTTCTTCAGCACCACGCACCGGTGCTCGGGCAGGCCCATCAGCAGGCGGTACTTCTCGAACTGCCAGTGCGAGACGAACACGATCCGGTCCAGCCGCTCGACGATGCGCGGGTCGCGCAGGTTGGCCACCGCCGCCTGGTCGTGGGCGTGGTGGTTCCACAGCAGGTTGAGCCGCGTCGGGTCCAGCCGCGCCGGATCCACCCCGTTGACGAGCAGGTTGACGCGGCGCAGCAGCTCGGGCGGCAGTCGCCGCCGCAGGTTGTCGACCAGGATCTCGGTGCCCCCGGCCGCCTGCGCGGGCCCGTTCATCCCGACGTCGTGCTGGGGTGGGGCGGGGCGCTGATCTCGGCCTCGGCCTCGATCTCGATCTCGTAGTCGCCCACGAGCCCCGCCACGGCCAGCAGGGTGTTGGCCGGGCGCACCCCGGCGAAGACGCGGCCGTGCACCCGGGTCGGGCCCTCCCAGGCGGCGACGTCGCGCAGGTAGACGCGGGTGCGCACCACGTCGTCCAGGCTGGCGCCCACGGCCTGCAGGCTGGCGGCGATCTTGTCCAGGATGTAGACCGCCTGGCCCTCGGCGTCCCCCCGGCAGACGACGCGGCCGGCGCCGTGGGTGGCCGTGGTGCCGCTGACCAGCACGCGCTGACCCTGGCGCACCGCGCGCGAGTAGCCGCCCAGGGCCTCCCACTGGCTGCCGGAGTCCACGCGCAGCCGGTCGGAGCGGCCGTGCGCGGCGCGCGCCTCGAAGACCTGCTCGAGCTGCGCGAGGTGGTGGCTCAGGTCTCCCGAGGCGGTCAGGAAGGGCGGCTTGCGGTATTCGTCGCCGCAGTCGCCCGGCGGCTCGCGCGTGAGCGCGAAGGCCTGCTGCAGCAGCGCGTGGTCCTCGGCGTCCAGGGCGAAGCCGAAGGCGGCCAGGTTGTCGCCCCGGTGCTCGCGCTCGCCCAGGCGGGCGCCGACGATGACGGCGGCCACCGCCGGCTGCTCGAGCACCCAGCGCAGCGCCACGGCCGAGACCGACACCGCGTGCTTGCGCCCGATCTCGGCAGCGGCCTGCAGCACGGCCTGCAGCGCGTCCCAGCCGCCGATGGCGTCGATGAAGCGCTTGTACTTGTTCTTGCTCCAGTCGGCGATGTGCGCCGGCTCGGCCTGGCCGACCCAGCGGTCGGCGAGGAAGCCCCCGGCCAGCGTGCCGTAGGCGAGCAGGCGCACGCCCTCGCCCAGGCAGTAGGCGCTCATGCGGCCGGCGGCGCGGCGGTCCAGCAACGAGAACGAGACCTGGTTCGTGACCACGGGCACGCCCTCGCGCCGCAGCAGGCGCAGGTGGTCGGTGTCGAAGTTGGTCAGGCCGAGGTGCTCGATGCGGCCCTCGCGCTGCAGCGCGACGAGCTGCTCGCAGGCGTCCAGGTAGCCCGGGTGGCGGTAGTCCCACCAGTGGAACTGCAGCAGGTCGATGCGCTCCACGCCCAGGCGCTGCAGGCGCTCGCCGACCCCGGCGCGCACCGCCTCGGCCGTCATCGCGCCGGGCTCGGGGCACCACTTCGTGAAGGCGCACGCGCCGGGCGTGCGGTGCTGCGCCAGGAAGCGGCCGGTGATGAGCTCGGCGCTGCCGTAATGGTCGGCCATGTCGAAGGCGTCGAAGCCGGCGCGCGCGTAGGCGGCCAGTTCCTGCGCGGCGCGGCCGGTGTCGAGCATGCGGCCGTCGCGCTCCATGTCGGCCACCTGCCACAGGCCGGTGACGATGCGCGGGATCTCCAGGCTGCAGGGCAGGGTGATGCGGTCTGGCGCGGCCGGGGCGGGGCGGCGAGAGAGGGGGGCGTCGGCGTTCATCGGCGAGAGTCTACGGGCCGCGGGCGCGCTGCCGGGCTGCGCCCCGTCACGCTCCGGCGGCCACGCGCTCGCGCAGCAACTCGCCGATGGCCAGCGCCGACGTCAGCCCGGGCGATTCGATGCCGAAGAGGTGGTACAGGCCAGGCACGCCGTGCTCGGCCGGGCCGTCGAAGCGGAAGTCCAGGTTCGGCGCGTCCGGGCCGCCGATCTTGGGGCGGATGCCGGCGTAGCCCGGCTGCAGCGCGCCGTCGGCCAGCGCCGGCCAGTAGCGGCGCACCTCGGCGTAGAAGGCCTCGGCGCGCGCCGCGTCCACGCTGTAGTCGATCGCGTCGACCCACTGCACGTCCGGCCCGAAGCGCGCCTGGCCTTGCAGGTCCAGCGTCAGGTGCACGCCCAGCCCTCCGGGCACCGGCACCGGGTAGATCAGGCGCGTGAAGCGGTGCCGGCCGGCGAGCGTGAAGTAATGGCCCTTGGCGTAGTGCGCGCGCGGCGCGAGCGCAGCCGCCGGGCCCGCGATGCGCGCCGCGACCTCGGGCGCGTGCAGCCCGGCGCAGTTGACGACGGTGCGCGCGCGCACGCGCAGGCTCGCCTCGGGCGCCGGCACGATGGCCGGGCCCAGGCCTTCGGGCGTCTCTGAAATGTCGAGCTCGATGCCGCCCTCGACGCCCCGGCCCTGACGCACGGCGCTGTGGAAGGCGAAGACCGCCCCCGCGTGCTCGGCGTCGCCCTGCAGGGCGAGCATGAAGGCGTGCGAGTCGACGATGCCCGTGGACGGCGACAGCAGCGCGGCCGTGCACTCGACCTCGGGCTCGAGCGCGCGCGCCTCGGCGCGCGTGATCAGGCGCAGCTTGTCCACCCCGTTGGCCCGCGCTTTGGCCTGGATGCCCTGCAGCGTGGACTCCTGCGCAGCGTCGGTGGCGACGATGAGCTTGCCGCACCGGCGGTGCGGCACGCCCCGCTCGGCCGCGTAGGCGTAGAGCGCTTCGCGCCCGGCCACGCACAGCCGCGCCTTCCACGAACCCTGCGGGTAGTAGATGCCGGCGTGGATGACCTCGCTGTTGCGCGAGCTGGTGCCGCTGCCGATGCCGCCCTCGGCCTCCAGCACGACGACCTCGCGCCCGGCGCCCGCGAGCGCCCGGGCCACCGCCAGCCCCACGACGCCGGCGCCGATGACCACGCAGTCCAGGGACTCGGGCGGCAGCGCGGGCGGCGCGGCCGGGAGTGAGCTGGAGGCTGGGCCGAGACTCTGCATGCGGTCATTGTCGGCGCTTCACGATTCTTTACCGCGCCTCGAGGAAGCCGACACAAGGCACGGCCACAGTACGTTTCATCGTCAACCGCTCCAAGGAGCCCCGTCATGAAGAGCCTGTTCCCCTCGATCCGTCTCACCCGCATGGCCGTCGGCCTCGCGGCACTGGCCGCCCTCGGCCTCGGCACGGCCGCCCACGCCCAGGGCGCCGTGCACGGCGCGGGTTCCGGGCACGCCATGCACGGGCCGGGCGGCACGCACGCCGCCCACGCCCGCATGCACGGCGGCGTCGGCGCCGGCATGGAGATGCGCGGCTTCGAGCGCATGCTCGACCGCGCGCAGGCCACGCCGGAGCAGCGCGCGCAGATCCGCAAGATCATGGAGTCGGCCCATGCCGACCTGCGCGCCGGTGGCGAAGCCGGCCGCGCGCAGCGCGGCAAGATGGCCGAGCTGCTGGCCCAGCCCGAGATCGACGCTGCGGCCGTGGAGGCGGCGCGCCAGCAGCAGGTGGCCCGGCATGACGCCGCCAGCAAGCGCATGACACAGGCCATGGTGGAGGCCGCGCGCGTGCTCACGCCCGAGCAGCGCCAGAAGCTGGCGGCCCACGCCACGCAAAGGCGCGAGATGATGCAGCGCCACCATCAGGAGCGTCGCGCGCTCGAGGCGCCGAAGTCCTGATCCGGGTGCACGGCCTGTCGTGCATCCGGACGCCGGGGCACGGGCGGGCCGTGCCGATAATCCTGGCGACTCCCGCCCATGCCCCAGAAGCTGCTGCTGATCGACGACGACACCCGGCTGTCCGGCATGGTGGCCGACTACCTGCGGGCCCAGGGCTACGGGGTGGACACGGCCCCCACGCTGGCCGCCGGGCGGGAATGGCTGCGCCAGGGCGGGCACGACGCGCTGCTGCTGGACCTGATGCTGCCCGACGGCGACGGCCTGGACCTGACGCGCGAGCTTCGCGCCGACGCGCGCACGCGCCGCCTGCCGCTGCTGATGCTGACCGCGCGCGGCGAGCCTCTGGACCGCATCGTCGGGCTCGAGCTCGGCGCCGACGACTACCTGCCCAAGCCTTTCGAGCCGCGCGAGCTGCTGGCGCGCGTCAAGGCGCTGCTGCGCCGGGCGACGCCCGCTGCAGCGGCCGGGGGTGACGAGGTGCTCGCCTTCGGCCGTCTGGTCATCGACCTCGGCGCGCGCCAGGCGAGGCTGGACGAGCGTCCCTGCGAGTTGACCTCGCACCAGTTCGACCTGCTGGTGGTGCTCGCGCGCGCCGCCGGCCGCGTGCTCAGCCGCGACCAGATCATGGACGCCCTCAAGGGCCATGCGCTGGAGGCCTTCGACCGCAGCATCGACGTGCACGTCTCACGCATCCGCGCCGCGATCGAGGACGACCCCCGCCACCCCAGGCGCCTGCTGACCGTGCGTGGCGCGGGCTATGTGTTCGCGCGCCGGCAGGACGGGTGAGCGCAAGAGCGTCCAACCATCCCGATGCGTTCGCTCTATCTCCGGATCTGGCTCACCGTGCTGGCCGCGCTGGCGCTGTTCGCGCTTGCGGCCGGCTGGCTCGTGCAGCGCCACCTGGCGCAGGAGCGTGAGCGCCTGGAGGCCGTGGCGCAGGACCGCCGGGAGGCCTGGGCCGCGCTGCTGCAGCGCACCCTGCCGCCTGCCGACGCGCCCCGGGAAGAGCAGCTTCGGGTGCTGCAGGAATGGTCGCGTCACCTGCGCAGGCCGTTGGCGCTGGATGACGCGCAGGGCCGGCGTCTGGCGAGTTCCGACGCCTGGTTGCGGCGCGAGACCTTCGAGGGCGGCCCGCTGCGCAGCCTGCCGATCCGGCTCGAGGACGGGCGCGTCCTGCAGGTGGCGCGGCGCCTGCCCTGGGGGCCGGGCAAGGGCGAGCACGGCGCGGGGCCGGGCGCGATGGCCGGTGCCATGGGCGCCGGTCGGCATGCCAGCATGCCCGATCCGGGGTGGTTGCCCGCGCCCCCCGGCTTGGCCCCTCTGCCCGGGGCGCCGCCGGCCGCGCTCGCGATCTCGCCGCTGCTGCCCGGCGTGCCCATCGTCACCGGCAGCCTGGGTCTGGCAGCTCTGGTGGTGCTCTTGTTCGTCGCGGTCGGTGTCGGCGCCTGGCCGGTCGTGCGCCGCCTCACGCGCCGCCTCGAGACCCTGCAGCAGGGGGTGGAGCGCTTCGGCCAGGGCACGCTCTCGCAGCGCGTGCCCGAGGACGGGCGCGACGAGGTGGCGGCCGTGGCCGCGAGCTTCAACCGCGCGGCGCAACGCATCGAGACCCTGGTGCGCTCGCACCAGAGCCTGCTGGCCAACGCCAGCCACGAGCTGCGCTCGCCGCTGGCCCGCCTGAAGATGGCGCTGGGCCTGCTGGAGGAGGCGCCCGCCGCGCAGCGGGCCCGCCTGCGCGCCGAGATCGACGCCAACATCGCCGAGCTCGACGTCCTGGTCGAGGAGGTGCTGCTGGCCAGCCGGCTCGATGCGGCGAACGACGCGCTGGCGCGCGAGCCGGTGGACCTGCTGGGTCTGGCCGCCGAGGAGGCGGTGCGCACCGGCGCCGAGGTGCTGCCGGAGGACGGCGTGACCGACTTCCATGTGCCGGGCGAGGAGCGCCTGCTGCGCCGCGCGCTGCGCAACCTG
>Ga0169931_10005159_pt1 | contig 20007 bp, 16 predicted proteins | sample Kivu_15m_20L_FD_129675 | JGI IMG/M metagenome (GOLD analysis project Ga0169931, IMG submission 129675) | Freshwater microbial communities from Lake Kivu, Western Province, Rwanda to study Microbial Dark Matter (Phase II) - Kivu_15m_20L... | ecosystem: Environmental > Aquatic > Freshwater > Lake... | reverse complement strand
ATAAAGCCTGGCAACGACCTACTCTTCCGTGCCTTAAGACAAAGTACCATTGGCGCTAAAGGGCTTAACTGCCGAGTTCGGAATGGGATCGGGTGTTACTCCTTTGCAATAATCACCAGGCATGTTTTTATACATAAATAGTATTCTTTTGTAAATATCATTGCAGTTTAAACTAACTAAGCGAAATTTAACAAAAGTGGATAATTTAAAATATAATGCTATAACTTAAAACTTTACCGCGGGGTGGAGCAGTCTGGTAGCTCGTCAGGCTCATAACCTGAAGGTCCTTGGTTCAAATCCAAGCCCCGCAACCAATTTTGTAACTTCTAATTTAATTAAAATTTTGTTTATTGAATTTTAGTACCTAATGGAAAACTTATTATTATTTAATTTTTTAGCGATTTCCTTTTCTATCCATTTATAAGTTATTTCTAATCCAGATTTTAAACTAGTTTCAAAGTCCCAGCCAAGTTTAGCTCTAACTAAATCATTGTTACTGGAACGACCTCTTACTCCTTTTGGCTTATCTAATTGATAATTTCTCTCAACTTTATAACCACTAATTTCTTCAATAATACTTATCATTTGATTAATAGAAACCTGCTCTTCAGATCCTAAATTCAACACTTCACGGCAATTACTTTCAAATATTTTTTTTGTTCCTTTAATACAATCATCAATAAACATAAAGCTTCTAGTTTGTTCGCCATCTCCCCAAACATCTATTTTTTTTTGACCTGAATTTTTAGCAGTAATTAATTTTCTGCATAAAGCAGCAGGTGCTTTTTCTCTACCTCCATCAAATGTACCCATTGGACCATAAACATTATGATACCTTACGACTCTTGTTTCTAATCCATAATCTTCATAAAAATGTCTGCACATTCTTTCACTAAATAATTTCTCCCAACCATATCCATCTTCTGGCATCGCAGGATATGCGTCAGATTCTTTTAGGCCTTCAATAAAATTTTTTGTTTGTTTGTTCGCGTTGTAAACACATGCACTAGATGAAAAGAAATATTTTTTTACCTTATTCACTAAGCAAGCGCGTAGTAAATTAGTATTGATAAGAACTGAAAGCATACATTCAGCCTTATTGTTTTCTATAAATCCCATACCCCCCATATTGCAGGCCATATTATATATAAAATCAACGCCCTTGGTTACCTCAATACAATTTTCATATTCTTTTAGATCTAGTGAAAAATTATTATTAGAATCAAATAATTGAAACCAAGTTTCTAAAGGCTTTACATCTGCACAAATGACTTCGTGACCGTCATTTATTAATGATTTAACGAGATGCCCACCTATAAGTCCTCCCGCGCCACAAACCAAATATCTATTTTTCATAAAAATTAAAATTTGTATAATTATAATAAATATCTGCTTATTATAACACTTTATATTGTAATCGCTATTAATTTTTTAGCTATCAATATAAATTTTAAATTATAGTGCCAGTTTTTTTTCATACGCTAATTACTCTATAATATCATCGTTAAATATTATAATTTTAAAATTTATTTTACTAATAAATCGTACATCAGCTTCATAAAGAGTTTAGGATTACTATTCTTAACAAATTTATTCTGTTTACTTAAAATTTTATTATTATATTTTTTATAACAGATCTCATTAATTGACTTTATAATTGAATTTTTACTATCGACATTAACTCTTAGACCTAAATTATATTTCAAAGTTAAGTTACCAATAACACCTTGAGAGGTTGCAATAACAGGAATACGCTTAACAGCAGCTTGATGTAAAATTCCACTCGTGAATAGTATATTCCGATAACCAACCCAAACAATCTTTGCCGCTGAAAACAAAATTGATTCCTGTTTATCGTTTTGAAAACCCTCATACGTAAATAATTTTTTATTTTTTACTAAATTTTTATAATATTTTTTTTGAAGAATTTTTTTTATTTCGGCGTCTTGATCGCCTGCTAAAATAACTACTGCTCTTTTATGCACTCTTTGATCACCAATAGCTTGTAATAATTGTACAATACCTTTTGAAATCTTTAAATAACCGAAAACTAATATTGGAATTAAGTTTTTAGGCAACCCTAATTTTTTATAAGAAATTTTTTTTGAATATTTTTTAAAAGGCTCTACTGGATGATAGAAAAAATTGACTTTTTTAGCATTTTTAAAACTAGATTTTTTTAAAAACTTTAAAAAAAAATGATCATTAACTAAAATTTTATATAAATTGTCTATATTTAGTAATCTTTTAAACAAATATTTAGAAATAAGTTCAAATCTTCCAGAATTATCAAATTTAAAAAAGGAAAAATGAAACTTAGGAAGTGTGTACATTCCAAAAAAAGGAGTCTTTTTAAAGGGGTCGCCGAAAATTGATAACGCCTTATCAAAATGATCGATAGAATTTATAAAAACTTTATTAATTCTGTAATTAGCAGTAATTTCTGTAAAAGTTTTTTTTATAGAAAAATAAAGTTTAATTTGATGTAGTAATAAAAAAAAAGAACTAAAATTTTTTGGTTTGCTATATTTAATAAATTTTATTTTAATCTTAGGATATATTTTTTTGATGGCTTTTAATGAAAAATGATTCTTTGATTTTAATGAGGTAAGAAGAAAAACTTCAACTTTATTTGATAAAAGCAATCTTAATATAAATCTAATATATGTTATTATATGATGACCATTACATTCAGGCTCGATAATAAGAATTTTCATTTTAGATAATATTATAATATATTTATTAATTTCAGAATAACTCAAAATAACATTAGAATAAAACTTCTATTTGCTAATAAAAAAAACTTTAGAAATTAAAGAAATAAAAATAGATTTTATATCTTTAATTATTTAATTACTTATAGATTATGATTTTTTTTTCTTCTATTAAAAACTTTTTACCAAAAAATTTTATTTTTTATATTATTTTCTTGTTTGTTTTTTTTCTTTTTAGCTCAGTTTTTATTTTATCATTATTTAAAATAGTTAATATGTGGACATTTTCCCAATCTCACATCAACTACTCTTATGGTTTTGTAAAAAGAGGACTATTTGGTACTATTATGTTATCTATAGAAAATGTTTTTTTGCTCTCTCCTAGAAAATTTTTTTCTTTATTTTTTATTTTATTAACCTCAATAAATATCCTTTTATTCTTCAATATAATAAAAAAATATTCTAGCAATTTTTTAGTTTTTTTATTTTTAGCTCTTAATCCAACATTAATAATGTTTTCGTTTAATGATCTCGGTGGGTATCAAAGATTTGATGCGATCTCTATTTTTGCTATGCTTCTTCATTGTCTGTATGCATGCAATCATAATTTAAAAAATGATATCGTGATGTATAAGAAAAAGCTTTTTTTTATTATTTTTCCAATAATTTTAACATCTTCCTTTATTCATGAGATAATTATTTGGTCTTTGCCTCTACACGCACTGATTACCATGAATGCAACTAAAGAAAGTTTTAATAGGACAATCAGCTATTATTTAATATTTTTAATACTTATTATAATAATATTTTTTTTTCCTGTAGCAGACAAAACGGTACAAAAGATGATCAGCGATTTGTCAGAACGAAATTTATTTATTGATGCTATTATTGTTGCGTCGGCTACAAAAGGTAATCTGCAAGTATTAAACTTTGAGATTCAAACTAATTTATTAAATTTTTATAACTTCAAAATTAATTTATTTTTTATAATTTTATCTACTTTACCTTTTTTATTTTTTATTAATTACTTGCAAAATAATAATTATTTAGATGTTAAAATTAATCCATATCATTTAATATTTGCTGTCTTTCCCTACTTAACTTTATTTGCAATAGGAGATACAGGGAGATGGATCAGTCTAATCTCATTTACATCTTTAACTTTTATGTCTCAATTTCCCCTAAAAAAAAATATTGAAAATTTTAAAATATCTAAAAAAATATTTTTACAACGTTTATTGACTTTAATTATTTTTATAACTATTTTTATTTATGTTTTTTTTATTAGAATGCCCCATTGCTGTAATTTAGAAAAGAAGGGAATTACTATATGGGGTGGTATTTCACACAAACTGTACGCATTTTCTAAAATTATTTCTAATGATAAAGATGACTTTTATAATTTAAACAAAAGATTTAAAGAATAAGCAATAGTTTTTGAATTAAATATATCAATTCACTATGCTTGATAATAATGATTAAAAACAAAAACTACGGTATCCATTATTATTTTTTTTTAATTAGCATAACATTTTTAATTTATAATTTTTATAACGACTCGGGATATTGGTTCGATGAGTGGAGCACATTACTAAACTCTGACCCCGGGGTGCCCATTCAAAAAATTTATGACAGAATAGATGGCATAGGGACGGTGGGAGAACTAACCCCAAAAATATATTTTATAACATTAAGATTTTTTTTTTTAATATTTGGTTATACAGCTGAAAATGGAAGAATATTTAGTGTATTTTTTTTTATTTCACTGATATTTATTTTTTACTATTTATTAAAATTATTTTTCAATAAACATAAAAGTTTATTTATTGCCGGAATATTAAGTGTAAATCCATTTATGTTGTGGATGGCAAATGAAACAAGAGTAGACACATTTAATATTTTTTTTTGCATTTTAAATATATATTTTTTTTTTGTTGGTTTATTTAAAAAAAAATTAAAGTATAATTTAATATATTTTATTTCGTGTGTTTGGATGCTAAGTGTTCATCCTTTAACAATCCTTATAGTGCTTTCTCAAATTATTTATATTTTTTTAAAAAAAAAAAATTATTTAATTTATATATTACTTTCTGTTGCAACTTATTTTTTATTGAATTATAGTTATGTAATTAAAGGACTAAGTGGTGTATTAACACCTGGTCATACAAAATTACAATTTAATTTTTTTTTATCTTATTTCTTTAATACTTTTTTTGGCAATAAATACTTTGGTGGATTATATCTATTATTATTTTTATTTTTTTTCTTTTTTAATTTTAAAAAGATTTTTAAAAACGAAATAATTTTATATTCTATAATTACAATTTTTTTATCCTACACAGCAATTGTGTTGGGATACTTGTTTTCTTTTCATATTGCTGCGCCACGATACATAGAATTTATAGTGCCTTTAATAATCCTAGTGCTTATATATAATATTGATGATGTCGTTATAAAGTTTAAAGGAAAACTTTTATTTATTTCGAAATTATTAATTTTTATTATAATTATCATAAATCTTTTCATAACAAATGATAACAAGCCCGTAAAAAAGCCCAATACAAAAGCCGCTCTAGAAATAATAAAATTAAACAATATTGAATATATTTACATTAATTTTAATCAATATTTTTCTACGTACTTAAAATCTATTAATTACTTTCAGCTTCAGAATTTTTTTTTACTAGAGAATGAAACAAAAAATCAACAAAAAATATTAAAATTTGCTTTTTTATGTTTAAAGGAAGGTAAGTACAACTCGGTTAAAAGTGATATTATTGAAAATATTCAATGTATAAAAGAATTTGATAACTTCAAAAGTTATAAAATTATAGATTTTGTAGATTATAAAATTATTTTATATAAAAGTAATTGAAAAATTAATTTTATTCTTCTGAAGCTTAAAATTATTTAATAAAAAATTATAATTTAAAATTATTTCAATATTTTTTTAAAAAAAAAATTTCTTAAACTTAGAATAATTAGTTTTTTTAAAGAGTCAAAAATATGCAATAATCTCATTTTTGAGCTACCATAATTTCTAAATTTGAGATTTATAGGTAATTCAAAAATTTTGTATCCAATTTTTTCAAAATAAAATAGACTTTCAATTAAATAAAAATAATTGTTATCTTTAGATAAAAAAAAATGTTTTAGCCTAATTGTGTTGAGTTTATAAAATCTAAACCCTCCTGATGAATCAAGTTTAGTTTTTAAAAGAATCTTAACAAGTAAAAATCTTGAAGTTGTTATAAATTTTCTGATAAATGGCCAATCAGAAATCGATTTAGGATTTAAAAATCTATTTGTATTAATTATATCACAATTACCTGACTGCTTGTTAAAAAGTTCCAACATTTGAAGAATTGCGGCAGGATCATGAGTTCCGTCTGCATCGATTGTTATACAGTAATTAAATTTATTTTTAAAAGCGTATTTTATTCCTTCTTGATGTGCCGATCCAATGCCTCTTTTATTTTCTCTAAATAAATAATTAATATTTTTAAATTTTTTTTTTAATTTTATAATTTCTTTTTGAGTTCCATCTAAAGAATTATCGTCAATAAACAAAATATTAAAAGAATATTTTTTTAATAAAAATATTTTGCGAACTAATTTCTTAATATTTTTTTCTTCATTGAGAGTAGGTATTATAATTAATATTTTGGATAATTTATACAATATGCAAATTCGGTAAAGGAAAAATTAACTTTGGTCTATTATATAATTTACCATAAATTTTTTTTTCTTTTTTGCATATAAAGTTTTTAAAATGCCATGGTAAAACTAAAAAATAATTTGGGTTAAGTTTTCTAGCTTTAGGCTCGGAAATAATTTTTATTTTACTGCCAGGAATTAATTTATTATATTTAAATGTATTCACTTCAGCTACGCAGGGCATCAGATTAGATGTAATATTACTATAGTTTAATATTATATTTCCCTTTGTAGAAGCTCCATATCCCACAACTAACTGATTTTGCTTTTTTAGCTTTTTTAACAAAGTAGTTAATTTTTTCGAATTAACTTTTATTCTGAGATAAAATTTTTTATATGTTATTACATTATAAAGTTTTCTTTTATATTCTTCGTTCAATATTTTGTTAATTTTTAATTTATTTTCTTTATAAAAATTATTGTCTTTTTTGGCTAATGTTATTGCTAAACTTCCACCATTCACATTATTTTGATCAACTTCAATTATTTTAAAGCCTGTCTTATCAAATAAATATTTTAAGGATTTTAAAGAATAATATTCTATATGCTCATGACATATTGTATCGTAAGAATTCTTATCGAGCATTAATTTTATATAACTTTGCTCTGTGTGCCAAACACCATTATCATTCAAACTATCGTTAATATTTTTTATAAATGTATACGGTTTTTTTAGATCATAAAGCATGGCGTTTGTTATAATTAGATCAGCTTTTTTTTTAGATTTGGCTAAAAATTTTTTACTAGAAAAAAAATCATCTATAGTTTTTATTTTTTTATTATAATACTTTTTAAATTTTATTATTGTGGGGTCCATGCCAAATAGATCAAATTTTCTAGACACAAAAAAATTTAATAACGTTCCATCATTAGACCCTATATCCAAAATAGTTTTTTTTTTTTTAGATAAATATTTATTTAAAAAATTTGCTTTAATTCTCATATGATTAACCATTTCAGGATTTAGACCTGTTCTATAACCATAATTAAGGCCATACATCTTTTTAGAGCTAAAATTTCTATCTAACTGAACTAATGAACAATTATTACATAATATTAAGGATAATATCCCATAGGAAACCTTTTGATTTTTTTTTGGAAAAATACCGCTAAAAGGAATTTTTCCTAATGAAAATAAAAAAACTAATTTATTGCTATTACAAGATCTACATCTAGTTACAAGTGGCATTTTTATTTATTAATTTAATCAATATTTTTTTTAAAAAGAAATCTATAAAGACAATTCGTGATTAACCATTTTTTCAATTAAAATATTGATTTTTTTTGGCTTCCAACTCAAATACCTTCTGGCTTTAGAACAGTCACCAAGTAAATAATTTACATCATGAGGTCTGAAAAGAGATTTTTTTATACCAACAACTATCTGATTTTTAGAAGTTACCGCTTTTTCATTTATTCCATTTCCCTTCCATTTAATTGGCAAGTTTATGTGCTTGCAGACCATATTAACAAAATCTTTTATAGAATATGTTTCGCCAGTCGATACTACAAAATCATCAGGCTTTTTTAAGAGCATGATTTTATACATCATTTTTACATAATCTTCAGCATCGCCCCAATCTCTTTTTGAATAAATATTTCCTAAGTATAACGGTGTACCATTTTTTTTAAATTTTATTAATCCGCTAACAATCTTTTTAGTTACAAATTGTTCACCTCTAAGTGGACTTTCATGATTAAATAAAATTCCATTAGAGCAAAATAGTTTATAGGCATATCTATACATTCTTGTGTAAAAATATGCTGACAGTTTTGATATAGCATAGGGTGATACTGGGTTAAATTTTGTATTTTCATTGAGAACTTTATTTTTTAAAAATTGTATATCACCATACATTTCAGATGTAGATGCTTGGTAAAATTTGGTTTTCGGACTAGATAATCTTATTGATTCTAAAAAATTTATTACGGCATTATTATTTATTAAATCTGTATATACTGGATTATCAAATGAATAGCCCACGAAAGACTGCGCAGCTAAATTAAAAAAAAAATCCGGCTTGATTTTTCTGATAACTGAATCAACTTGCTTGCTTTCACTTATATCTAATGAAATAAAACGAATATCATTTTTTATATTTAAATAATCCAAACGCTTGAACGGATCGGTTGAGTTTCTTCTTAAAATACCGAAGACATTAAAATTTTTTTTTAACAAATACTGAGATAAATAGGCTCCATCTTGACCGGTAACCCCTGTGATAATTACGTTTTTTTTCATAAAGTAAAAAAATTAAGTATAATAATAAATAGGCTATAAATAATAAAAATACAAACTATTAATTTTTAAAATAAATTTAAATTTACCTTACTCCAAGATCTATATAAAAAAAGAGGTATTATTTATTTCTATATTTTTTTTCTCAAGTAAAGAAATCAATTAAATTAAATTGTTATAATATTTAAAAAAATAAAATTATATTTTAATTTTTTTTACGTAAAATAAAATACTTGCGTACAAAATTATTGATATAGATATTGCTATGATTGATGAAGATTCAAAAAAGAAATTAATGAAATTAATAATCAATATTAAAATAAAAATAATTAAAAAAGCAGTTTTGTCTCCATAAATATCTGAAATCAAATGATGCATATGATCTCTGTCTGGATAAAAAGGATGTTTTTTTTTTAATAACCTAACAATAGCTAATCTTAATAGTTCATAACCAGGTACGCACATTAATAAAAAAATATCATCTGCAAAAAATTTATTAACATTATGAAGTTTTATACATAGTACAGAAATAATAAATGCTAATAAAGCTGAACCGCTATTTCCAAGAAAACATTTGTTTAAATAATTTAATACTAAAAAACAAATTAATGGAATAATGAAATATAAAAAAAAAATATTTTTTATAGAAACTAAAAATATAATAAAAATTAATAAACTGTAACTTCCGCATTGCAAATTAATTCCGTCAAACATGTTAAATGCATTAATAAAAAGTAGGAAACATAACAGTGTAAAAAATATAGAAAAACTATGTAAAAAAAATATTTCACCTAAAAACTTTAATCTTAGATTTGATAAGATCAAACTATTATCTAAGATAAGATAAAATGTAATAAGAATTGATAGTAATAATAACTTTAAATTTGGTTTGATACCCTTGATATCATCAAATAAATAAGTAAAAAAAATTATCAAAGAAAAAGTAAAAAAAAGTAAAAAATTTTTTTTATAAAATCCAAGCTGAGCAAAATCATTATTATTAAAAAAATACTCATATACAAAAATAATAGTCAAAGAAGAAAAAATAATTGCGCCACCGAGCATTGAAGTAGATTTTTTATGAAATTTTCTAATTTTATCTGGATGGTCAAAGATTTTAATTTTTTTTTCAATTTTATTGAAATAAAAAAAAATAATAATATTAAAAATTATTAAAGTTAAGATTATTTGCGCTGACATAATATAAGAAAGGTTAATGGCAAATATAATAATATACTATAATAATTATTAAAAAAATTACCTGAAGGCATTAACGGGAAGAAAAATGAAAAATAATAAGCATATATTATTAAATCTTTAGAATTTTTACCAATTGTTATGAATTTAAAGAGTCTCGTAAATAAAGACTTAACTATAAATAAATAAAAAATTAATAAAAAAATAAAACCTATAATTCCAGTTTCAGCTAAAATTTGAATAAATAAATGATGAGGGTGAGTATTACATCCATTTTGGAATTCATAAAGCTTTAACAGTAATGAACCCTTTTCAACAAAATCAAAGTTATTATATTTAATAGAATTTAATAATTGAGAGGGCTCAATTTTATAGTAGTAATACTCAGTGCTATCCCTCTTGAGCAATTCCAAAATTTTATCACTATCATAAATGCTTATATTATTCTTTTCAAAATATTCTTTTTTAAAAAAAAATAACAAATCGTACTTTTTAAATTCTATTAATTCAATATTTTTTAAATAGAAAACATAACCATCGTCTTTTGAATATACGCTATGTTTAATATCATTTTTTAATAAATCATTTACTGAATAAGGATTTTTATCACATAGGTGCCTGAATGAGTTTGCGCCCCCACCAAGAATAGGAAAGTTTTTAAAAATCCTATAAGCTGTTATATAATGCAATTCATGTCTATAACTAAAAATAACTAAATTTTTGCCTTCTGAAAATATTTGTGATTTAGTATGAGAATATAATCTATCTAATGGCTTTGGATAAAAGATAGTTAACAAAAAAAATTTGAGAATTATAATTAAAATAATTTTAAAGAAGTATTTCTTTTCAATTGAAAAAAATGAGAAGAACAAAATCATCAGATAAAAAAGCAAAGATGATCTTTCCTTGCTTACATAGACTAATATGGCAGTTACAAATACAGTAGAAAGATAGAAAAGATATTTATGCTTGATGTTAATATAAAATATTATAAAAACTACAATCGCAAAAGTCTTAGAAGCAAAACTACCTAAAATTAGATGTCTGCCAAAAAACGAGGATGCTCTGCCCGAAATCTCTAAAGGGTATCCAAAAAGATTAAATCCAGAATTAATTTGAAAAATTACATCAATTAAAAGTATAAAATAAACAAAAAAAAATGAATATAGAATTATTTTTAAAGAATATTTATCTGAGAAATATATTGAAAAAAATAAAACAAATAAAATAAATCTAGCATAAGGCAAAGTACTTCTTATCGACGCTAAAGTAACTTCTGATAAAAAGGAGTTAATTATTAAATAAATATAAAAAATTAAAAGAGCGAAAATAATAGTTGATTGTATTTTTATCTTTTTTTTAATTATTAGATAAATAAGAAGTATTGCCCCAATAACTACAAATGCATCTGCAAAAAAACGACTAAAAACAAGTGAAATTATAAAAAAAAATATAAAAATATTTTTAATATTGCTTAATTGAATATGTCTAATATTAAAAAGGTTTGGGGACATTAAAGTTCAAATTACTACGGAAATATATAATCAAAATTTTTAATACACATACTTTATTAACATTTTAATAATTAATATAATACATCAAAAATGAAAATTAGAATTGGTTATGCCCTAGTTTGTTTTTATGAAGCAAGCACTGGAGGACATGGCTCGGCAGAAGTAAGTAAAAGCCTATATGAATGCCTTCCTAAAAAAAATAGTAAATTATTTGAAATTAAAAAAAAAAAAATATTTTCTTATTTGGAGAGCTACAAATTTAATTATTTAGAAAATATTTACAAATTTTTTTATATACTCATTATTATCGGCCAATTAAAAAAATTTATTAACAAATATAACAAAAAAATAATTATTATTGAGGGGGCTAGTTGGATTGGTTATACATATATATTTTATAAAATTATTAGAATTTTTTTTCCTAATATATTAATAATATATCATGCCCATAATATTGAATATGATGTAAGAAAAAAAAGAAATAATTCCATTATCTCTTTTATTACCAAAATTATTGAGAAAAAAGTTTACAAACTAATTAATTTTTCAACAGCTGTTTCTGAGGAGGATCAAAAGCGATTGAAAAAATTATATAATGTTAATGCTTATATTTTTCAAAATGGAATTAATAAACAGCGATTATTGTTAAGAAAACCAGAATTCAGTCTTCCTGAAAAATACATAATATATTCCGGTAGTTATTCTTATAAATTTAATAAAATTACAATTAACAAAATTATTTATAAAATTATGCCTTTAATATTAAAGAAATTTAGAGATGTCAAATTAATTATTACAGGAAAAGATTTTCCTAAAGAAAAATTTATAAAATATAATTTTATCAAAAATTATGAAAACCTAGAAAAAAAAGAATTAAACTATTTAATAAAAAAATCACTATTTATGTTAACTCCTATGAATAGTAGCCCCGGAACAAAATTAAAAGTAATTGAAACTTTGCTCTTAGGTGCAAATTTAATAACATCAAGAAGTGGAATTAAAGGTATTAAATTTATTAAAAGCGAGAATTTATTTGTGTATTCAAATATTAATAAAATGTATCAATATATTTATTACTTAATACGTAAGCGCACAGAAGATAAAGCAAACAGAATGAGTCAATCTAATAATTTCTATTTTAAAAATTATTTAATGGAAAATATACTCAAAAACTTTTTTACAGAAATTAAATTATTTAAAAATGCTTAATTTTATTTATCGAAATAACTATTTAGTAATAATTTTTATTTCATGGTTATTACTATGGCTATCAATAGGTATTTTGCCAGCAAATTTAAATAATAATGTTAATACATATGTAGATTTAATTAATATTTTGAGAGTTTACGCACCGCTTTTTTTTACGTTCTTTTTATTACTGATAATTATTACAAAATATTTAAAATTCTTTAATTATTATAAAAATAATTCACTTACAATAGTAAATCTTTTCACAATTTATTTTTTATTTCAAATAATAGGATTGTACCTAAATAGTTTTGTCCAATTTAATATTGAGAATCTACATTTAATAATTTTAGGCTTCTGCACAATAGAAATATTAATAATAAATCAATTTTTGAATAAAAATATAAATTTAAAATACCTATTATATTCCGGGCTTATTTTGTGCGTTTTATCTAGTTCATATTTTTTTTTTTCTAATTTTATTAATCATCAATATTACTCTTTCCTTGATATTTTCAGTATTTATTTAAGGGGGTATTACGATATAAATCTTGATAAAAAATTTTTTTTAGAAAATATTATTCCACGAAGCACTGGAATATCTCGTACTTTTGGATTAATTAATATTTTTATTTTTGTATATCTAATTTTCGTTAAAAAAAAAAATAATTATTTATTTTTTTTTGCATCAATTATTTTTACATCTTTAATCTGGTTGCTTCAATCCAGGGGTTCTATTTTAATTTTTTTTACAACTACTATTTTAATTATTTATTTAGCAAAAAATATTAACCTTAAAAAAAAATTACAAATAGCATTTTTTTTACTTTTTTTACCAGTAATTTTATTGGAGACAATCTTACTTGTAGGAAAAAATTTTATAAAATCTAACCTTACTTCTAATAAAAATTTAATGAATACTTCTAATAAAAATTTAATGAATGAACTATTAGAAAATAGATTGTTATCAAACCAAACATCAAGTGGTAGAATAGAGATTTGGAGTGAATCCTTAAAACTTTTTGAGAAAAAAAAAATATTTGGCTACGGTCCGCAAGGTGATAGATTTCTTTTGTCAGGATCAGATGTAAAGAAAAAATTTTATAACAATTCATCCAACGCGTTAATTTATTCTCTCTTGTCGGGTGGTTACTTTGGTATTTTAGTAATGTTTTTAATCTATTTAAATATTATTTTAAAAATTTATATTTGTTTAAAAAAATTGAAGATTTTTGACAATTACAACAAAATAACTCTAAAACTCTCTGTTTGTTATATTATTTTTTTCTTGATTAGATCTTTATTTGAAAACAGTTTTTCTCTCTTTAGTATAGATTTTATGATATTTATTATATCTGCTGCTTATATAGAAAATTATTTAAAAACAATACCTATTTATAAACGTAAAGTTTTAAAATAATCATAATAACCTTTGATACCGTCTTTTAATGAGACTCTGGATCTCCATCCTAATTTTTTTAATCGATCATTACCTAATCTTCTTTCCATTACCCCATCAGGATATTTTTTATTAAAATAAATTTTTCCTTTATAGCCTGTGATACGTTTTATAAATTTTGCTAAATTTTTTATGTTTAAATAATCAGCTGATGACACATTTACATAACTGTGAGTTATTTTGTTATTTAAACAAAAATAAACTGCATCAGCTAAATCACTGATGTGCATAAATTCTCTTTTAGCTCTTCCAGAGCCCCATACTTCAACGGAAGTTTTTTTATTTAATTTAGCTTCATGAAATTTTCTAATTAAAGCGGGAATAACATGACAAGATTTAAGGTCGAAATTATCACCTTCGCCATAAAGATTTGTAGGCTGCAAAGTTATAAAATCTTTTTTTAATTCAACTTTTATATATTCACAAAATTTTAAAACACTAATTTTTGAAATAGCATAACCTTCATTAGACTCCTCCAATCTGGATGATAGAATACTTTCCTCTTTGATTGGTTGTTTTGTTTTTTTTGGATAAATACAAGCTGAGCCAAGATTTATAAATTTTTTAACATTATAGGACAAACTTGCATTCAGTAAATTGAAACCAATCATAGTGTTTATGTAAATGTAATCTTTTTTATTTAGACTATTATCAAGTATGCCCCCTACTTTTCCGGCTGCATTAATTACAATATTTGGTTTAAATTTTTTGAACCAATTATTTACATCAAGTTGAGAGGTTAAGTCTAAATCTTTTCTACTACAATCGATAACATTTAAACCTTTGCTTTTAAATAAATTGTAAATTTCTCTTCCAACCATTCCGTCCTGACCGGCTATATAAATTATTTTATCTATCACAAAATTCTTTATACTAGATTATAATAAAAATAATATAAACTAATTGGATGAAGTTTAGCATAATAACGGCTTGTTTAAATAGTGATAAGACTATTTTATATACATTAAATTCAATTTTAAACCAAACTTATAAAAATATAGAACATATAATAATTGACGGAGGATCAACTGATAAAACTCTTGAAATTATAAAAAACTATCCCTTTAAAAATAAAAAATTTTTTTTAACAAATCAAAAAGGAATATATAGTGCTGTTAATGAAGGCATCAAAAGAGCTACAGGTGAATATATTTCTATTCTTCACTCTGACGATATTTATCAAAATAATTATATATTAGAAGAAGTATCAAAAATAATAATAAAAAATAAAGAATGTGAAATATTTTTCGGAAATGTAGTCTATTTCCGGAAAATAACTTCTAAAATATCTAGATATTATTCAGGATTTGATTTCAAAGTAAAAGATTTAAAATACGGTATCATACCCCCGCACACTAGTAGTTTTATAAATAAAAATATTTATAGAAAATTTGGATACTACAAAACTAATTACCTTATAGCTTCTGATTTTGATTTTTTTTTAAGAACACTATTTATTCACAAAGTGAAATTCTTAAAAATAAATAAGGTGATTGTAAGAATGAAGGCTGGAGGAATTTCTGGAAAAAATCTTTTTTCATATTTGATTTCTACCAAAGAGATCATCAAATCATTCAACGAAAATAAAATTATTAGTAATGTATTTTATATTACTTCAAGGCTGTTTCTAAAAACATTACAGTTTATTGATTTTAATTCCAAGGAAATCAATAAGTCTTATAATTTTATATATACTGATTTTCTTAAAAAATTTGAAAAACCAAAATTAAAAGTCATACAAACTTTTGAAAAATTATTTTTAAATAGAAATTTTATCTTAAGTGCCCTTAATTTAGCTTTTTTAGGAAACTATGTTAAAGGAAATATAATAATAGAAAATAATCTAATATGTTGGCCCGATGGATATTTTGCAAAAACAGTCGATAGTACTTTATATAAAGTTCCAGGAAGGGATCTGATTAACTCTTTAAATATACCAAAAAATATCAAAGAAATATTAGTATTAGGAAATTTAACAGTAAGATCAAAAAATTTTTTAAAAAAAAAATTTAAAAAAAAAATTGTCCACATAAATTTAGAATATGGAAGTGTGGAGAAAATAAAAAAAGGTAAAAAAATTATAATTAAAAAAAAACAGTTAGTTTTTATAACGCTTCCTACGCCTAAACAAGAAATTTTTGCACAATATTTAGCAAAAAAAAACCAAAATTATAAAATAATTTGCATCGGTGGATCCATAGCGATTGCATCTGGCGAGGAAATACCCGTTCCTGCATTTATTAACTATTTAGAATTCATTTGGAGATTAAGATACGAAACATTTAGAAGAATAATTAGATTATTTGATACTTTTAAATACTTTATCTATGGAAAATTTTTCACTCATAAATTGGATTTTAAAAAATTAGAACGCCAATGAAGTGTATTTATTGTTGGGCTTGTGATTTTTCAAAAAATAGCGGAGAAGGTAATCTTGCCAATTTATTTGTAAATAATAAATTTAATAATAATTATAAAATCTATACACCTCACAGTCTAAACATAAATAAAAAATTAAGTAATATAATCAACTACAAATATATATCTCCGCTAATCGGTGTTATTTTTTGTTGGTTTTTCTTCATAAAAAATAAGAGAGTTGCATATATAAATTATTTACCTTTATGGAATTTTTTAATTTTTGCACTATTGCCTCCAAAAACATTATTGGGGCCAATTACTGGTGGTGCACATTTTCTCGAAGAAAATAAATTATTAAGAGGTTTTTTATTTCCCGTTTTTTATAAGATTAGTGAATTTTTTTTAATTACGAGAAATAGTCAAATAAATTTTTCGACAGAACTTTTAAAAAAATATCTATTTAATTACACTATTAAAAAAAGTAATTTTAATTATATTTTCAAATGTTACTCTAAAAAAATATTTAAAAAAAAAAGTATAGATTTTTTAATTTATTATAGAAAACATAAAAATAAAGAGGCATCATTCCCTTTTTCATTCATTAAAAATTTAATTAAACTTAATTTTAAAATTCATATTGTTGGAGACTATTTTAAAAATTCTCATGTAAAAAATCATGGATATTTAAATAATAAAAGAATTAACAATCTTCTTTCTAAAAGTTTTTTCTCTTTAATTTCAAATGAAAATCCTTACAGTTTATTTACAATTGAATGCTTAAATAATAACGTTAAAATAATTGCAGATCTAAATTTTAAAAAAGAAATTAAATATTTTAAAAAAGAATTTATATTTTTAGATTTTAAAAAAGGAATAAATAAAAATCTTTTAAAAAAATAATTTATTAATAATTAATTTTATAGAATATTCATTTTTCCAGATTTTATCTCTATTAATTGATCAAAAGAATCTTGAAAATAATCTTTATTATGAGTTACAAAAAATATTGTTTTTGTTTTTTTAAGAGTTAAAATCAATTCTCTTAATAATTCTGTTTTTATTGCATCAAGTGCTGATGTTGGTTCATCTAAAATTAGAACATCGCTATTTTTATATAAAGCTCTAGCTAAGGAAATTAATTGCTTTTGCCCTCCTGAAAGACCTATTCCATCAATTCCTATTTTAGTATTCAAACCATCTGGCTGATCTTTAAAATAATCTTCTAATTTTAAAATTTTTTTAACTTTATCATATTGATAGTAATTAACTTTATTGTCATTATTTTCTAAAATTATATTTCCCTTTATAGAGGCATCTAATAAAAAAATATTTTGTTGGACATAGCTCAGCCTTTCAATCCATTTAATTCTATTAGGATAAAGATTGTATGCATTATCAATGATAATCTGACCTTGGGAGGGTTCTATTAAACCTGCTAGCAAGTTCAAAAAAGTACTTTTCCCTGAACCATTCTTTCCTACAATACCAACGCACTGATTTTTAATAAATTTAAGATTTATGTTGTCTAGAATTTTATTCTCAGAATTTGGATACGAAAAACTAACACTTTTAATTTCTATAACTTTATTAAATACAAAACTATTATCAAAATTTAAATCTTTTTTATTATCAAGTCTTTGAAATTCTTCAGCAACAGCTTTAAATGAAGGAAAATAAAATTTTAAACTTTGTCCGTGTAAAATAATTCTACTGAATGATGATAACAATCTAAAAGTTACTATAATAAACAATCCAAAAACAGGAATTAATTTAGAAATATCAGAATCTGTTAAAATAAAATACAGTAAAGCCATTGCTATAGCTAAAACACCAATAATTTCTAACCAATATTTTTGAACGTTATTCAAAAAATTTATTCTTGATATTGAATAATTGCTAAGATTTATATTGTGACTAAAATTATTAATAAAAACGCTATTCTGTTTATATATAATTAAATCTCTAAATCCTTTTAAGCCTTCAATTACTAAATCCTGAGTATGACCAGTAGATTTTCTATAATTATCTGCCCAACTTCTTATTCTATTTTTAAAAAAATATACATAAAAAAAAATAACCGTTATAAAAATAAAAAATGAAAATAAAAAAATTTTAGGATTCACCACAAGCAACAAGATAGATATTCCTATTATAAATATAATTTCAGTAAAAAAGTTTATAAATGCTACCAACCAAGAATTTAAATTGTTAACATCATTAGTTACTTTTTGTAAAAAATTTTCTGATGAGAATTTTAAAAAAGAAATATATTCTTGGTTTAAATAAAAATTAAATAAATCTGTTGAAATTCTAGTGTTAGTTCTTTGAAAAAAATTAATAAAAAAATAATTAAATACTATAATTACAGTATTTTTAATAAAAAAAAGTAAAATAAAAGTTAACAAAATTAAAATCTTTAAATTAAAAGTAAGATTATAATGATTAAAAAAAGAATTAAGAAAATCTACTTCTGGTACTTTATTTAAGAAAATAATTTGAAAAATTGGAATAATTGTTGCAAATGATAACACATCTAAAATTGTCGTAATAAGTACACCAATAAAAATAATACAAGTAAATACAAATTCTTTTTTAGTAAAAATATAATTCATATCTTTAAATTTTAACATAAATCCAATTTCAAATTATTTACAATTAAGTATAGACAAATCTTAAAATAAACGTCATTTATATTTTTATAAATATTTTATTAAAAAATGCTCTCAAGAAAAATTTCTATCATTATTGCTTTATACAATGAAGAAAAAACAATTATCGAAATTCTAAAACATGTAAGAAAAACTAAAAAAAATAATTATGACTACGAAATTATAGTAATTAACGATGGATCAACTGATAATAGCTTAAAATTATTAGAGGAAAATTCAAATTTATATAATAAATTACTAAATTTCGTGAATAACAGAGGTAAAGGTTTTGCAATAAAAGAGGGTCTTAAAATTGCAACAGGAAATTATATTATTTTTCAAGATGCAGATCTGGAATACGATCCAGATGACATTAATTCTTTTTGTGAAATTTATGATAAATTTGATGCAGATGTAATTATTGGATCTAGAATGCGCTACAAAAAATATACTAGATCGCACAATTTTTTTAACTTACTTGGAAATAAATTGATTACTCTTTTATTTAATCTAATTCATAATTGCACTTTTACAGATGTTTATACGTGCTATTTATCTTTCAAAAGAAATCTTTTGGACCCCGCACAACTAAAAACTTATGGGTTTGAACAGCAGGCTGAAATTTTAGGACTGTTAATGAAAAAGGCTAAAAAAAGTTACGAAGTGCCAATAAATTATTCTGGAAGGGATAAATCAGAAGGAAAAAAAATAAGATTTTATCATATTTTTTCAGTCATATATCAAATTATAAAAATAAGAATTATATAAAATGAAAAAACAAATCTTAATAACAGGTGGCCTAGGATATATTGGTTACGAACTTTGTAAAATTTACTCAGGGTCAAGCTGGTCTGACAAAATTGTAGTAATAGATAAAAATTTTTTCTCTGAAAGAGTAAAGCAATTAACTGATTGGAATATTGAATTTTATCAAGGCGATATTTTGGATCATGATTTTATTAATAAATTT
>Ga0169931_10005158_pt1 | contig 20012 bp, 27 predicted proteins | sample Kivu_15m_20L_FD_129675 | JGI IMG/M metagenome (GOLD analysis project Ga0169931, IMG submission 129675) | Freshwater microbial communities from Lake Kivu, Western Province, Rwanda to study Microbial Dark Matter (Phase II) - Kivu_15m_20L... | ecosystem: Environmental > Aquatic > Freshwater > Lake... | reverse complement strand
TCATCTAAATAAATCAAAAATATCATAAAATTAAAATAATTTAAGTATTTTTAATTTATTATTTTAATACTTCCTCACCAAATTGTTGTTTTTAAATAAATTATTACGATATATAAGCTCCAATTACTTTTTCTTCGCGGTAGTCTTAGTTGCGGCAGGAACAGAACTGTTCTTTTTAGTTAGGGGAACTTTAGCACCTTTCGTATCCCTTGTTTCCTTTTCTTTTAGCAAGGAATCTATTCATAAAAATATTTAATAATACTTTTATTAACTACAGCAGGCCCTGAATCCTTCTTTTTTATTTCCTTTTCTATTTCTTTGACTTTTTTTCCTTCAAGCATCGAGTAGAAATCCAAGAAAGTTTCTAATTTCATAGAATTATCTCCGCTCTTGACTAAATTATAAAATTAGTTTATATCTTACTTATGATATTATCTTCCTCTATAGAAGCATGAACAATCTGTGTTCCAAATTTATACGATCCATCAGGGTACTTTTTGAATTTGATTTTTGGGATTTTTTTCTTAGAATAGAAATCATCGACATATTCTTGCAGAGAGAGGGTGAGTTCATCTTGAGGTTCATCTTCTTCTTTTTGCTGCTCGTATGTATTAAGAGAAGGAAGAACATCATTAAGTGAATCGTGGAAATTATTTTCTTCTTTTTCCTCTTTAACTTCTTGTTTGTCTTTTTTCTCATTATTTTCTTCTTCTGGTAGTGGCTCTGCAGGTTCCTCGAATTTTACGCTATTCTTTTCAAAGATTTTTTTAACTATAAATTTTTGATATAATCCACAACGTGCATAATTTTTTCCTTTCGACAAAATTTTCTCAGAGATTCTCAACATATTTTTCTTCTTTTCTTCATTTTGGGCTTTCTGAATTTTGATTGTCTTTTCCATTTCTGCTTTATCAATTTTGAGATTCAAAAGAAATTTCAGCATTTGAGTTTCTTGTCTAACTGTAGATATAATATTAGTGATTGCATTATTTTCTCTAACTACAGTTAAATCTCTTAAATCTGATAAATAGTCATGCGTTTCAATCTTATCTCTTAATTCTTTTAATTTCTTTTTCATGTTTCTGAACTTATCATAATATTTCAAAGAATATGATTTAAGCTTTGTATGAGCTAAAATGAATTCGTTTAATTTAGTATAATAAATATCTTGAAACTCAGAATATTTTTCTTTCAACATCTTCAATTCAAAATTTAAATAAAAGTCATCAGTAGGCAAAGCTCTGAATAAATTTTCGTTATAGTACATTTGGAATTCATTCAGTGCCTCTTCTAAATTCTTTAGCTCTTCATCGTCTTCTGTATTTTTGTTTACATCGTAATCACCCAAGAATTTATCATCAAAGGAATCATCTCTAAATTCGTTTTCCTCAGCTAATTCGTTTTTCAATTCTTTTATTCTTTCTTTTGTAGCCGAATGTTTAATATCCTTCATTTTATTTGAGTCGGTTTTATTTTTCTTAAATTTACTATTCTCGGCCATACTGTTTTCGAAGGTATCATCGAAATCAACTTTTTTTTTCTTTTGATTTTCGCTCTGTGTTCGTTTTTCGCTGTTGATATTTGTATCTTGTTTTACAGAATTGATATTATTTTCCAATTTGAATGAATATTCCTTATCATGTAAATTAGGGGTAACAGATTTAGGCATCGAGGAAAATTGGATAGTAATAGGTGATTGTATACCATCAAAACTATCATCATCCAAGTGGTTATCAATCGGTTTATGAAAATTACGATCTGTTTTAGAGATAATAGGTTTCTTATTCAAATTTGAAATAGATTTTTTAAAAATTGAACCTCTGTCAAGAGTGGTACAAGTTAAGAGTTCATCAGGAAGGTCGGGAGCTTCTAACTCGTCATCTATTAAAGAACCTTTTGCGAGTTTTGATACAGATTCTATTGTTGATCTATTGAGCATCTTAGTAGAAGAGGATTTAACTACCTTTGGCTTCTTTAAATTAATTTGAGTTTTTGTAGTTTCAGGATACATAATTATAACGTTAACGTTTATTTTTATCTTATTTATAAGAAGTAAAGGATGGGGTTTCTTATTCTTAGTGGCAGGAGGATTCAATGTCACCCATTTTTTCATATCAGGCTCTTTAAGTTGCACTAGACTCATCGGAATTATTAATTCTCCTCCACCCAATACTTCCTTCTCTTTGGTAACTTTTACTGGAATTTTTATTTCTTTATTTTTTTGGTTCAATTTTATTTTCAAATGTGAAGTTTCTATATTATTCAACAAGAAAATTGCGTTTTCTTCAACTACTTGGTCTTCATATTTAAAACTTATTTTGATTTCTTGATCATCTTCTGAGTTGACTAGTTCGCATACTAGGGAAATATTTAATTCTTTATTTTACTATGAGGAAAGATCTCTAATAATTCAAATTTCAAGTAGATTGACATATTTTTTTATAATTAAATTTTATTATTGAAATATTCTTATTAAATTTTCTTATTACTACATAAAGGCTATTTTAATTTATTTTACTTAACTTTTAATTTTTTTTAATAATGAGACAAGTGTATTGTAATAATTTTATTTAAATTAATTTGAATTATTAGTAATTATATTATATTTATACAAGATGTATATGAATAGAAATTTCAAAATCTTCTGTGTTGCGATAATTGCAATCCTGAATGTCTCCCTGTGTTCAGATCTCTATGACAAAAACAATTCAAATGTAATAAATCTAAACAAGAAAAACTTCGATACTCAAATCACTTTAAATCGTTCAAAAAATATAATTTCAGTAGTGCATTATTATAAATTAGACGATGGAAAGAGCCGAGGAATGAAATTGGAATTCGAAAAATTAGCAGCTGATTACGATTTAATGTTTAAAGTGGCCGCATTGAACTGCAAAGACTTTGCTGATATTTGTGAAAAACAAGATATCAGAGAATTTCCTACAATCAAAGTATATCCTCCTCTCCCTGCACCTGTAATGACCTATGAAGGAAAAGTTGAGACATCTGCTTTAGTTTCTTATATGGGAAAATTCATCTTGAATAAAGTACAAGAATTGAATAACAACAACATCGATAACTTTTTACAAACTGACTCTAACATACCTAAGTGTATTTTGTTCAGTGATAAGACTGGTGTCCCTCTAATTTTCAAATCCTTATCTGTTACTTTTGATGTAAAGATTGAAAATTTTTAATCTTTTATTAGAAAAAAATTAACTTAGGAATCGTAAGAAAAGATGATACTGCTATCACTTCAAAATACAAAGTCAATAAATACCCTAGAATCATGGCGATTGGCGTCGATAAAAAAACTAAATTCTATGAAGGAGAAAATAAATTCAAACCAATTTTTGACTTTTTGAATGTTTATTCAGAAACTTTCTTCGTAGTTGGGGAAGATAAAATTAAAGTCTCAGATCAAACCAAACAAGATAAACCATGGCTAAATGAAGTAAGTTAATAATATTTATATATTTTTAGAAATTCCCTGAAATCACCAAAGAATCAGGCAATGACATTTGTTTCAAAGTTGATGGTGTAGTTTGTGTTGTTTTAGTAAGCAAAGCAACCCCCAGTAAAGAATTAGTCGATTTATTCGTAAACTTACAAAATTGGTTGTCCCCTAAGATTAATAGAGGTATCAAATATAAATTCGGTTGGATCAATTCAACTGCACAAAATGAATTCATGAAAGCTACTGATTTAGAGAATGAAACTGCTCCTAGAATGATGTTAATAAACCCTGGAAAAAGAAAGAGATATTTTATCTTAGAAAACAAAATGGCTGAAGATGTTATGAAAGATATTTTCGAAAGATTAGCTTCTGGCGATTTGAAATTCAAAAATTTCAAAGGAAATACCATTCCTGAATTAGTATAATTTAGTTATCAGTGCGAATTATATTAGGAATTCTTTAACTAGTTATAGATAAAAATTAATTAAATTTTTTAACTGATTTATTAATTTTAAATAAGCTAAATTTTAATTTAATTTTAACGTTTATCAGTATGCGTGATAAAATATTTTAGAATGGACTCCATATTTTTTGTTTGAAAACTTTCCTTAAAGCGAATATTTGCCATATTCCAATAACTGTAATTATAGCCACCTGGGAAATTGTAATGAAGATTAATTTGTTTGAATTATTGAATTGATTTTCTGAGAACTCATCTTCTCTCTTGATTTGGTATTCTTGCATTTTCACGATATCTGAAGTCTTTATTAATGATTATATATTATATTACCTTTTGGAATAACTTTCTCACATCACTATCAACGGCTTTAAAATCTTTTGTAGTAACAGAAACAGCAGATTCTATTCAAATAATAATTTAAATTATGTTTATATTTTTATATGCCTACCATCGAATTCCTCCTGATCAGTATCAAAAATCAGCGAAAGTTTAATAAACTTTCTTTTGTAATAAAAATCTTTATCTTGACTAAAAACACAAATTTTGTAATGTCCGTCTAATTTTAAAAAATTATTCAAATTTACTTTGCTCAATAGTGAAGGAAAATTTTCCATTCAGCTTTCCAGATTCAAATTTGTGAAGAGGCTCCTTACTGTCTTCCTTAAGAACAGTAATGAGTAATCTTTTATCATCTTTACTTGTGTAAGAAATGTCCTTATTAAGAATCTTATATCTAACCATGACGACCTTAGGGATTACATTTCTTTTTAATATTTACTGTATCTGTGTAAAAATCGTCATAAAAACATTTTTCATCGTCTTTTTTTAAATGAATGAAGAGAGAATTTACAAAATAGAAAACATTAACCAAACTTATCAGGTATAGGACTACTCTTTTCATTTTAAATAAAAATTTATAAATTTTATTATTAAAACTAGAATGGAAGCAAAATTAAACAAGGTCAATTACTTTAGCAGGTACATCAAATCAATTGAATCCAAATCGATTGACGGCTATTTTCCAGACTCAAGGGCCTATTTTGTCTCTTTAATAGTGGATGAAGAAACTTTATTCATTCATGGTGGGTGCAACAAGAAAAAAGATTATTCGCAAATAGACGTCATGGATCATAAAAAAACAGAGTGGAAAATGATTCAAGAAATTTCTTGTGTTGATCCTTTCTTTTTATTTGATAAAACTCTATCTGGTCATACTGCGGATCTTGTAAAATTAAAGGGTAATAAAAATATTATTATTTATGGGGGGTTTGATGGTAAATTTTATTCCAATGCAATATATTTGATTGAAACAGAAAATTTTCAATTTCACCAAGTAGATGTGAGGGGAGATAAAAATTATAATTCTAAATTTCCTCAACAGAGAGCTTACCATACATCGAATTTTGATGAAGTTGAAAATTGCTTATACATTTTCGGGGGATGGAATGGGAATATAAACTACCTATTCGATAATAATTTTCTATCTCTATGGAAATTCGATTTATATGGTATGAATATTACGATTATAATTAATAATTAAAATTAGCTTTAATGTGGGAACAAATATCTCTTGAAAATAAAAGCGGATCTAGAATTTCTCTGAGGGGACACACATCCCATCTATTAAAAAAATCTAATATAATATTGATTTACGGAGGGGTATCTGGTTTCAGCAAATTCAATGATAAAATTATTCAAATTTCTTTAATAGTATTGAATTTATTTATTTTTATGATAAAGAAATAAGTGTAGTAAAGGTCGAAGGAGCAACACCTGCTGGAAGAGCTTTCCATTCTTCTTGTTTTATAGAAGAGAGAAATTTCCTTTTCATTTATGGAGGAATTTTACCAAATCAGGAGGTTTCTAATGAAAAGATAATATTTGACATAACTAGGAAAGTTTTTATTACTATAAAAAATAACATGGAAATTTTAAATGATCTTTCTTTTCCAAAACTATTCGGACATAAAATGATTAAAATAGAAAATAAGATTATGATTTTAGGGGGATTAGATGATTACTCTTTATTAAGTAAGATTTAAATTTTTTCATTATTAGATGAAGATCCTGAAAGTGAGAAAGGAAAAGATAATACATTACTATTTGATAAAAGAAAAGCCATATTTGAAACAGATTCCATCATGAATACGATGAAGAATATTTTAATTATTAATTTAAATTAAATTTTTTATCAGGACTATTAATAATGGCATTAAAGAATAAATATTTCGATCCGCAAAATTTCTACTACAAAGTCATAGCCATCTGTATTTTGATAGGGGTCGATATAATTTTAAATAGCTTCACACAATTTTTTGCATTTGGATCTAAAAATGCTGTGAACCAATACCAAATGGTAGGGTATAATAAGCCCTCAGGAGATTTAGATTTTGTTTTATTAGCGTGAGGTTTAATATAAATAAAATTTTTCTATCATATTATAGTATTCAATTTGTTGTCCAGCTTTTAATAATATTTACCTTACTATCGATATTCTCACAAACATTCTTCTTCAAATATGGATTTCTTAGGATTACATGCTCAAATTTCAAATTTACTTTTTTATTTTTATTCATCTATCCAATAATTTATCTGATAGAAAGAGTAATAAGAGTGGTAATATGAAGTATTAAATATATTTAGATATATGTTAGTGATGAATTAAACTTTGAAAATAATGAACTAACAGTCTGGGAAAAGCCATTTTATATAGTTTTTTATGTCATCAAATATATTTTTGCGTTTTTATTTTATATAGTTTCAATTAGTACGTCCTATGAATTAGGAAAATCGAAATATTACAAGCCTGACCCGACCTTTGGATTCAAGATGAATTTGTAATTTTTTATGTAAGGAAAATTGAATCATAAAAACTTTTTTAATTTGTATGTAACTTTCAATTTATATTAATATATATTTATTAATTTGAAATAATTTTTATTAACTTTTAAATAATATTAATGGATTTACAATCTCATATAAAATTCGACAAAAAAGCTGATACCCTCTCTTACCTCTATGATAAAATGCCAAAGTACCTTTCATCAAAGCATAGAGTTCACAGGATGTTTTTCAAGAAGTGTGATGAACCAATAACAACCTATCAGAATTGCATTGAAGATCCTAGATGGTATATAATAAATTAATTTCAAGGAAATCGAATATTGATAAATACATAAATGAATCAATGAGAAGAAAATGTTATAACGAGTGGGTTCAAGTTAGAAGATGCGCTATTAAGAATGTTGGAGATACATTTGCAATGAAAATAAATATGAGCAGACAAGTCGAAGATGATTTAGAAGAAGAGAGAATGATTTCTAACTATAAAGTTTATTATGAAAATAAAAAATTCATTCATCGTTGGGAAAAAGTTCAAGGACCCCCCTCAGAGGAAGAAGCCGCCGAAGGAGGAGAAGAAGCTGAAGAAGAGGCAGCTGAAGAAGAGTCAGCTGAAGATGGATCAAGTGAAGATGCTGGAGGTGAAGAGAATCCAGCAGGACAAGAAGAATCTGCCACTGAAGAAACAAGAGAAGTTCCTATTGTTGAAGACGATGCTGCAAATGCAGAGGGTCATCCAGAAATCAAAGCTGCTGAAGAAAGTGGTGATGAATAAAATATTAATATAATGATAATTTACTTGAAATAAATTATAGATGATGAATTTATAGAATGAGATTATACATGTTATAGTTAAAAAGTTTAATACATCGTAAAATTATAATATATCTGAAATTTAATTAAATTATCTAATAAATAATAATATTTTATTTATGAATCCTCATCGCTCGATGATGAAGATGATGAAGAACTCGATGATCTAACATTTGAAGATTTCATATTAACTTTATCTTCGTTAGGTTCATAATCAGTGATTCTTTTTTTGTTAAGTAATTTTTCTTGATCATACATTAAAAAATTATCCGCCTCATTTAAATAAGTCGCAACCTTATAAATTTCAGGATAATATTCTCTCAATCTTTTTAATAATTTAACAGCCATTTTTTTTCTCTCTTTTCTCACACTTCTCCATACCTTTTCGAAATTCACACTATTACAATAATTCTGTGTAATCGCTATAGTATCATCCAGATTAACAACAACATGCCACCATCCGCCTGGAATGAAAACGGTCTCACCAGGTTTTTGAAGAAAAACAATTTCATTAACTGCATCACCGTATTTTTCCTTGATCTTAGGAAAAATATTTTTAAAGTACATGATTGCTTCATCGTCTTCATCTTCACAAATAACATCCTTTCCTTTAGCGATATGTCTAGGTGTATCAGGAGGTAGTAATAACCATAGTTTATGTCCCTGTAGGGAGGAATTCCAAGCACTAGTGCTAATAGGATCAGTGTGTATCGCAGTACCAGACCGTTCAGGTCCAATTAAGAACCAGCGATAGGGAGGCCTCTTGTCTTCTCCAACCTAGGTATTTTATAAAAAATTTCAAATTACCAGTGAAAATAAATCTTCTTTGAAATATTTAGGCACTTCATATTCCGGAATTAGATCTTTTAAGTATTTGTTATTTTCTATGCTGCTTTCAAATAGGTACAGTGGACTGTCGTCTTTGTTGTGCAAAAGATATTCTAAGTAATATTTGAAATATACTTTTATTTTATATCCATCGTCATCTTCTCCTATTTTTACTCTTGCGTCTTTAAATCTGTGATACAAATTCTTGAGGGATAATAAATATATATTATTACATTAAATTTCCACAGATTTGTAGCTTTCCAAGATTTTGTGATTCCTTTAATAATAACTGGAATATTTAATTTTTCATACTTATTTCTAAACTCTTCAATTGTTGTTTCGTTGTAGTCTATTATTGGAATGGTAATTTCTAAATTTGAATATTTCTCTATCATCTTTTGACACCAATCATCTTTGTAATAATTGAGTTTACCCCAGTCTTGTAATTTCATGTAAGATCTATCTTTAAGTTTGGCTGAGTCCATTTCAGCTTCTGCGTTCTTACTCATGTATGAATAGCTAAATCTTTCTGAAGAGATATTTAACTTTTTTCTTTTCTCTTCAAGGAATTTTTCATAAGAAAAAGACTCATTCTTAAATTTGTTCATAAAATTCAAATATATATTTAAATAAAATTTCAAATAATTATTCAATTTTAAAATATATTGCACGATGTATACATTTTATTAATTAAAGATCTCAAAAGAAATTACTTGTTGTATCTTATAGAAGTTTTTTACGTTTATAATAGAGCAAGAAAATTTTTCGATTTTTAATTTTTCCTCCAGCTTTTTATTTTGTTTTTTAGTATTTAAACATTCAAAGTATTCGGAATCATTATCAGAACTTTCTATCATTGTAGATTTTGAATAATTAGGATTCGTAGATTGTCTTCTTGTATTAATACGATTGATTTGAGTTGAATCTGATATGCTTATATTAGAATTCTTTTTTCTTATTTCACAAAATTTATTAATTAGAAAATTATATTTTGAATATTCCTGTTTAAAATCTTTATTCTCAGTTAGGAACGAGTTCCATATCCCATCTATATCAACAAAACTTTGAAAATAATCATGAATTAAGACCTCACACTTATAATTGTATAATTTACCTCGGAATATTTTCGAACCGTCGGAGTTATTGATATAATCATGAAATATTATGTGATTAGGATCATTACTATTATGTCGCCTTACTTGTCTGACTAAATTTTGATTAGAGCCTATATCAACTACTTCTTGAATTAAAAATCGGCCTTTTCTTTCTAATTTTAAACTCATTTCCGTCTTTTACTGAGAATTTATTATAAAACATAAATTATTATATATGTTTTTGCGTTATTTTAATTTAATTGAATACTAATAAGTCATATGTTTTGAAAATTAATCTAATTAAAAAAAACCTTTTTGTATTTTTCTAACAAATATTGTATCTAAATTATAAATGAGAGTTATAATAAAATAATTTATAAATACCGAGTCAGATGTATTTGTTGTGAATATGCCTGACATCACTCCATATATTGAGTACTTTAAATTCAGACTTTTAATATAGTTGTCAATTATTTCTCTACGCTTTTCAGTTTTATATGACTGGAATTGATTTTCAAATTTTGATTTGCTATTATAATCATTAATGTGAAGTTGAAGATTCGTCATAAATAAGTTCGGGATATTGTGAAAATATTTGTCATTATGCTTTTCGTCAAATACTAACATATCTCCTCGTATTATAACATCGAATTCTTCAAAAATAGGTTTATATAATATCATGTAACTATCTAAAGCTCCTAGTACTACATTTTTTATCTTATCCTTTTTTTCCGCTTTAAAATGGGTTCTTATATCTCCGATGTATGATAATTTTGCTAAGTCGATAAAAAATTCTACTGTATTAACTTCAGATTTATTTTTCAAAGCGCATAGGGAGAACTATAATTTCATAGGATAAATGTTGTTATACAAATAATTACTGCACTCTTTCTATTTTTGTAAAGTAAATCGTTAACTTCGTTCATTTCATTTATATCTTCTTTATTTTCCCTTGTATTTAGTTCAATACAGCTAACTGGCTTGTGGAATCTTCCCGCAACAAATAAGTTATCCCAGTTTTTCAGCTTGAATATAAAATCGGAATATGACATCACTCCATATTTAATCAAGATATCATCGCATAATTTTATATTAGGATTGTAGTAAACACATGTTCCTTGTTTATTTACTTCTATTATCTTGCCATTTCCGAAGTGTTTTGATAAATTTGAATAGTGATGATGATTAACTCTTAAATTTTCTTTATGAAATTTTTCCAAATCATCTACTATAAAGAATAAGTCTATCATTTTTCCTTTGTTATCCTTTTGAGGGATAACTGCCGAGCCGTAGGCATAGCAATATTTTATTAATTCACATGGAAATAATTTTTTTATGTTTTTTTCTAATAGAAATTTTTTTTGTAAGAAATTCATTTTTAAATAAAATTATAAAACAAAAAATTAGTAAAAACTTTCTATGTGGGGGGTGGTAATTATTTTTAACCTGGATGATTAAATAGTCTAGATATTTAATTACTATGAAAAATTGTTTTCGAAGAAAATTTAAAATTAAATATTAATTTAGTCTTTTAATTACATCAACACTACTATTCTTACAAGTTAACAATTTAAATTTTAAACAAATCTAATATAATTTATATTTATATAAATAGACTATCTATTTTAATAACCCATGAATTAACTTTTAAAAATAAAATTTAAATAAATAATAAAGAATTTTTATTTTTTTGCTTGTCTATTAAAAATTGAATCATTCATTTCCTTTAACTCTTTAAGGATATTTTGGAATTCTCCAAAATTTTTCAGAGTTTCCTCATATTGATTCAAAAGTTCCAAAAACATCTTTTCATTTTTTTCAATAGTAGAATTCATCGTACTTAGCATACTATCAAACTGATCGGAATTATCATGGATTTGTTTGATAGCTTTGAGCCTTTTCTTAACATAATCAAAGACCTTATCGAAATTTTCACAAAATTCTAAAATTGTATACAGTTCCTTAATTTTAAAAAAATATGAGCCAGCTTCTATTTTTTCTTTTTTCTTTTCAATAAAATCGGAGATAAGTTTTCCACATTCCACGAAAGTTTGATATTTCTTGTCATATTTCTCATTCATTTTTGTAGCAATGAAATAAAGCAACTTAGTCAAGGTTATTGAGATACTCTCGTTGTGGCTATACTATAAATAAGTTAAGCAAATAAAATTGTTACAATATTCCAATTACCAATAGATCTTTCAAGGTTACTCATCATTTCTTCCAATTCATTTACTCTATTCGTAAGATTTTCCATGACTATTTCTGGGTTAGATACAATTTCATATTGAATATCTAAATCAGTCTTTTTGTTGTTTAATACATCGTCCTGACTCATTTTAATTTGAGAAATAAAATTTTCTGCGATTCTATTATATTTCTCACTTGATGATGAAATTGTGGATTTTAATCCTTCGTTATTTGGTGAATCCGACTTAGAGTCTTTGTCAATCGTATTATTGAAAAAATTGTAATTTATGAAGGAATCAATTTTAGTTTTGTACACTGCTATTTCTTCAAGGACTTGGTTGTAATTTTCTGTTTCTTGTAGAATTTTATTGTCTTTATATTTAGCAGCATCTTCGTCGATAATTTCTTTTATTTGCAGTATTTCATTTTTTACGTTAATAATTCTCTGGAAGGGATCTGTGTCTTTTTCTTTATACTCATATTCATCCGCTATTTCTTCGAAATTTATTGCTGTAGGAGAAAATAAACTCTTGAATGCTTTAATAATTTCATTATTTCCTTGAACGATTTCCCCGTTTATAGAAGGTCTATTGCTCTCTACCTAATAAATATATATAATTTAAGTCAAATTTAGATAATTACTATCCAATCAATGCTGTTTTTGTACTTCTCATTCAGTTTATCATAATTTTCAACAGTGTCTGAGTTGTCTCCTTCATAATATTCTTTGTCTCCATCGTATATCATTTATTATAATTATTTATAAATATTAATTTATAAATAATGAATTTCGATAAAAAAGATAATTTTTTATATTTTGAAGAGATTTTTAATGATAAAGACATTTTTGAACATGAAAAAACTCTAAGACAAATTAAAACTGATTTCATTAATTTTGATAAGGAATGCGTTTATGATGAATGTGAAAGTCACAAAATAAGAGAACTCCTATGTAAAATTTTTTAATTATATTCTTTTAAAATTCCATTCCTTAATATCTATACTGTAACAGCTAGGACAATCTCATTCTCATCTGTTTTATTCGAAGAACTGATTTATTACAAAAGAACCCTCAGTATGAAAGAAACCCAATTAGAATCTGCTAATAAGGAAAATTTTGAACTGGGAGAAGAGTTAAACAAAATGTTTGAAATGCTGACTGAATTAACTGAAAAAAATAGAGATAACGAAATTTCGCAAAAGGAAAAATTCGTTGAAGAAGAAATTAAAATTGAAATGATTGGTGATATGAATAAACTCTATAAATATGTGAGCGATCTTGAAAATACAATCAAAATCATAGAAATCGAAAGAGATGAAGCGTACACGAGAACTGAAGAATTACAAATGAAATTAGACAGTCAGACAAGCCACATTAAGAACTCTAACCGCCTACATAGAGACATGGAAAGACAAATTAAGATTTTAAAAAATAAAAATGAAGAATACGAAAAAACTTGGGAATCTATGTCAAAGAAATTTGCGAATGAGAATAATCTAGAGTCTTCAGAAATGAATTTTTCCAATTTCGGCCATAAAAATCTTCATACAGAGTCTACTAGATTTTCCAGCATATGTTCTACTCAAACCTACAACCATGTGCCCAAAGAACTTTCTAAAAATTACCACACTAGAAGTTTAAGTACTTTAATACCTGATATTATATTCGAGGAGGAAATTGAAAAAAGTGATGAATACAAAATTTCAGTGACTTCCTGTGATTTAGTTAAAAAAATGTCTAATAAAATTATAGCACCCTTGCATAAGGACACAGACATAAATAAAAGCAAAAATGACATCTATAAGGATTTTTTTTTGCTGACCTTCCAATCTTTGAAACTTAATTCTAAAAATATTGAAAGTTATATAGATGTTAATCCAGAATTATTGTATAGGGAAATAATAAATAAAAATATTCCTTTTCATGAGGTATACAAACATTTATAATTAATTTCCTTTAGTTCAGTCAATTTATTTTGAAAAACACAGAAAAAATTAAAAAAAATTCCTTTTTTGGTAAATTCACGAACATTTTCGATTACAGATACAACCAATAATAAATATTCTATAAGGTGTATGATTGATATAATAATTTTCAGTAAGAGTTGTAAATTACATTAATAATAGAATCATTAAATTTCGTTTTATTTAATTAAATTTAAGGGAAGTTAATGTTATTCAATTTTAAACGTTTATATTTTAATTAATTTAATTTGTTTGAATATAATGGAACTCACAGAATCAGAACAATTAAATAATTCAAGTTTGAGAATTTCAAGTAATATCATAAGATGATTTCCCTTAAAATTAGCAACAAAACCAAATTTTGCCGAAACCATTTTCCAAATGCAGAAGAAAAAAATTGAAGAAATATTGAGCGAAAAAAGACTTAGAGAAATTGAAGAAAATACAAAAAAGCAGTATGATTCTTACGAGTTGAGGTAAAATCCTTTTATATCTATGTAGCAAAGTTATCATTTTCAATGATATAAATTTATCAGAAAACATAAACTGGGAATTTTCAAATTTTGATGTTGAATCGTTTTATAATGAAGATAATCCGATTATAAGTAGAAATTAAATAATTTTTATTACAGAATCTGAATGGAGCGATAGTAAAATTAACCCTTCTGTCAAAGGAATCGAAATAAAAGGTTTAATCTTCAGAAGCAAAGAAAACGTAAGACTTGAAAAGTAAGAGTGATTTTAATCTAAATACAAGTTCACATGTTGAAATAAGCACTAGCTTCTCCTTAAAAGGCGAGTCTTCTTATTGGCTTATATTAAGGACAGAAGAATTCTTTGACGAATTTTCTGCTGTGATCAGAATTTCAAAAGAAGATAACAGTCAGAATGTTTTTATATCAATGGGAACTTACGTTAGAGACTCTTACAAAAATCTTATTTTGAAAAATTTTTCTAAGCAGCAATTGATTGACTTTTCAAGTATGTAATTATTATTTTTACTTGCATCATTCAAGAGTTAAAAACGAAATCATACAAAGAAAATGACATATGTGATGTAAAAGCTTATTTCTATGACGCGGGAGATAATAAAATTAGTGCAAAGATTGTCCTTAATGATAGCAAAATTGAAAATAATATAAATTCTGAATTTTTCTTGCCTGTTTTAGATCAGAAATGTAGGTTGATGATTGCAGGTAGTGGACAGCAGTGTTGCATTAAAAATTTTTTGTGTAGAATAAATACCAAAGTAAAGGATGATATGTATTGTGATGAGAAGCATCCGAATTCTATTTTTTCGAATGATAAAAGAAATTGCGATTGTTGTTTAATTTTTTAATATTTAATATTAACAAAAATAATTTATTCAATTAAAGTTAATTGTTAATTTAATAATGAAATTTATTACAATTTTCTCGATTTCAATTCTCTTAACTCTCTCTATTATTGTAATAAAAGAACATTTTAAAGAAATAAAAAATATTGATGACAAAAGTAAACAAAGGATAACTCAGACATTTTCAGAGGCTACTGATTTAGAAAATTTATTTTTCATGCATTGCAATGATACAACTGCTATTATCAAGGTCAGTACTTCAGAAACGGAGAAGACAATCGAGAGGTTAAATGCTGTGTTCCAAAAACAAGATGAGTTATCTACAGCTTTAGAAGATGTATTTTTATCTGAGAAGCAAATGAATTCAGAAAATTACACCACAATAATACAGGCAATAATAAAAATTTTAGCTCCTTTTTTGTTAATTTTAGTTTTAGTTTTATTGGGATGGTTTACTTGCTGTTCATGTTGTTGTTATCGATACTGTCCGATCATCTGTAAAAGAAAAACAAAACATACTTCGACTTCCAGATTGATACCGGTTATTCTTGTTATATTTACTGGATGTAGTCTTATTATCCCTTCCATTTTAGCATTTATAAAATTCAATGAAATGAAATCAGTGTCAGCTAATTTCTTTTGTGACATTGTGAATTTGAATTATGTTATTGTTACGTATCATATCTTTTAAAATATAATAGAGGAAGAAGAATTTCTCAAAATGATACCTTTGAATGGGTTGGATTAGATGATATAAATTATTTAAGTAATTTGAGGAATGACTTAAGCTGGTTGGATATTGACAAAAGCGAAATTGTTGAAAGTATTAAAAATTTGACCATTGAGTATGAAAATATGGAAGATTATTTTTCTTCTCTGAGGGATCAAACTTACAAAATTTTAAATCCTTCTATATATAACAGAGATAAAAAAGAGGAAAGTATTCCGAAATTCTATAAGGTAAAAAAAATATTCAATAAATTTTAGAACTTCCAAAATAATAACAATACTTCACTACCCTTCTTTATGGTAGATTTTAGTAGAAAAAATATTAAAAATTTTTTCGATTATTTCAATGAAATTTTGAATCAACATGATATTTTAGCTCAAAATAAGAATAAAATAAATCTTATATTTGACAAATTACAATCTAACTTTAATTTAGCGATCAAATTAAAGGATATCACATCGAAAATAAAGGATTTTTTCGAAACTCTTCTATTTGGAAATTTAACAAAAATAATTGATCTAGTTGGAATTTTTCTATTCACATTTCAACTCGTCGTAGGTTTAATAAATATTATTAGCTCCATCCTTGTTCTTTTTAATGTGAAAAGCAGTTTTGTAAAATATCTGGGACATTCATCATGGTGCTTATCAACAGTAAGTTTACTAATCATGTCTGTTGTGATTCTTATTATCTACGCTGTTGGTTCAGGTGTAACTAATTTGGGATCAATTTTATCAAATCTGACTAAAAATGATTCCTCTTCTAATTCTAACGCAGGATTCTCAAGCTGCTTTAAAGAATTTAATTTAACTAAAAATTATGAAGAACATGGAGAGAATTCTGAAGTTTTAGAAACAGCTGATTTATTCTTTGCACATCTATATAATTTAAGATCTAAAGATTTGGATTTTGGATTTATTCAACTTGTTGATGAATTAGAAAATTTTGAAATGCAATTCAATGATGCTTCAACAGCCATCGAAGAAGGAGGAAAATTTCCCTATCAAGAATCAGATATAATTCTAAATAAGATAACAAACTTTAAAAATGATTTACCCTATATGATTATGAATGAATGTCCGAATCCTACTTCCTATCAGTTGAAAAAAGATAAGAAAGAATGTAACCTTCCTTGGATTTCGGAATACAAAAATATTACAGAAATTAAAAATAAAAAAGCATGTATAAATATAGCATCTTTGAATCAGAATAATATAAAAGAAATATTTGAAGAAAACTTAAAGCTTTGTAAATATACTAATGGTAAGTATTTACATTCTGGGTATGAAACACTCTATGAAGAATTAGAGAGTATTACCTTAATATTGATAGATTATCTTAAATTATATGAGTCATTTAAAGAAAAAGCGTTGGATATTTTAATAAAGTAACTATTTTTATTCATTTAGCATATTAGTTCGATATTCTGTAATTGTTGGTAATATTAATGAAATATTAATTAAATTACTGAAAAACAATTTTTCAAATGAAATCAGCATAAAGTTTAAATTTGAATTTTTTAGAGAATTTAATAAAAAGAAAAACTTTACTTTTAGTGAGTTTGTGAATTGCTGTAACTAGATAATATGTTTATAAAAATATTTAGCATTTTATTCAACATTTATAGATGATATAATTTCAAGAATCAACACTGAACTTGTCAAATCTATTTATGCAGTTATTGTGTGTTATATGATCTCGATGATTTTTAATTCATTATCAGCTATATTCGGATTAATGTCTAATATGATAAACAATTCATATTCCAAAAAAGCCAAAACAGATTAAAAATGAAATTTTTGATTTAATTATATTTTAATTTAACAACGATATATACAATTAGAACAAACATCTAATATACAAATATATTTTGTATTTTAATATTATATAGAGTTTATCTCATTTAAAGTCCTAAACTTTTAAATAAACTTTTTCTTAATTAAATTTAGAATTTTAATTTGATACTATTTTCTTTATATCTTCCAATGTTTTGATATTAAATTTTTTGAGAAAAATCTGAAACCCATAAAATAAGCTCTCATGCATTTTGATGATTTCTTCATATGAGTGCCAATCCCAATCTTTGAAGTAATATGGATCTACATTAAAATGATACTTTTCTTCTTCATTTGTAATTTGAACATAAAAGTCGATAGCAACATTATGGATTGCATTTCCTACGACATTATATGAGCACAAAAACTTAATTCTCTTTTTATCTTCAATTGTTAAATTTACTGTGTTGGATAAAATTCTTCCTGCACATTCTTCAAAATCCTCTCCGTAACTCAATTTACACGAAATAAGACTGAATGTGTCCTCATAAAATCGTTTTCCCAGTAATATTTTGTTACCTTCTGAGTTGAAAACGAAAACGCTGATTATAATTTTCGGTCTACTCTTCATATTTTTTTCCTGCTAAATTTTTAAATTATAAAATAAATTAAAATAAATTTTAACTATTATATCCTAATAAAATAAACAATGGATTACGAAAAAACTAAAGAATTTGTGGATCAGAAGTTCGAAACTGAATTACTTCCTGGACTTAGTGAATTTATAAAGATTGATAATCTTAGCCCTTTTTATGACACTGAATGGAACACAAATGGAAAATTGGAAAAGGCCGCTCAATTTTGTTTAGATTGGGTACTTAAACAAGAAGTTGCTGGATTAAAAGGAGAAATAATCAAGGATGAAGATAAATCTCCTATTATTTTTATCGAGATTGATGCAAGAGGAAGTGAAAAAAACTTCCTAATATATGGTCACTTTGATAAGCAACCTCATTTCACCGGATGGGCTGAAGGATTAGGACCTACTACTCCAGTCATTAAAGATGGATGGCTTTATGGAAGAGGTGGAGCTGATGATGGGTATTCTATTTTCTCAGCTGTAACTGCAATTAAAGCTATTCAAACTCAAGGCAAATCTCATGGAAGAATAGTCATTATCATTGAAGGTAGCGAAGAAAGTGGATCTCCTCATTTGATACCATATCTTAATAAACTCAATGAAAGAATTGGTGTACCAGATCTCATGATTTGCCTTGATTCCGGCGCAAAGGATTACGATACTTTGTGGGTTACTACGTCTCTAAGAGGAAATGTTACAATCGATCTAACCGTCGAAGTTTTGCAAGAAGCAGTGCATTCGGGAGTTGGAACAGGTATTGCTCCTGATTCCTTCATGGTCATAAGAAATCTTCTTGACAGAATCGAAGATTCTAAAACTGGAAAAATCATTGACACATTCCAAGTTGAAATCCCATCAAATAGGATTGAAGATGCCAAAAAGCTATCTGCTATCAAAAGAGACGAAGTCCTTGGTCAAGTTAAATTTGTTCAAGGTGTACAACCTGTTACTCATGACGTTGCTGAATTAATTTTGAATAATACATGGAGACCTACAATTTGTGTTACTGGAGCAGGAGGATTACCATCTTATGAATCAGCAGGAAACATTTTAAGATCTTCAACCACTGTGAGACTATCGATGAGAATTCCTCCTGGACTAGATGCTAGTCATGCATTAGAAAACTTAAATGAAATTTTAACAAAGGATCCACCTTTTAATTGCAAAATTACAACAAGTAAAAAGGGTCCTGGAAATGGTTGGAACAATAAGGAGTTGTCTCAGAAATTAAATGATTCTCTTATGAAAACAAGCAATTCATTATGGGGTAGAGATTATTACAACTTTGGAGAAGGAGGATCTATTCCCTTTATTAAGCAACTTGCTGACTCTTTCTCAAGCTGTGAAATTTTAGTAATTGGAGTTCTTGGACCAAATTCTAATGCTCATTCATGTAATGAAGGAATGAATATTGGATATGCTAAGAATATTACTACTACAGTTGCGCATACTATTGTGGATTACTCTTTGAATTAAAATACTTATTTAGCAAACTAAAAAATTAAAATTTATATGATGAATAAGAGAGATATCATTTATTTTCAAATTAAAAATTTTATAGCGGTTTTTTTTTACTTTTGTAATTAAATATTTTAAATACTAATTATCATCAGTGGATAAAATAGCTCTAGCTAATCGCAGTTAAATCAACTACGTTATTTAAAAATCATAGTTTATTTTAACTACGTCTATTTAATTAATTTTATATTTATTTAATATTTTTAAAAAAGGGATTGGCTAAAAATTATTAATTGGGGATTGGGGATTGGGGATTGGGGATTGGGGATTGGGGATTGGCCCAATCCCCAATCCCCAATCCCCATCCCCAATCCCCAATCCCCAATCCCCAATCCCCAATCCCCAATCCCCAATCCCCAATCCCC
>Ga0169931_10005156_pt1 | contig 20015 bp, 19 predicted proteins | sample Kivu_15m_20L_FD_129675 | JGI IMG/M metagenome (GOLD analysis project Ga0169931, IMG submission 129675) | Freshwater microbial communities from Lake Kivu, Western Province, Rwanda to study Microbial Dark Matter (Phase II) - Kivu_15m_20L... | ecosystem: Environmental > Aquatic > Freshwater > Lake... | reverse complement strand
TGCCACTAGCCTTGAGGCTCATGTAATTTGAATCAATGCTTAAAACTAATAATTTACTAATTGAATTATTTCCTATGTTTGTTGTCGCTTTTTTAGCCTGTTCTTCTTTACTTCTTTGATTCTTTTTAAGTAAAAACGGATTTAGCTGAGGAGGTAAAGAATCTAGCTGATATTTTCCATTTGATTCGAAACTCTTTGTCATAGGGGTTAGAGATTTCATAGATAGAGAAAGAGATGATATTGTGTTATTTATCGAAGTATCATTAATTATCTTATCTTTCGGAAAATAAAAAAAGTTCATAAAATTCTCATATAATTTGAAATCTTTTGCAAGTGTGTCACTATATTCTGTATCGAAATCATTTGAATTAGAATTTCCAAGCAAACATGATAAAAAATTTTTATCTTGAATTATGTTTTCGTCGAAATTCTGAATTTCTTGATTCATTTCATTCTTGATTGTGATAAAGGTCCTAATTATAGTGAATATGTCATTTTTTATTCTTTTATTTAATAAAACTTTTTCATGTCCCATGACCTCTTTTAAGACTTCTGAATAATTATTTGTAATAATCTTAAAAATCTCACATTTTATCTTTTGCATATCAACCATCTCACTCATTTCGATTTGATAATTATCATCGATTTCATTTAAACCAAAATTTTTAGGAAGATAAAGCGCCAATTCTTCAAAGCAATTAGTGAATTCTTGGTCTTGATCGTAACATTCTTCGTCCAAGTAATACTCAAGAAATAAATGATTCTTATATACTTCCATATACAATTGCACTTCATACAGTTGATTTTGCATAAACATATTAGAAATAGTTCCAATTAATTCTGGATAATTATGAAATTCCATGTTTTTCATATAATTCTTGAATTTCCTATTACAAAAAGATTTGACTTGGAAGTTGATAAATTTAGAGTAAGTGGCTGATTTAGATTGTGTTTTGATAATTCGAATAGATTCTGATAAAAATTCTTCCAATGACTTACTCACAATATTTTTAATCGTCTTAGTAAAGAGAACGTTTACTTCTTGGCTAGATGAATTATAAAACTTAGAGATTTCTCTAAATATTTCATAAATTTTCAAGCAATCATAATTACCTTTCTCAGAATTCTCAAAATTTTCAAATTTTATTTTATCAAATTCTATAGCTAAAATTTTTTGAATGTGTTTGGATGTACTTTCTAAAAATAAGAAATTAAATAAGAGAAAAGGATCATCAGAATATTCATACTCAATAGTATTAGAATCTTTTAAAGTGTTGAGTATTTGAGGTTCCATTTCAAAAATAATTTTGTTTACATATTTAAACATCAAGAATTTTTCCTTGTCTTCTTGTGAATTTTCTGAAATTTGTTTAAAAATCGAATAAAATTTATTATAGGAATCATAGATTTGTTCTAGCAACGAATCATCCGAATTTAGAATCAGATGTGATATATCTTTATCTTTAATATTCTTATTAGAAACAACAACTGTCATCATTTCCTGAACTTGATTTTTTATCAAGCTAAGGAAGTTTTTCACATAATTTTTGAAATTGTCGTGAATATAATTTAAACCGTCTGAATGACTATTTCTTTCATTACCAATTAAAATTTTGAAATCACAATTTATTGAAAATATTAAAGAAACTTTTTTTAGAATTGATTTTATATTGACATCTAAATCATTCTCATCGAATTTTTTATTTTCAAGGAATTCATCTGAATCGGAATCTGAATATAAAATTTCTTCTTCGGAATTAACATCGTCGAATGAGTCTCCTTTGATTTTATACAAGTTTCTGATCCCTTCAATTAAAGAAATAAAAATAAAAGAATTAAATACAATCTCTAGATAGTGATTTTTATTTCCAGGTCTTAGAAATTGTGACAGTTTTAAAAGAAGAATTTTAATTATACACTCTATTGCAGAATTAATGTTTACCGAGAATTCCGCATATGAATGCATAAATTTCACATCTTGAGAATAAAAAATACTTTCATATAAATTTTTAATATTTTTGTCTGCATGTAATTTCAAATATAATTGAGAAAGCCTGAATTTTTCTTTGTCAAAAATCAGATGGAACACTCCAAAAAAATGAAGGAAAAACTTTTCAAGATTCCATTCATCATAATTATTTCTGTTACCACTTGAAGACTGTTTTTGTGACAGGTCCGATTTATTTTCTATATGAGGAACTGGAACATTTATTTTCTTCTCTAGAAATTTTTTCATCAGAATTTCTATATAATCTACTAAAATAAACTCATAGTCGTCTCTCAAAAAATTTAGATCATTCGATTTATAAAGATTATTATCTGATTTTAGAATTTTATTTTTTAGTCCTATCATAGTTATCAAAAGTGAATCAAATTTATTTTCATGTAGAAGATTCACACATCTTTCAATTTCTTGCTGAATGTTCTCTATTTCTTCTTCTTTTGACATTTTCTCATCAAAGTTTTTATTAAGCCTGTCAGCAATAGAAAATTTGAAAAATTCGAAATTATTTTGAATCTTATTCACGTTCACTCCCAAATTTTTTCTGATAGAATGTAAGTCACTCACATTTAGAGATATTTTTTCTAATGCAGAGATACTTTGAATAAGAATGGGATATCTTTCAAGAATGAGATCTCTTAAATTTTCGTCTTTTTTTTGGATTTCTGCGTCTTTTAAGTTTTTTAATTTCTTGATTTGATTTAGTTTGGTAGATTTAAATAAATCACGCACAGTTTTTTCAATAACCACATCATAATTATCCATTTGTTTATTAATATGAAATTATATTATTTAATTATTAATTAGAAATGTGGAAAAATATTCCGATAATAAAAAACATTGACTTTGATGGATTTTATATAAGAATGAACGAAGTTGTAAGATCTGATTTTACTTTTATTTAGGACTATGAAGGCCAAAAATTAGCTGAGTGGTTATATAAAATCATCCTTACTACTTTCTTGGTGGTTTCTATGATTGTCTCTATTTCAACTCAGAAATTGTCGAATGGAGTGTTCATTTTGCTGGGAGGATTAGTTTTTTCAATGCTTGTAATAAGATGAATTTAAACTCTTTTAGGTGTGTGTTCCTTCATGGGGATTCTACAATAGAAATCGCTTAAAGTGGTTGATACATAAAAAGGAAGAGGAAACTAAGAAAGACTAAAGAATGAATCAATAATATAAGCTATATCTTATATAAAAATATGGAAATATATTGTATGATCACAAATAAACCTATTTTACTAACCGCATTTATTACAGAAAAATGTTTTATCTTTTACCCAGTTAATTTTATAATAATCTTCAATAGCCAGTTATTTTTATATTTTAATTTTGTTGAATATAATTTATATAATGATATGACTCATTTATTTATAAATTACTAGTAAAGGTATTTATTTCTAAAATTATTCCAACCTGATTAGATATTTTAAATTCGAATAGATATTTTTTTGGAAAATATTTTTGAGAGTTTTCTATAAATTATCATTTTATAATTTCCTTTTGTATAATTTATAATTCAATAATTATCTCGAATTCTTAATTTTACCTTATACAATTAAAAATGATAAATCAAAATATGATGCCGATTTTTAGCAAAATTTCAGATTTATTTAAAAACAAGGTTTATGTTGATTCAGGTCCCTTAGAGGAAAACAATCAGAACATCCAAAAGAAAAAGCAATCAGAAGGAGAAGAAATCCTAGGGGGACAGAATTATAAAGATAACAAACAGAAAACTCAAAAACCATTCTTGAATGAAAATTCAGAGAAGGACATAAATAATATAAGCAAGTATACAAGTACCTATCCGAATTCATTCAGTATAGACATTCGAAATATCAGTAAAGCAGAAGAATTTCAGGGCAATTCCAAATCAGAATTTAATGTAAATAAATGATTTTAATTATCAAGATTCCTGTCTGGGACAAAGTCATAGAAAAAGAAGATTTATTAATTCTACGCATAGACGAGAATGATTACGAAGGAACTGGAATCATCACCTACTACAAGATGTCTTTTAAACCCAACAAAGAATCGCTTCAAAAATGCATAAAAAATCCTTTTATAAATTTTCCTGCGGAATATTTTGATATTCCCATATTCTTAATAAATAGGATTGAAAAAACCCCTGACAAAAAGAATTACAATAATTATACACTTGATATTTCTACAATAGATAACCGATCTATCAAACTTGTTTTTGACAATAATTCCAAAAAATTTTACGGCACCCTAGTAACCTTGACAAACCTGAAGGAAATAAATGGATATATGGTACCTGCTATGAAGTATAGAGAATGTCATCCAGTTAATCTGGATGGATGGACTTTTTATGACCCAGTAAAAGAATTCCAAAGACAGGGGGTAATTTTGGGAGATGAAGATGGAAATTTCAGTTACAAAAACTTAGAGGCATCCAGTGGGTTTAGAATATCATTTATAAATAAAAATTTTGAATTGTGCAAAACGTATCCTGAGATTTTCCTGGTGCCTAAAAAAGTATCGGATGACGATCTTAAAGAAGCTTCAACCTTTAGAACCAAAGGAAGAATTCCAGTTTTATGTTATTATAACAAAGACAATAACGTCAGTTTGTGGAGATCTTCTCAAACAAGATCTGGGTTGACCTATCAAAGAAATGAAAAAGATGAAAGACTTTTGCAGGAGATCATTGACCTTATGTACAAAAAGAATTCAAACACAACTAATCAGTCAAATAATTCTATGATAAATAAAAAACTAATAATTTATGATGCTCGCCCTTATCTCAATGCGTTAGCAAACCGGTTTAAAGGTGCAGGTTTCGAAAACACAGATAATTACAAAAACACTGAAATAAATTTTTGTGAGATAGACAATATCCACTGTGTAAGAAACGCTTTTATCAAGTTGAATACAATTCTAACTAACCCTAAATTTTTAGATAACAAAAACTATTTTTCGCAATTAGAACAGACGACTTGGTTTAATTTTATTTATCAAATTATAAAAACATCAGTGGAGATAGCCTTTACTTTGAAATCAGGTAACTCAGTTTTGATACATTGCTCGGATGGCTGGGACAGATCTCCTCAATTAACAGCTATGTCACAGATCTTAATCGACCCTTTTTATCGGACTATACATGGCCTCGTTGTTTTGATTGAAAAAGAGTGGCTTAGCTTTGGTCATCAATTTAGATTCAGAAACGGCTTTTATAACATGAAAGACCACTCAGAGGATGAAAGAGCTCCAATATTTTTACAATGGCTCGACTGCATCCATCAGCTTATCTACCAGTTTCCTCATTTGTTTGAATATAATAATGAATTACTTGTGTTTATATCCTATCATATAGGCTCGTGTAAATATGGGTCATTTTTGTTTAATTCAGAATTTGAAAGAAATGAAAAACATGCCAAAATTAAGACAGTTTCGATATGGACAGATGTATTCGATAATATAGAAAATTTTGTGAATCCTTTTTATGAAAGTTCAAAGTCATACGCAGTGAAGTATCTTCTTCCAAACATTGCTTTTCACAAAATTCGTCTATGGGAGGAGTATTACCTTAAATATTTACATTTCAACAATAACTTTGGAAAATACTATCCTATAAATCTGAAAAATTTGAATAACATGACCCTTGTAAATAAGGAATGCATAGTAAATAATCGACAGAACAAAAACAAAAAGAAAGCTAAAATAAAATCAAATTATCAATATATCGAAATGGAAAAATTGAAAGATAAAAATACAATAGATACTCAAAATAAAGAAATAGAGAAACTCAATTCAATTATAAAGGACATCACACACAAGGTTATTTTAAAATCTTCGAATTCAGAAATTGAGAAGCTCTCTGAAGATTCCAAGGAGTACATCACACAGTTAATGAAAAATGAGTCAATAGTTGAGGAAGAATTTGTTATGATTAAGAATTCAATGACAAGCTTTTTTACTGAAAATCAAAAATAGAACATGATATTAAAGAGTTACCAAAGGGTTTTATTAATAATAACCATAATGTAAAGTAATAAATTTCTTTTATATCATAAGAATCATATTTTTTATATTACTTGATAACATCAAACTTAAATTAAATCTTATCATAAAAATAAAGACAGATAAGTAAATTCATAAAATTAAAGATATTTTTATAGCTGTTATTATATCTTTAAAATATAAATATATAATTATTAATTGATTATAATTAATTAAATAATTGTAACTCGAATTAAAAAAAATTAATTAGCGTTCAATCTTTGATGCAATAATTTTATTTCATAAAAACTGCCATTTTTGAAGTATTAAAATATAATTTAATTTCATAATATTATTAATAAATGGAAAACAACATCTACAAAAACGAAAATTATATGAAGCATGTGAAAGTCTTGGATGAGATAGACATAGAATCATTATGGAAAAAATTTTCTAAAGAAATAGTCGAAAAATGGAAGTAAGAAAATCAAATTTATCATAAATCCTTTAAATTAATTTAGCTATTCAAAGTATCAAGACGAATCAAGACCATCTAATTCAAATTTAAAAACCGGGGGCCTGGATCTTCTTTCTAAAGAAACGACAAATTTAATACGATCAACTGGATGGGAATTAATAAAACAAGTCGGTAAGAAGATTATCAGTGGGGATTTCAATTTAACAGCAATAACTTTTCCAATCAAGGTGATGTTGCCTATTACTATCTTACAATCGATCGCAAGAAGTTTATGTTTTTATCCTGTCTACCTCAACATTGCAAGCAGAGAAAAATCACCTCTAGAAAAAATGAAATTAACAATCGTAGCCAGTTTGTCTTGCTTCCATAGAACTTCAACGTTCTTAAAACCAGTATAAATTTCTGAAATAAGCTTTTTTCATAATTTTAGATGAACCCGATCCTAGGTGAGACCTACACTATGATATGGGAAGACGGTTCAAAAATATTTCTAGAACAATCTTCTCACCACCCACCTGTAAGTAATTACATTATGTACGGGCCGGATAATAATTACAAGTACTGGGGATTTTCAAATTTTTCCTCTCACGCCGGTTTTAATAGTCTCAAGGTAGTAAACAAAGGAAAAAGAACTGTCGAATTTAAAGACAAAACTAAAATTACATTTGACTTCTGTGATGAGTCTTATAGCAACTCCTTCTGGGGTACTTTACGCCATGAGTCCTTAGGAGATATTAAATACGTAGACGAAGTAAATGGATACAACTGCCATATAAAATTCGGAAATATTAAGAAAAAGTAAAATCAAATTTCTTTAAATTAGACCATCTGATTATTTCACTGGGGAAATAAAACTTAACAATGAACTCATTTGTAAAATCAATGGAAGTTACTTGTCACATATCGAATTCGACGGTGTAAGATACTGGGATATAAGAGATTGTATTGATCTAGATTTGTTTGAGTACAAAAACGCCCTGCCTAGTTGCTCCTCCTTGAGAGAGGATCGAGTTTTGCTACAAGCAAGAAATTTGGAAGAGGGTCAAGTTGTCAAGGAAAAACTTGAAAATCTTCAAAGAAGAGATAGAAAGCTTAGAGAACAATTTCAAAAATTGAAAAATAATATTCATTACAATACACATGGTTAATATAATATATCCAGTATGTTCATACAAAGTATAATCAAATTATCTCATGTTATAACATTCTATTTTTAAAAGTTATAATATAAAATTCCATATACTTAAACATACACAAAATATTAATATAGTATATTAATTAATATCTTATTCTTCTTTGTATTTTTATTTATGTATGTATATCAATTTAAAATTTATAATTGTTTTTATTAATTTAATAACTAACAATTATCAATAATTAAAAAATTTCAGTGTATAATCAATAATTAAAAATATAAACCAAATGAAAATATTAACAATATTCAAATTTCTACTGAAAATTTTGATCATTGCAACTTTCTTTAATGAAAGAATTTTATATTACAGGGATTTCAAAGCTGAAGAATCGAATGTTAAGAGTGTTCACCACGAAATTGTTCATGGTTGGGAAATAGATTTCGGTAAATTAGATAAAAAATTTGCTAATCATCATTTTTTCAGACTACCTTTTTCATCTAATATTGTTTTAAAAATTGAAAATTTTCTTATCAGTCACACGAATCTAAATCAAACTGTTTCTCACACGCATCATAGACATGCAAATGACTCGACTCATACCTATGCAAATAAACTGATCGATGTTGATTCTAAATTTAAATTTCATTTCTTAACGGCTTATGATATGTTAATCAGTACTATCCTTATATTATCAATCATCCAAGAATCAAACCTTGCTGGACTTATTTATTTCTTTGATATTGCTCTTAAAAATTATGGATTGTTTTTCGACATATCTTTCAACCAACAACTAGTACATTTGTTCAATGGAAAATACAAGGATTTTTTAACTTTCCTTATAAATGAAAAATCCGATTTACTAAAAATTTTGAATTTTTTAATTACTTTTGTCTATCTTCTCATTGTCTTTACTGTTAGAAAAAAGAAAAAGTTGGATATCCAAATCGAACCTGAGAATAACGATGTGGACGGTCATGATATAGTAGAGAGATTGAATGAGCCCAGTCAACCAATCCCTTTGGCAAACTTGGAAAGAGAAAAGAGAGATAGATCAAATTCAGTATCAAGAAGAAGGAAAACCCCTCAAAGCGAAAATTATTAGAGCGAAAGATGAAAAATTTCCTAATATAGTATATATAAAATAATAAAGAAACTTCAACTAGCAATTATAAATTACATTTGATAGTTTTAATTATTAAACTAGAATAACACTATTTTTACCATATAAATAAATAGAAATATTTTAAGAAATTATATTTTATTAGAAATCATTTTTTATTCTTATAAATTTAAATTTTCTAAGGCATGAATGCATTAGGTAAATTGGTATATTTCAAAGCTCCACTAAATGCAGAAAACCCACAGCCTGCAAAGGCATTCTAATTAATAGACATTATGACATATCACATACCACTTCTATATTATTCAAGGCCTTCAATCCATCACACGAAGTGCATTCTACTCTTCCAAAATTAGAAGCTTTCCACCCGCATCCAGTGGTAGGGTCGTCACAATCGCAATCCTCACAGAATGTCATGTATGATACGAATCTACCCTAAATATTGTAAATGTTCTTACTCTAATATTGAAGTCGACAGCATTCACACATCCGGTTGGAGTGACTTGGCAACATCTTCGACAAGTTTCATAACTGCAATAATTACAGTTAGTAATTACAAGCAATACGATAAAAATAATAAAAGTTGAAAACATTTTTAAGAAGATCCTAAGTTAGAATAGTAAAGAAGTCTCTTTTAATATACAATATTATTACCTATTTATCTTCATTTTTATTTATTTTATTTTAAATTTTTATTATAAAAGATGATAGTACTAACCAGTATTAAATCAAGAGATTTCATACATTAGGGTAATATTTCTTATATATAATTGTCCTTATATGTTAATATTAGAATAATAACTAATTTATATTCCTTTTTTATTTTGTGTAAATATCCTTATAATTAGATTCGATCTGTTTTATTTTTGATTTTCTCTTCCTGTAATTGGAGGACCCAGTAGAGGATAATTAACAGAATTTATATCTTCAAATTGCTCTTTTTGTATATTCATCATATTTTGTTGAGTTTTATTGTTTGTAATAAGGTTTGCATTTAGGTTTGTATAATTTTCATATGATTTCTCATTTAATGATTCATTATTAAGCAAGGAAAATCTTGACTGATTTATTTCATTCACACTGAGATGAGAAATTCTGGCATGTTGGGGAATTATTTGAAATTTATCTGCGTTTTCATTTACCTTGGGATTAATTCCTTCTTTTTCAGCGACAGAAGTAATTTGAGGTTTTATTTCTAATTGAGATATTTCTTTATTCTCAATCTTTTTAATGTTTTCGTCTACTTTATGTGATATCCAAAGCGGAACAACCAGTCGAGGTCTGTATCTATAACTCACAAAAGATTTAAAATACAAGGATATCTTAATCGAATACTCGCATTTTATTAAATTAGTTTCGATACTTGGCTGAAATTTTAAAACATTCAAGCTATTACCTTCGAAATGAGTGTAGGGCATATCAAGTTTATAAATCTCGCTGTTCAATTTTTCGTATAAAAACTGTACAAAATGCGAAATTTCGGATTTTTTACCTGAATCCACATTGGCAGAGACTTTATTTTCGAAAATAATGTTTTCATGGCAATTTACTTCCAAGTCTTGATCCTTAAAGGTAATTTTCTGAAACATTCGAATTTTTACAGCTTCTACATTAGAATTTCCTCTTGTATTGTCTATAAGAATTTTTAGCTCAATCGGATCTGCAAATTTATAATTATTTTTCTCATAGCTCACATTCAGGTTTGTTAACCCTTGATCGAAAAACCACCAAGAACGCACATTTGACAAGCACGAAATATTAAGTGGGGTGTTAAGTGTCTTGGGAGGGGATCTTACAATTACATATTTCAAATTAGATAAGGAATATTTTTCTCCTTTGATTGCTTTAAGGCTAGCGTAAATAACATATCTTAAAGAAATCTGCGAATCAATTCCCTTGAATTCGAAAGAAGGATAAATAGAGTCAGAAAGTTTGAATGAAAAAGGAAAATTGTGATGTCCTTTAGGCAGATAAAACTCTTCACTCTCCTCTTTAGTCTTCAGGGAAGGCATTATGTTTATGCTTAAATCTTGTATAGTTTCTTCATTATTTTTTGATTGTGTTTTTCCATCTTTTTCGCATTTCCATTTTTCAGCAGAAAAAAATTTCAGGTCTAGTCCGTATACGTCAATGTCTTGTAATGATTCTACACAAATGGTTCCTTTTACTTCCTCTTGAGGAAAGTAGAATTCTTCATTTAGAAGTATAGCAAGATTACCCACTGATTTATTGTTGTACAATTTATACTTACTAGAGTCCGAGCCCATTTTGTGTTATATTAAAAAATTTAACTTTTATTATTTATGTAAATATCTGAAATAATTAAATTTATGCATATCTATTCTTTCTTAGATTCTAAAATACTAAGTGTTATTTATATTTTATGAAAATAACTAGATATCCTTAGAAGGAAGAATAAAGCAAACTAAAACTTGATTAACTTTATTATTAAGTATTTAAAATATCACCCTACGAATAAAATAATTCATGTTAAATTTAAAATATAAAATATATTTTAAAAAAAACTGAGTAAAGTTAAAATCTTATTTTTAAAAAATAAAAATTTTAAAATTAAAAACAAAGTTTTTTCTTATTTATTAATAATTAAAGATAATTTGGTTAAGCGATAGATTTAAGAGTTAATCGTCATTTTCATTGTCGCTATCCTCCCCAGAATCATAATCATCATCGGAGTCGTCTGAATCATCATTTTGGTTGTCTTCGTTGTCCGAGTCCTCATTATCGTTGTCTGAGTCTTCAGAATCCTCATTATCGTTGTCGGAATCTTCAGAATCCTCATTATCGTTGTCGGAATCTTCAGAATCCTCATTATCGTTGTCGGAATCTTCAGAATCCTCATTATCGTTGTCTGAGTCTTCAGAATCCTCATTATCGTTGTCTGAGTCTTCAGAATCCTCATTATCGTTGTCGGAATCTTCAGAATCCTCATTATCGTTGTCAGAATCTTCAGAATCCTCATTATCGTTGTCAGAATCTTCAGAATCCTCATTGTCGTTGTCGGAATCTTCAGAATCCTCATCATCGTTATCGTCTGAATCTGAATCATTGTCAGCATCATCATCTTTTTTCCTTAAAAAGCTTCTAAATTTAGTTAACGATTTGTCTTGGAGTTGTAAGAAAGAGGGTTCATCTACTTTTGCAGCAAAGGAAGCTACCAATAAGATAGCAGAAATTATAGCTATTAGAAACTTGAAGGCCTTCATTTAATTATATGATATTAAATAAATACTTTATATACTGTTTAAAATATAAAAAATTAATACTAAAAATTTAAATTATTAATTAATTGTAAGGAAATAGATGATTAAAAAATGTTATGCTAATTTATGGAATATCTATCATACTTATGATATTTACTATATTCAAATATTTAAACTTCTCTTTAAGTAGAGCACCAATTTATAATTAATTTATACGTTTAATATTTGCTATAAGGATTAATCGGAATTCTTTTCTAACTCGTTTCTAATCACATCAGCATTTTGTAAAAGCTTCTCGACATCCAATTTATCTAAATTTTGCAACGTAAGCATAATTCCTGAAAAATCAGATTGTAGCAGTTCATTTCTTTTAATCTTAATAATAGACAGACACACCATATTCAAAAATTCAAATTTGTCATCATGAGATAAGATACTATCCCATATTCTCAGGATGTCGGGCATCTCAAATTCTTGTGTTAAAAAAAGTGTAAACCATCTGAACGCAAAGTATTGTAATTCAACTTTTTCCTCTTTAAAATGGTCATGTAGTTCCCTGTCCAACAACTTCAAAATAGAATTTAAATTTTTTATTCTTGTTTGTATTCCAGTTACTGTGTTATCTTTGCTTCTGATAAAAATGTCTTGTATCTCATTCATAAAAGACTCGAAGCAAATGTAGGAATCAGCCTCAAGGTTAAGATAGAAATAGGGGTTCTGATCATTTGAAAACGCATAAAATATCGGGGCAAGCACTTCATTCATTCCTTGAACGTAACGAATATGAGGATTCTTTTTTCCGTAAATAAAGAGGATGCGACACATAACATCAGCGTTTGTTTCGAAAAGGCCTTTGCTTAATAATTTATCACTTCCTGTTTCATTACGCTTCCGATCAGCGAGTTCTGTTATTTTTTCATTACTAATTGGGAAGGTATTAGTCTTAGATGGCATGAAGAAGAAGTGCATGTGTGTTCTTGTTCTTCTTACATCTTTTTCTATTTCTTCAAGTAAATCTAAGTCATCGAAATAAGACTTCCATTTGGAATTTTGTGTAAGACTCAATGGATGATCTGTTGTATTTTTTTTCTTTATATTTATTTTTGTTATATTTTCAGAAACTGTAGAAGAAACATGAGCGTTGTTAACTTTTGCCTGTGAATTATTTTCTGAATGATTCCGTTGCAGTTTCTTGTTTTCATTTTGTTCTAAAGTTCTCCTTTCGCTCTCTTTCTTCTTCTTTAATATAATCTCCAATTCTAATTTTTCATACATTTCATTTTTTTCTTTGTTATATTCTGCACGCCTCTTGTCTATTACATCTTCCCAACAGTTCACATCCAATGGTAAGTAATTAAATAACAGCTTCCAAGCAATAGATCTCAAACTAGGTATGTCATCTGGTAGACCTTCGAAAATGAATCTTCTTATTTTGTAAAAATTTATTTTATCGCTGTTGATAGTTTTCAATATTTCTTGCACCTTGTTTTTAAGTTTTTCAGACGATATGTTTGATAATTTGCTTATTATAGTTCCAAAAAATTTATGGTCTATTAATTCATGCAGAGATGGTTCTAAATTCGAATTCTTTTTAGTTGTTTGTAGTTTGTCAGTATTCACATCTAAATTAGTTTGTTTCATTGTTATTTAATTTAAATTATAAAGAATATTTTATTAGTAATATAGAAGAAGTTTAGGAATTTTGACTAATTTTACAAATATCAGAAATTTAATTTATAACCCGCATAATTTTAATTATTATTTAAGGATTTCCCATATCCTCTTCGGTCTATTTTGTTCAATGAGTTTTTTCAGTTGATTCACAGGATTTTTATCTTGCTTGGCCTGACTTTCTTCTATATTAATTTCTTTCATGGGCAAAGGTATTTTATAGCCAATATTTTTCATATCCCATTCTAAATTTGTGGCTCTAATTATTCTTAAATTCGGACTCTTTTTATGGACTGTTTCTTCTATTTTTGCTTCAGGAATTTTTGGTGTTCTGTTAATTTCAAGTACTAACAATTGATTGCTGATGTTTATCAAGTAATCCAAAAAGTTGGAAGAAATCCTTGTACAATTAGAGAGTCTTAATATTCGTAATCCTCTGTTTGAACTAACGAGATTAATAGCGAGATCATCATCTACTTCAGGGATACCACTGAAATTCAAATTTTCCAATTTCCTTAAATTTAAAAGAGAGTTCAAGTTATTAAAATCAATATTGACACATCCGCTAATGTCGAGATTAGTTAAGGATTTGCATTTCGCAATCTCATTGCAAATGTCCCCATCTATGCCCTTCTGAACAAGTAATGCAGCCCTAATTCTAATCAATGTATCGTTATTTTGGGCAATTACTTGACCTAATGATTCGTTAGTAATTTTGAATAGACCAGTTACATCAAAAGAAGTCAGAACATGTTTTTTATTTTTAGCAAGGAAAATCAATCCCTGATTCGTAATTTGACTACAGAAGGATATATCTAACTCTTCCAGTTTAGGTATTAGTGAGATTTTTTCTAGACCGCCGTTTGTAATAATTTCGTTTAATCTAGCTAATTTCAATGATTTCAAATTCCTACAACATTTTTGAATGTTTTCACATACCCCAATACTTAGCCCTTTACAGTTGGAGATGTCTAAAACTTCAAGTTCTTTCGCCCATCTTACGACATTTGTTATAATCATGTTGTTTATTTCTAAATTTCTTAATGACAGCTCTTTGAGATTTTGATCTAATCTTCCTATTTTAGATAAGAAATCTTGAGAGAGCCAGTAGCAATTGTCTATTCTTAGCATTTCAACTTTAGAATTCAAATTAAGTTTTAGCCATTCTTCTTTGATATATTCAGGAGGCAATCTAGATAAATTCTTAATATTCTCTGATTCCTTGCTGGCTTCATCAAATGATATGTCCCCAATATTTTTACATTTCTTGACAAATTGTTTATCCTCTTCGGGTCCCAGAATGCAACTCTTTGGATACATTGTGGTATATTTTCTATGAAAAAATAAATTTTCTTGAATGTAATCGCATTTTTTAGCGTAGGAACATGTTTTCAAATAGGCGAATGCTCTTTTATATCCTAGTTCATATAAATATAATCGTGATCCATTTTTTTTTAATTGGTTGTAGTTATGAAATACATTTTCATCTATGTCAAGATCTCTAATTTTTTTATCGTAATTGGAAAAAGTATTATTGAAAAATTTTAGATCAGTGGTTTTATAGTTCTTCATAAATTTCTGGGTGTGGTCAACTTTTATCAAACACTCTACTAAAAATTAGGAAATTAATAATTGTAAAATACTTTCTTTCATAACTTCTTCATTTACTTTATTGGGGTCTTTTCGATATTTCAATTTATCGTCCAATATGATTTCTTCTCCATATTCATCTCTGTATTTAATTATCTTATTTGTAATATTTCGCTCTATAGAAATCTGAGGCAATACGTTAATATCCTCCTTGGTTTCAGTATTTAAATGTTCCTTACTTTTCTTTTCTTTGTATAAACTCCTACTAATTGTAGAGGGATAATTCATTTTTATCCATCCATAAACTGGTACATGCTTTCTTCCGTAGCTGTAACTGTCTTTACTTACAGCCTTGTTTACGACTGCCCTCATGTCTTCGAACTTTTTAATTTCTGATTCACTGTCTTTTGTAATCTGAATTGTGAAATTGTTGTTGGTGAAAATTTCTTTGTCTTTAAAGAAAGATAACCGATGATGCATTTATTAAAATATGTAGAATTAATATTTAAAAAATAATCAACAAAATGAATAGAATTTGATATATAATCCACTTTAATGGAAGACAAAATCAGTTTCAATGTACCCAAGAGTGTTAAAAAGGAGAATGAAAAAATAGAAATTACTATTGAAGAAGTAATTCCACAAGGAGATTCCCTAGGAAATAAGATTATCAACAAGAAAAAAGTAGATAATTGTAAATAGTTTTAATATTCATTCCTATACCTATTTATTTATTTATTTCAATAGTCTTTTATTCGAATAATCAAAAATACACAAAGGAAAGCGATATTGAATATGGTAAAAAATCCCATTTGGAATATTTGAAAATTATTAATCAGAATAAAGATCCTTTAAATGTTGCTGCTAAAGGAGGCTTGAGACCAATCACCATAGAAGAAGTCGAACTTCATAATTCTAAGGGATCTCTTTGGTCTGTTCTGCATGGCAAGGTTTATGATTTGACTATGTATCTTGACTACCATCCAGGTGGAGAGAAAAAATTGATGATGGGGGCAGGAACAGATATGACTTTTCTTTTTAGTAAGTGATATAGTGTCTAACCACAATTAGATAAATATCATCCTTGGGTTAACTATAACATGCTAGTGGGAAAACTTCAGATTGGTTATTTGGTTAAATCAAAAAATTCTGATCAAAATGATGAATAAGATGACAATGTTTAAGTAAGTTCGTGGGAGCTGATATATGATAATAATTATAATGATATACATATAAATACAAAATTAAAATTAACATATCTCATTGTAAAGGTAATTAAAATTGACTTCCTATTTTGTCTAGTTTTGAGATACTTTTAAATATTTATCATTTAATATCAAAACAAAAGATAACCGGCAACGATATTAAAATTATAATATTAATATAAAGTTATAATTAAAATAAATGATTTTTGAATATCGCAATGCACCTATGCATTATGTCGATGGAGTTGCAGCATACAAATACGGTGAATGGCCAGGAAGAACCTCTTGTAAATTCAGCCCGACGAGAAAAATAATCAGACCTATAACGGATGGAATTATATTTAATGGTAAAATTATTAATAGTTAAACAAATCAATTTTTATCAAATTAGATAATGAACCTCCTCTTGTTTCTAAGAAGAAAGTATATTTACCAAAACCTTCTGAAGAAATGGTATTTAGACCTTGTGTAAAAATGGTTAAACTAGAAACAGACAAGCCTCAAAAAGTTGAAGGCCTCAAAATAATAAAACCCACACCAAAAGCCGAAAACATTGTAAGACCTAAAAGAACTGAATACTTTAAATACCAACAAGACCATATTAAAGAGCTTATGAAGAAAAACGACGAAGGAGATAATAAACTTATTATTAAAAATGAATTAAAGCAACTTTCTAGAATAGCTTTTTCTAAGCGAGTTATGGAGGCACTCCCAAATTCAAAATTAATGACTTTCAGTCTTTTAAAAGGTATTCTATGAGTCAAAATAAATTTATCTATAGATTTAGAATCATTTAACTCTTCTCGTAGTATAAACCCTAAATTAAAATCTCTTAATAAAAAAAGTGAGTTCATAGGACCTGTTTCAGCCTGGCAGAAAAAAGAACAAGAAAAGATGAATGTTATTAAAAACGAACATGATAATTTGAAGAAGGATATTCATTATGTAAAAACATTGAATGATTGGGATTCAACATTTCTTCCTAAAATAAAATGATTAAATATGATACTTAAGAAAGATTAGTATAAATATTATTACATTTCTTCATAAATAGTATAAAATTTTTAATATACATTCCTAATACATATAACTGTGCTATTTGTAAAAATTATATACATTTTTATATTTTTATCAAGATACATACATTGATAAGAACATAAAATGTTATTACAAAATTTTATTTAATCTGATTTATCTTTTTTTATAACCAAATTATATTGTATACCAATTTTTGTCTTTAGAAAATAAAAATATTAATTGCAATGATTATTATTTTATTTAAATCATGGTTAGCATAAGAAGAGCCACTGTAAAATATATAAAATAATCATAAATAATCCTTGTGAATATTCACTTATAACTAGGTAGAAGATTTATTACTAATGCAGCAAACTAATCTGCTTTGTTTACCAGAAAATTATCAGTACAAATACTACATATATCACTATTTGAGCTGGCCAAGTCTATTACATGTGGCAGAAGATTACGACGGAAAAATCGTAGGATATGTCCTTGCTAAATTAGAAGACGACGAAGAAAACAATCAAATAGTCCACGGCCACATCACATCGATCTCAGTTTTAAGAACATACAGAAGGCTCGGATTGGCTTCAAAACTAATGCAATCCGCTTGTAAAATATTCCTAAATAACTAAAATAGTAAATATGATGGTAGAATACTACGATGCATGCTTTGCTTCTCTTCATGTCCGTGTTTCTAACAGAGCAGCACTGAATATGTACAAAGAAAATCTGAATTTCGAAATCCTTGGTATAGAGAAAGGCTATTACGCAGACAAAGAAGATGCTTATAAAATGAAGAAATTCTTCAAACAAGCTGATAGAGAAAAAGAAAAATCTAAAATAATTGAATTAACATACGAAGTAAAATGGGAGGATATCGCTGATACCTATGAGGAGGTCGACATCAACGGAGAAGAAAAAGAAAAAGTAGCCGACACTTCCGATGAAAAAGTTACAGATGCCTCAGAAAAGAAAGGAATTCAAGCAGATACTACGAAAGAAGAATTGAAGAAGAAAAAGAAGAAAGGAAAGAAAAAATAAACTAAGATAAATAAACTTACGAAACTAGTATTATAAGAATTATTTCTAATTTTTTCTTTATATTTTTATAAAATTTATAATTCTTAAAAATAAATAGAATATATAATAATCTGAATAAAATATGTTTAAATTATATCATCAAATTCAATCACACAAGTTCTATCAACATTTGTATCCATCATTAAATTTCTGAACTCTCTTAAATTAATATAATTTCTTTTTGTATTAATCAACATTTCTTTCATAATATTTTCAACAATCGATTCTGCCTGATCTTTAATACAAAAGTCATCCTTATTACTTTCAACAGTGGGGACTTTATCTTTTTCATCAGTAGTATCAATAGTCTGAAGAAAATCGATGAGGTCAGATCTGTCTATTTTTCCATCGCCGTTTGCATCAAATAAATCAAAATAAACTAAATTAATAAAAAGCTTTTACATTTTATTTTAGAATCAACATCGGACCTTTTATGAAAAACCTTCAAAATTTCGCAGAATTTTTGAAAAGAAATATGCTTCTTGCCTGTATTAATAGGGAGTTCTACAGATTGATAATTATTTGCATCCTTAAGGTTTCTCTGGTCATAAGGGTCGACAAAATTATTTCGATAATTAATATCCATCGTTTTGTATTCTTCCTTAATAACTAGCCTATTTGGGTTTCCGAAATCCACAATTTTAGCATCCTTATTATTAGAATCGATATCTGATTCGTCTTCTTCATTATTTTTATCAGAGAAAATTGACTTTTTTATTATTCTAGGTTCAGTTTCGTGTAATTCGTGATATTCAGCATCTTCATTTCTAAGATTAGTTTCTTCTTGGTTTTCTAATTGAAATACTCGAGGCAGATGCTTCTTAAATGGAGAATATTTAAACGGTTCAAATTCTAATAGCTGAATATTTGATATCAAACCTTTCTCGTTAGGATCAAGGTCATTGAATTTTTTCAGTAAGTAAAATATTTCTTTTTCTTCAAAATCAGTTACCATGATTATCTGTTCTATTAGGTATTGTGTGTCTTGCTTAGAAAGTTTTGAAAGATTAGAAATTTTATTTCTGAATTTTTCTTTTGTATTTTGACAACCCATTTGTATGATTATTTTAAAAATATTATATAATTAACAAATAAAAAAAATGACTTTTATTTAATTTTTAATTCTCACTTTTTATAGAATAATGGATGAATTTTTGTTAGTTATTATCGTTATTTTAATAATTAAAATTTCATATAAAATAGTAAGAATACCCGTCCAGTAATTCATAATTCTTTTATTTTAAACTTAACAGCTGACATCGACATCGATAAACGGCAGATTTTTTTAAATTCTAAACAGTTATATATAATATATTGTATTACAATAATAAAAAACTCTAGTGCCAATTAATGGAGAACAAGAATGATCTTAAGATAAATGATTTAAACTCAGCAGCATATGATGATTTTCTAAATGAGTTGATTAAATTTTCAGAATTATCCTTATCTAATAAAACAGTCAACCAAAACAAATCTCTTAAGAGTCTTGAAATAGACAAACTTTATGTAGGATTTCTT
>Ga0169931_10005155_pt1 | contig 20016 bp, 22 predicted proteins | sample Kivu_15m_20L_FD_129675 | JGI IMG/M metagenome (GOLD analysis project Ga0169931, IMG submission 129675) | Freshwater microbial communities from Lake Kivu, Western Province, Rwanda to study Microbial Dark Matter (Phase II) - Kivu_15m_20L... | ecosystem: Environmental > Aquatic > Freshwater > Lake... | reverse complement strand
TGACACGGCGGAAGAACTCAACGACGCGATGGGTCCGGCGTTGAGACTGACGGCCAAGCAGCGATCGATCCTCCTCGGATGCTGGCGGGGCGCAAGGCTGCCACTGCCACGGTGCCTTTGCTAACCTGACTGTCAATAGCCGAGCGATTCGAGTTCGTTCAAGTGGCGGCGATGAACCTCCGCGAGATGCCGCATCGCGGTTTGAGCCGCGGCGTCCGAACAGCGTGGGGCGTCCGCGTCGAGCCGGGCGAGGTCCCGCTTCTGCTCCTCGATCAACTTCGGAAGCAGGTGCCGAACCGCGACGAAGTTCAAATCGGTGAAGGCGACCGGGAACGACCCGAGGTACGGCAGGGCCACGCGGTGAGCTTCGAGCCGTTCGCCGAAGGCGTTCAGTTCGGCGGCTTCGTCGTCCGCGATGCGAAGAATGCCGTCCCGGATGGGGCGATCCGCGACTGAGGCGTACGGCGCGGCCTCGCGAGCGTACTGAAGCAGCGAGCGGAACTCGCGTCGATACGCGTCCTGGAGCGCAAGCGAATCCGCGATCATGCCTGTTCCTTTTTTGCGCCTTTGCCGCCGCCCTTCCCTCCGCCGCCACCCTTCTTCAGTCCGGGAATCTGGACCGCGGGAGGCACGCCCTTCGCGGGCGGGCCGGTCTGTTCGGGGATGGCGCCGAGTTGCGGCTTGCCGGTGGTGAAGGGTGCGGCGGCGCGTTCCGCCGCCCGCTCGATCGGATTCCAAACGATGCCCGAGGCCACGACCAACGCGGCAAGCGTCGTGAGGAACGCGGTCGCGGCGCCGGGCACGGGCCGGGCCTCGGCGCTCGCCGGGGCGTCTTCCAGCACCATCGCCCGAACGACCCGCAGGTAGTAGTACGCGCTCAGAAGCGTGTTGATTGCGCCGACGGCGAGCAGGGCGAAGTAGGCGTCGCCGAGGCGAACGTGCCCCGCGGCCGTCGCGTTCTTGCTCGCCTGATACACCGAATCGAACACCTGAAACTTGCCCGCGAACCCCACCAGCGGAGGCAACCCGAGCAGCGAGAACAGGAAGAGCGACATCGTGACCGCGAGAATCGGGGACTTCCAGATCAGCCCCTGGAACGCGCCGATCTCTTCGGACCCGGTGCGATTGCGAACGAGCCCGACGACCGCGAACGCGCCGAGGTTCATCAGCATGTACGCGAACAGGTAATAGAGCACGGCCGAGGTCGAAGCCAAGGACATGGCGGAGACGCCAAGCAGCATGTACCCGGCGTGGGCAATCGTGGAGTAGGCGAGCATACGTTTCAGGTTCGTTTGCGAGAACGCAGCCAAATTCCCAAACGTGACCGTGACGGCCCCGACGACGCCGACCGCGATACCCACCGTGCTTGGCAGCACGAACGCCGAGTTCATGGAGGCGATCATGTTGTCCGCGGCGAGTTGTTGCAGCGTCTGCAGGACCCGCACGGTGAGGGCGACCGCGGCGGTCTTGGAGGCCACGGAGAGGAACCCCGCCACTTCCGCCGCCGCCCCTTCGAAGACGTCCGGGCACCAGAAATGGAACGGGAACGCGGAGAGCTTGAAGCCGAGGCCCACGAAGGTGAGGCCGAGGCCGGTGAGGGCCAGCGGATCGAGCCCGCCCGCGGCCCCGAGCCGGGCCGCGATCGCGCTTGAGACGTTCAGCAGGTGCCCGGTGCCGAACGTGCCCGCGAGCAGGCTGATGCCGTAGAGCATGACGCCCGAGGCTCCGGCGCCGAAGACCACGTACTTGAGCGCGGCCTCGGAGCCCGCCTTCTTGCCCTTCAAGAATCCCGCGAGAGCGTAGCTCGGCAAGCTCGCCATCTCGACGGCGATGAACGCCATCATGAGGTGGTTCGCCGAAGCCATCAGCATCATGCCGAGGGTGCCGCCGAGGAGGAGCACGTAGAAGTCCCCGGAGTCGTCGCGATCGGGGATGAGCGTGAGCCGCGTGATGAGCACGGTGAGGAACGCGGAGGCGATCAGAAGCAGCCGCACGGCGCCGCCGAACGCGTCCGAGACGAGCATGCCGGAGAAATATTCGATGGGCTGGAGAGGAATGTTGCCGAGCCACCCGGCCACTTCGAGGAACTGATATGTCGCGGGAAGCAGGGCGACACCGAGAATCGAAGCCGCGAGCGTGCCGAGGTGGGCGCGGTCCAGCGCTTTGAAGAGCCGGCACACGAGCAGGAGCACGATCCCGGAACTGACCACGAGTTCCGGGAGAAACAGCAGCAAGTCGCCTTGAAGATTCGATTGCAGAAGTTCGAGGCGGCTGGACGTGGGGAACATCGTCGCGCGGCTCCGGTTCGCGGGGAGTTAACCTACCGCGCCGCCGCGCTTGCGGTCAGGCCCCGGTCCCGCCCTTCGCCTGGAGCAGGTCCCGAATCTCGGCCAGCAATTTCTCCGTGGGCGTCGGTTCCGGCGCGGGCTTGGCTTCTTCGGCCTTCTGCATCCGCGCCTGCAGCACGTTCATGCCCTTCACCACGAGAAAGAGGCAGAAGCCGATGATCATGAAGTTCACGACCATCTGCAGGAAGTGGCCCCAGTGCAACTTCGCGTCGCCGTACAGGGTGAGGCTCTGACCCGAGATGTCGAACCCGCCGGTGAGCAGCCCGACGATCGGCATGAAGATATCGCCGACGAGCGCATCCACGATCTTGGCGAACGCGGCTCCGATCACCACGCCGATGGCGAGGTCGATCACGTTTCCGCGCAGGATGAATTTCTTGAACTCTTCGATGAACTTCGTCATGGGCGTCCTCCGTGAGTCGGGATCAGGGTTGGATCGTGGTGCCGAGCAGTTTGAGGAAGGCGGCGATCCACGCGGGGTGGGCCGGCCACGCGGGCGCGGTCACGAGGTTGCCGTCCACGTGAGCGGCGTCGACGGGCACGTCCGCGAAGGAACCTCCGCAGGCGACGATCTCCGGCCCCACGGCCGGGTAGGCGCTGCACGTGCGGCCGCGGAGCACGCCCGCCGCCACCAGCAACTGCGCCCCGTGGCAAATCGCGGCCACCGGCTTGTTCGCCTCGAAGAAACGCCGCGCGATCGCGATCACCTTCGGGTTCAAGCGGAGATACTCGGGAGCCCGGCCGCCGGGAATCACGAGCGCGTCGTAGCCCTCGGCCGCCACGGAGTCGAACGTCGCGTTCAGCGTGAAGTTGTGCCCCGGTTTCTCGGTGTACGTCTGGTCGCCCTCGAAGTCGTGAACCGCCGTTCGCACTTTCTCGCCGGCCGCCTTCCCGGGGCAGACGGCGTGCACGGTGTGGCCCACGGCCTGAAGCGCCTGGAACGGCACCATGACCTCGTAATCCTCGACGAAATCGCCGACAAGCATCAAGATCGACTTCGCGGGCATGTGGCGGCTCCGGTTCAGGCGGGGGGCTTCATCGCGAGTCGGGCGCATCCGGCGGCGCCGATGTAGCCCGCGTCCGATCCGAGGGACGCGAACTTCACCTTCACCGATCGCACGGGGTGCGGCAGGCCGAAGCGGCGAATGTGGCCGTCGATCAGGGCGCGGAACCATTCGCCGGAGCCGACCATGCCGCCGCCGAAGACGATCATCTCGGGGTCCACGGCGGCGATCGCGGCACAGGCTCCGAGCGCGAGGTAGTACGCGGTGTCGTCCACCACTTTCATGGCGAGCGAGTCGCCCTTGTGGGCGTGGTCGAAGATCAGCTTCGCGGTGAATTCGTCGTCGTTCGCGGTGAAGAACTTGCGGAGCGTGCTGTCTCCGCGCCAGGCGGCGATTTCGTCCCGCGCTCGGGCCGTCACGTTGGTGGCCGAGGCGTACGCCTCGAGGCAACCGCGGGCGCCGCAGCCGCACCGACGGCCCGTGTCCGGTCGATCGATACGAAGATGGCCGAGTTCGCCCCCGTGGGAATGTTGGCCCTCGACGATCACATCTCCGAGGATGATCCCGCCGCCCACGCCGGTGCCGAGCGTGAACAGGACCATGCTGTTCGCCTCCTGCCCGGAGCCGATCCAGAACTCGCCGTAGGCGGCGGCGTTCGCGTCGTTCTGATACACGGTCGGTTTGCCGAACGCGGCCTTGATGTGATCGCGAACCGGGACGTTCTTCCAGGGCTTGAGATTGGGCGGGTCGAGGATCAGGCCGGCTTTGATGTCCATGAGGCCGGGTGTGGCCACGCCGATGGCGGCGATGTCCGCGAGGGAGAGGTTCGCGGCGGCGATCGCTCTGCGAATCGTCTCGCACATCGTCTCGAGGCCCGCCTCCTGGCCCCGTTCCGGGTTCGTGTCCATCACCACGGGGGCGGACAGACTTTCGCCCGCATCGGTGACGCAGGCGGCCTTCATCGTGGTGCCACCGACATCGAGCCCGACGTAAATTGCCCGATCCGCCATGTTCAGCTCGCCTCGGGAGAGGGGAGCGGATGTTTTACCAAGCCCGCGAGCGGCGGTCTGCGCAAACTCCGGGCAACGGGGAACGCAAATCTCAGGCGGGGCCGCAATTCGCGGGTCGAGTTCGCTCGCGAAGTGGCGAATCCGATCCGCATGGGGCCGCGCCGTGTCCTAGGGTTCGTTCGAGCGGCCGTCCCGCCTTTCCTCCGCGCACCCCGCCCTCCCCGCCGTCATGGAACCACTCACGCCCCAAGCGATGCACAAGCTCGTGTTCACGATCCTCGTGCACGGCCTGCCCGATTCGCAAACGGCGCTCGCGTTGGACATCCTCGGCAACGCCCTGAAGAGCCCCAACGGCCAGGTTCGCGAATTGGCCGTGGTCGCTCTCTCGGATTTGGCCGTGTCGCCGAGCAAGCGGGTGGCGTTGTTGAAGGAGGCGCTCCGGGACCCGTACGCCCGTGTGCGGCGCCGCGCGGCGCGGGCCCTCGGCGACTTCGGCGCCCACGCTCACTGCGTCGTGCCGCAGATCGCCTCGGGGCTCCGCGATCCGGATCCAAGTGTGCGTCGCGATTCGGCCGGCACGCTCGGCCGCCTCGGAACCGCCGCCCATCCCGCCGTGCCCGCACTGGTGAACCTGCTCGGCGACCCCGAGATGCGGATGCGAGTGGTCGCCTCCACGGCCCTGCGGAACATCGGCCGCGACGCCGTGCCCGGCCTCCTTCAAGGTCTCGAGCATGCGAACGCGGACCTTCGCGGCCGCTGCGCCACGCTTCTCGGCCGCCTCGCTCCGGACGATCCACGCGTGAACGCCGCCCTTCGCGTGATCAGCACCGATTCCGACGCGGACGTTCGCTGGCGCGCCGGGGAAGCCCTGACGCAAACGCCCTACCCGATGGCCACGCCCGTGCCCGAAGACTACGAGGAGTTCGCCATCGCGGTGGGGTGACGCCGCGATACAATTTCCGAATGGATCGCGACGCGCAGCTTGCGGAACTGATCGACCGGCTGGAGCGGGATCAACGCTCCGGCCAACCCGCCGACGTGGACCGCCTCGCGAACGCTCACCCGCAACTCGCCGCGGAACTTCGCGAACTCTGGGCCGTCGCTCAGTTCGCCCATCTCGCGAAACGCCCCGCCGATCCGGACCGCACGTCGCCGCACCGCCCCGTTTCCGATTCGGAGCCGATCCCGTTTTCCCGGGAGTTCGGCGACTTCGAACTGATCGAAGAGATCGGCCGCGGCGGCATGGGCGTGGTGTACAAGGCTCGGCAGAAGAGCTTGAACCGGCTTGTGGCGTTGAAGATGGTCCGCGAGGCGCACCTCGCCACGGAGGAGGATCGCGCCCGCTTCCGTGGTGAAGCTCAGGCCGCGGGGCAACTCAAACATCCGAACATCGTCACGGTGTATGAAGTCGGCACGGCCGCGGGGCAGGCCTACATCTGCATGGAGCACGTGGGCGGGCCGACGCTCGCTCAGCGACTCGCGGCCGAGGGGCCGCTTCCCCCGCGGGAGGCGGCTCAACTCGTCTCGGTGATCGCCCGCGCGGTCGAACACGCGCACAACGAAGGAATCCTGCACCGCGATCTGAAGCCGTCCAACATCCTTCTCGCGAGGGCCGGCAAACCCGACCCGGGGGATAGCGGCGGGTCGTCGCTTTCACCCGGCATGAGTTCACTGAATCCGAAGGTGTCCGACTTCGGATTGGCGAAGAAGATCGACAGCGCCCACAGCCTGACGCGCACCGGCGCCGTGGTCGGCACGCCAAGCTACATGGCGCCCGAGCAGGCCGGCGGCCGCAAAGACCTGACCCCCGCCGCGGACGTCTACTCCCTTGGCGCCATTCTGTATGAGTTGCTCACGGGCCGCCCACCGTTTCAAGCCGCCAACCCGGTCGACACGCTGCTACTTGTGCTCGAACAGGAGCCGATCCCGCCCCGCGAGATGAACCCGACCGTCGACCGAGAATTGGAACTGATTTGTCTGAAGTGTTTGCAGAAGCCCGTGGAGTTGCGGTACCCCACGGCGGCCGCACTTGCCGCGGACCTGGAAGCCCACGCGGCCGGCGAAACGATCTCGGCCCAGCCCAGCAGCCTGCGATTCTTTCTGGCTCGCCTCTTCCGCGAAACGCATCACGCCAGCGTGCTCGAGAACTGGGGCAAGCTCTGGATGATGCACTCGGCCATGATCTTCTTCCTCTGCCTGCTCACGTTCGCGATGGTCGAATCGGACTTGAAGCACCATTTGTGGTACCTCGGAATCTGGTCCGTGGGTTTGGTCACGTGGGGCACGATCTTCTGGCAATTGCGGCGGCGGGCGGGGCCGGTGTTGTTCGTGGAACGTCAGATCGCTCACGCGTGGGCCGCCGGCGTCTGCGCCTCCATCGCCATGTTCGTGATCGAGTGGTTGGCGGGGCTGCCGGTGCTCACGCTCTCCCCGGCCGTGGCCGTGGCAGCGGCCATGGTCTTCGTGTTCAAGGCGGGCATTCTCTCCGGGAAGTTCTACATTTGGGCAGGGTTGAACTTCGTGGCCGCGTGCGTGATGCCGATGACCGGCGACTTCGCCGTGCTGTTGTTCGGGGCCGTGTCCGCGGTGTCGTTCTTCATCCCCGGTTGGTACTACCATCGGCAACGGGTGCGGAGCGAGGTCCGCAGCGGCGTGCGACCCGCCGCCGCGGCATGAGGATTGGCTGCGGCACGTGTGGAGCGCCCACTCCCGAAAGGGGACCAAGGAGTCTTCTCGCGATGCCTCGCTTCACCCCTTGGCGGCGGTCGGTCCCCCCTTCGGGGTTCAAGACGCGATCACCGAGGCTTGCATCCGGAGCGTTCACGTGAAACCGACTCCGCCGCAGGACCCGCATCGGCCGCACCTGATTCCGCACGGCGAACATCATGTGCCTCCTCCTCCTCCGCCGCCGGTCGGCGTCCATGGTCGCCTCGCGCGGTTCCTCGGGAAGAACTGGGCCCGCATCGGCTACGCGCGCCGCGTCGAACCGACGTGGCTCGAAGTGAACCGTTTGGAACTGCCCATTCGCGATCTTCCGGACCCGTTCCGCGGCACCCGCATCGCCCACCTTTCGGACTTCCACTTCGGCGAGCATCTGCCCGCGGGGTACTTGGAACAGGCGGTCGAACGGGCGGCCGCCGAGAAGCCGGATCTCATCGCCCTGACCGGGGACTTCGTCGATCGGGGGCCGCGGCATGTCCGAGAAGCGGCCCGCGTCTTTCGCGATCTCCGCGCCCCCCTCGGCGTCTACGCCGTGCTCGGCAACCACGATTTCTCCGTACACAACGTCCGCGGCAAGCGACGCCACCCGGATCTGCACCGCCAGGTGGCCGATGCACTCGGCGAGCAGGGCGTGCGAGTGTTGCGGAACGAAGCGATCCGGCACGAACGCGAGAGCCACGGCCTGATCGTGGCGGGGATCGACGATCTCTGGAGCCGGGAATGCGACCCCGCCGCCGCCCTCGCGGCGTCGTGCCCGAACACGCCGCGGATCGTGCTCGCCCACAACCCGCAATCCGTGGATCACTTCGCGGAGCATCGCTTCGATCTGGTGCTTTCCGGGCACACGCACGGAGGACAGATCGATTGGCCGGGCCTGGGACGGGTGCTGCTGGGGAAGAAAGCGAAACGCTGGGCCGCCGGGCTGTACCCGCACGGCACGGGGCATGTGTACGTGAACAAGGGCGTCGGTTTCGGCTGGCGCTTTCGATTCGGCGTGCGGCCCGAAGTCGCGATTCTCACGTTGTTGCCAACCCGACTCGTGAGCGAGGGTCCATCAGAATTACCAACCCGACGCGTGAGCGAGGGTCCATCAGAATTACCAACCCGACGCGTGAGCGAGGGTCCATCAGAATTACCAACCCGACGCGTGAGCGAGGGTCCATCAAAATGAAACAAGCCGCCCGGTTCGGGGGCGGCTCGTCGCGATTCTCAGGACCGTGTTCGATCAGGGGGTGCCGCGAAGGCGGGCGGCCTTGCGGGCGGCGTTGATCTTCCGGATCTGCGCCCGGCGGCGTTGCTCGCACGGCTTCTCGTAGTACTCGTGAGCCCGCAGTTCGGCCTTCATTCCGCTCCGCTCGATCAACTTCTTGAACCGGCGAAGAGCCGCTCCGATCGGCTCCCGGTCGTGAACCCGCATGCGCAAACCCATTCCAACTCCTGTGTGCTGGTGTGTGGTGGGATAAACCCGGACTGTCAACGTAGCGACCCCCTGCCCCGAAAGCCAGTGGGGAAAATGGCATTCTTCACGCACCAGGACACGCGAGTCGCTCCGAGGATGCTCTGGCTTCCGCAAAACTTGTGTGGTATTGATGAAGAAACGCGGTGGAATGCACGAATGAACTGAAGTCCCGTCTCGCGTTCCGGATCCGCTGGCGACTCCGATCGGGCTCAGCCCGCGGTGAATCGTGGTGGTCAAAGCCTTTTGCCTGCTTGGGCTCGGACTGTACGTCGTCCTCAGCGTCGCGGACTTTGTCCTTACGTTCGCGCTGTTGAAGCTGAGCGACGGCTTCGCTTACGAGTCCAACCCCATCGCCGCCGCGTGCCTCACTCATCACGGATGGGGCGGGCTCGCCGCGTTCAAAGCCACGCTCGTGGCGGTCTTCGTCGGCACGGTCGGTTTCGTCAGTCTGAAGCGGAAGTGGCTCGGCGCCATGCTCGCCGTCTACGGGTGTTCCGTCCTCGTCAGCGTGGTGCTTTACTCGAACCAACTGATCGCCGAAGCGCGACAGCACATCTCCACTCGCGGGCCGTCGTGGGGGCCGCCTCCCGCGGACCCGCTCAAAGAACCGTACCTCGGCCTCTTCGCGAAGCGGTAATTCCCGGTTACACTTGGGCCATGCTCCGGATCGCATTCCTCGCTTCGATCCTTTCGGCCGCCGCGGTTCGCGCGGAGGAGCCGCATTGGGCGTTCCAGCCCGTGAAGCGGCCGCCTCTCCCGAACGCGAAGATCCACCATCCGATCGACTCCTTCCTGACCGGCACGTTGAAGCCCGAGGCGTCCAAGCTCGTTCTGCTCCGCCGCGTCAGCTTCGATCTCACCGGCCTGCCGCCGACCCCGGAGGAAGCCGATGCCTTCCTGGAGGACGACACGCCGGACGCCTACGAGAAGTTGATCGATCGGCTGCTCGCGTCGCCCCGATACGGCGAACGCTGGGGCCGCCACTGGCTTGACCTCGCCCGCCACGCGGACACGAACGGCTACGAGTTCGACGAGCCGCGCCCGGACGCGTGGCGCTACCGCGATTATGTCATCCGGTCGTTCAACGACGACAAGCCGTTCGACCGCTTCATCCTGGAACAACTCGCCGGGGACCTCGCGTTCCCCGAAAGTCGCGACGCCCGCATCGCCACCGGGTTCAATCTGCTCGGCCCGGACATGACCGATTCCTCGGATCAACTCCTCCGCCGGCACAACACGCTGAACGACATGACGGACACGGCCGGGCTCGTCTTCCTCGGGCTCACCGTGGGCTGCGCCCGTTGCCACGATCACAAATTCGAACCGATCCCGCAGGCGGACTACTTTCGCCTGCAGGCCTTCTTCCAAAGTGCAAGCTTCCGCAAGGACCTGCCCATCGCCACGCCGGAGGAGCAAGCCGCGAGGAGGACGGCTCAAGCGGAATACGACGAAGCCACGAAGGTGTTCGTTCAGCAGATCGCGATGATGGAGTTGCCCCATCGCACGAAGCTACACGAGGCCAAACTCGCGAAACTGTCCGCGGAGGCCCAAGCGGCCCATCGCACGGAGCCCGACAAGCGCACCGGCGGCCAGCAGGAATTGGTCCGCGACACGCAGCGGCTCGTGAACGTGAGCGACGCGGAGGTGGCGAAGCGACTCTCCGCCGACGAGAAGGAGAAGCTCAAGGCTCTGCAGGGATTCATCGCGGAATTCGCGTTCAAGAAGCCGCCGCCCGCGCCGGTGGCGATGGGCTTGGCCGAGTCCGCGAAGCCGGAGAAGACCTTCGTTCTGGAACGCGGCGAATTGTCGAATCGCGGCGCGGAGGTGCGGCCCGGCTTCCCGCGAATCCTGGCCGACGGGAAAGACGTGCCCGGCGGCCGGCTCGCGCTGGCGAAGTGGGTCGCATCTCCGGAGAACCCGCTGACGGCCCGCGTGATCGTGAACCGCCTCTGGCAACGTCACTTCGGCGAAGGGTTGGTGAAGACGCCAAGCGATTTCGGGGTCCGCGGCGAACGGCCGACGAACCCGGAGTTGCTGGACTGGCTGGCGAGCGAGTTGGTGGATCCGACTCCGAGCGGGGGGCGTCAGCCCCCCGTGTCGAGACCGGACGCGTCGAATTCTCAGGCGTGGAGCCTCAAACACGTTCACAAACTCATGATGATGTCGAACGCCTACCGTGCCGTGCGGGCGAAACCGGTTCGGCTCGAAGGTGAGGCCATTCGCGATTCGCTGCTCGCCGTCAGCGGCACGTTGAACCTCAAGGCCGGCGGGCCGGGCGTGGTGCTGCCCGAGGCGTCCGCCGCGGCGGGCGGGTCGCGGGCGGTGCCGGCCACGGCCGATGTCGCGGAACATGCGAGGCGCAGCGTGTATCTGTTCTCGCGGCGCAACCTCCGGCTGCCGTTCCTCGAAGCCTTCGACCTGCCGGACAGCAACCTGAGTTGCCCGAAGCGCGAGAAGAGCACGACCGCCCCGCAGGCGCTGTCCCTGCTGAACTCGCCGGAGGTGAAGGCCGCCGCGACCGCGATGAGCGAGCGTCTCGTGAAGGCCGCGAAGACCGACGCCGAACGCATCGACCTCGCCTGGCGGCTCGCGCTCGGCCGCCCACCAACGGAGAAGGAACGCGACCGCGCCGCGAAGTTCCTCCAGGACTCGCCGCTGAGCGAACTCTGCCGCGGATTGTTCAACCTGAACGAATTCATTTATGTGGATTGAGCCGCGGCGATGAACATGAAGAACACCGACTCATTGGTCAGTGGATGCACCTTCGCTGGGCTTCTCCTGCTGATGTCGCATGGCCTCGGAGTGTTGGCCGTGTACTTCTTCGGAACATTCGAGGAGGACGCGACGCTGGGCGATGCAGGGCTGTACTGGTTCGGCGCTCCGTTACTCGCCTGCGTGCTGGCATCGTTCATCGCGGCCGGCCTGGCCGCGGGCAAGGTCGCGAACGGGATTCGCCCTGGGTCGGGTCTGCTGTTCGGATTCCTCGCATGCCTGCCGGTCGTCGGGCTCGCGGTGTTCGCCGCTCTCCGCATGAAGCTCGTGGCGGCGCTTCGTTCCGAGGGACTCGTGGCGGGTTGGCAAACCGCATTCGTCGCGGAATCGGGTCGATCCTGCTCCGTATGCGGGTCATTGCGCGTCCGGAGCGGCGATGTGTCGAATGTCTGCCGGGAGTGCCTGCGGAGCATTGTTTGACGGAGGCGTGCGATGGGTTGGGCGACGGGACACATCGAGAAGTTGCGGGCCGGCGAAACCGTATCCTTCCGGCCGCGCGGCAACTCGATGACGGGCAAAATCGAATCCGGCCAGTTGTGCACGGTCTAGCCGGTGGACGCCGAGTCGCTGAAGCCGGCGACATCGTGTTGTGTAAAGTGAACGGCCAGGAATACCTGCACCTGGTGAAGGCGGTGCAGGGCGACCGATTCCAAATCGGCAACAACCGCGGCCGGATCAACGGTTGGATCTCGGCGAATGCGATCTTCGGGAAGTGCATCGCGGTGGGAGAGTGACGTGGCTCTGAAGAAACGCGGCAAACACCGGTACGGAGAAAGCCAAGCGGACATTCGCGCCGAGTTGCTCCGCTACAGCAAGGATAACGAGTACCTCGTCGAACACTTTGCCGATGCGGTTTGCGGTTGCGGCGTTCGCGTTCATCGATTGCTGCTCGACGATGATGCAGGCGCCGCGGTTCGGATCTGCTCCGGGTGCAAGAAGGAGCATCCGATCGGAGACAGTGAGGAGTTCGTGGGGGATGCGGAACTCGGCGAGTGCGCCTGCCCGTGCGGAGCGGAGGAATTCGAAATCACGGCGGGTGTCTCGCTCTACGAAGGCAGCGAAGATGTGAAGTGGATCTACCTGGGCTGTCGTTGTCCGAAGTGCGGTTTGATGGCGGTGTACGGCGACTGGAAAAACGAGTTCGAAGGCTATCGGGAACTGCTCGCACGCATCTGATCGGAGTCCGCGATGTTCCATTCGACTGACCGTCGTCACTTCCTCCGCAACCTCGGCGGCGGATTCGGCTCCCTTGCCCTCTCCGCCATGCTCGGCGCGGATGACCGCAAGACGCATCACGACGCCACCGCCAAGCGAGTCATCTTCCTGTTCATGTCCGGCGGGCCGTGCCACATGGACACCTTCGACCCGAAGCCGGACCTCACGCGGCTGCACGGCCAGAAACTGCCCGAGTCGTTCGGCCCGGTGAAGACCCGCCGCGCGGTGGACAAAAACAAACTGCTCGCCTCCAAACGCACGTTCAAGAAGCACGGCAAGAGCGGCATCGAAGTGTCGGACTGGTTCCCCGAGATCGCGAAGCACGTGGACGACCTCTGCCTGCTCCGCGGGTGCAAGGGCGACAGCGTCACGCATCCGGAATCGGTGTATCTGATGAACACCGGGTCGATCCTGATGGGGCGGCCAAGCCTCGGGGCGTGGTGTTCGTACGGGCTCGGGGCGGAGAACAGGAACCTGCCGTCGTTCGTGGTGCTGCCCGATCCGGGCGGGTGGCCGAAGGGCGGAGCGCCCGCGTGGGGCAACGGCTTCCTCCCCGCCACGCATCAGGGCACCGTGATCCAGGGCGGGAGTTCACCCATCCGCCATCTGCCGAACCCGAACGGCGTGAGCGACGCACAACAGCGGAAAACACTGGACTTCATCGCCGAAGGGAACAAGGAACACCTCGCGGCCCGCGGCATGGATTCGGAATTGTCTGCCCGGATCGCCGCGTACGAACTCGCGTTCCGCATGCAGAGCCACGCCCCGGAAACGGTCGACCTTTCGAAGGAGACTGACGAGACGAAACGGCTCTACGGGTTGGACCGCAAGGAGACCGCGGAGTTCGGCACGCGGTGCCTGCTGGCCCGCCGCATGGCCGAACGCGGTGTCCGCTTCATTCAGGTGTACTCCGGCGACACCAATGGCTGGGACGCCCACTCGGACCTCGAAGCGAACCACTCCAAGCTCTGTTTGCAGAGCGACCGGCCGATCGCAGGGCTGCTCACGGACCTCAAGCGGCGTGGGCTGCTGAAGGACACGCTCGTGGTGTGGGGCGGCGAGTTCGGCCGCACGCCGATGACAGAAGGCACGAACGGCCGCGACCACAACCCGCACGGGTTCTCGATGTGGCTCGCGGGCGGCGGCGTGAAGCCGGGTCAGGTCATCGGATCGACGGACGCGGTGGGACTGCGGGCGGCCGAAGACATCACGCACGTTCACGACGTTCACGCCACGATTCTGCACCTGCTCGGCTTCAATCACCTGCGGCTCACGTTCCGCCACAACGGTCGTAGCGAACGCCTCACGGACAACGCGGGCGACGTGATCGAAGCCGCCATCGCGTGATCAGTACCGCGGCACGGTCGGATCGACGAACACGGACCACGCCTCGATCCCGCCGCTCAGCGAGGCGACGGACGCGTGCCCGGCCTGAGCGAGGATCGCGGCGCCCGTGAGGCTGCGGACGCCGTGGTGGCAGTACACCACGATCGGCACGCCGGGTTCGGGCGTCACCTCTTCGAGCCGTTCCGCGAGTTCGCCCAGCGGGATGTGAACGTCGTTCGGCAGGCGGCAGAATTCGTGTTCGTCGTACCGGCGCACGTCCACCAGCAGCACGGGCTCGCCGGCGTCCAGTTTTCGCTTCAATTCTTCGGGTCGGATTTGCGCGATCACGATCAGCCTCCGGCGATGTCCGGCAACTTCAGCTTCTTGAGGTACTCGCGTTCCTTGGCTCGCATCTCGGCTTCGCCGCGAGGATCGGTGTCGGTGTAGCCGCAGAGGTGAAGGCAGCCGTGGATCACGTAGAGCAGAAGTTCGAGTTTCACGTCGTGGCCGCGATCCGCGGCGTACTCGCGGGCGATTTCCATTCCGATCGCGACCTCGCCTTCGAGTGCCTTCGCGCCGGGCTCGGTGTACGGGAACGTGAGCACGTCCGTCGGCTCGTCGTGATTCAAGAACTGCTTGTTCAGTCGGTGGATGTGCGGATTGTCCACGAACGCGAAGGTGACTTTCGCGTCGCGGACGCCCTCGCCCTCGAGCACGGCGATCGCCGCGGACTTCAGCCCCTGAAAGTCGAGATCGTACTCGTACGGATTGGCGATGCTCGCACGGATCATGTCGATTTCACTCGGAGGGCTTGGCGAGGTCGAGCGTGATGGCGTTGTCCCCGCCCTTGAGTTCGCGTTTGGCGCCGGGCGGCGTCGCGAGCCCCTTCTTGGCGATGGATGGCCCGCGCACCGTGAACAGGTACGGGCCGACGGGAAGTTGCCCGCCCGAGGCAAGCACTTCGAACGAGCCGTCGGCATTCACGACGGCCGTGAACATCTTGGTGTTGTCCGGCGAGCCGGACGCGTCGACCGGGGCGATCTCGACGGAGTGCGACGTCGGGGGGAAGGTCTTGGGTTGGCCGTTCTCGACGATCTGGCCCTTCACCTTGGCCATGTCCGGCCCGCCGCAGCCGGCGAGGGCCAGCGACGCGACGCCAGCAAGGAGGAACGCGAATCGCATGATGAGGCACCGGGAGAGTGCGGGAATGAAAAACCCGGCGAGGACGCCTCGCCGGGCCAAAACGATGACGACACGCGATCAGAAATCGTTGCCGGGAACTTGGCCGTCGTTGCGGCTGTGCAGCAGCCACCAGGTGCGCTGTGAGACGGAGTTGTTGATGAACTTGATGCTGCCGTCCGCGAACGCGGTCATGACGCCGTTGGAGTGGCGACTCTTGGCCGTGACCTGCCAGCTGTTGCAGCCGCAGCAGCCCATGCCGATGCTCGGATTGTTCTGGCAGCCCTGAATGTCGTCCCAGCCGTCGTAGGAGATGTTGGGGGTGGGCGTGTCGATGCGGCCGTTGCCGGCGGAGATGCTGGCGCCGGCCTGGCCCATGGCCCACGTGCCACGGATGTCGTTCCCGTTCCACCCGATGCGGAGTTCGTCGATGAGAATGGTGGACGACGTGCCATCGTCGAGAGTGTTGAGCTTCGTTCCGCCGTTGACGACGAGCGCCCCGCCGCCGCCCCACCCCGTGGCCCACGAGGGATAGTACTCGACGGGGTTGAAGTTGGGGCGGTTGTCCTGCCACGAACCGCCGGGGCCGCCCTTGTTGGCGACGCCGACGGACCCACCGTTCCAGTGCATGCCGGGGCCGGCGTTGGCGCCGTAGTTGCCGCGAGCCCAGTTCCCGCCGGCGGCGTTCGCGGGCGTCTCGTTGCCGACGTCCGAGGGGCACAGGAACGTCTTGATGCGGTTGCCGCGGATCGAGCGCCAACCTTGGTCGCCGTTCCCGGGGTAGGCGATGATCGAGGCTTGTGCCTGCGTGAACATGGCGCCCTGCTCGATGTACGGCAGGATGAGCACGGCCCAGTTCGGGCCGAAGTTCTGGTTGTAGTCGTCGATGGCTCCCGAGAAATTCCCGTGGATCACGGACGGAGGCAAAAGCTGGTAAGCATCCTGGAAGTTGTGGCAGGCGATGGCCAACTGCTTCATGTTGTTGGAACACGTGGTGCGGGCCGCGGCCTCACGCACCTTCTGGACGGCCGGGAGAAGCAGACCGATCAGGATCGCGATGATCGCGATCACGACCAGCAGTTCGATCAGCGTGAAGCCGATCCTGCGCAAAGAGGGGGAACGCATGGAACACCGGAGAAAAGGGGAGAATGATTGGCCCGCGAAACGGGCGGCGCCACGGACCTGCGAGAGTCCGCAATGGAACATGTGAAGTGTATCGGATGCCGATGCGGCTCGCTACACGAATCCCCACGGACGAATGGACGATCGATTGAGCATCAGAGACGGATTCGCTCCGCCGTTCCTCGTGAAGGGATCAGCATCAGCAGGCATCGCTCCGCCCCGGTCGCTTGTGCGAGCGTTTCTCCGCCGGCGGCCCAAATCGTGCTTCGGCCGACCGATCGGAGCGTTCCGTTCGATTCTCCATGGTTCGCCATGACGACCGCCATGTTCAACCGCTCCGCGTAGGCCGCCAACCGCGGAGCATCGGTTGAATACCACTCTTCGTTGAGGAACACGCCCGCGGCATAAACGCTCGCCCCGGCCGCGGCATAGCGTTCGGGATGGCTCGAGTTCGATGCGTCAGCACAAATCGCGAGGCCGATCGTGATTCCACCGCTCTCGAGCGTCGCGGCTTCGAGTCCCGGCGTGAACCAGGCTCGCTCGCTGGAGCCGAGATGCATCTTGCGATACGTACGCCTTCGGCCATCGGAGTGAAACAGGATCGCGCCGAGGAACGGACTTCGCGGTCCGTTCACGAGCGGCACACCGACCACGATCTCGATTCCGAATCGAGTGGCACGTTCGCCCAAGGCGTCGAAACGGGGATCGTCCGGCGTCGTGGCCAAATCGGCCGCGAGGTCCGGCTCGTAACCCGTGAGCGAGAGTTCCGGGAACACCAGAACCGAGACGCCGTGGCGGGCCGCTTCGTCGATCGCTTCGAGATGTGTCGCGAGGTTGGAGTCGAAGTCGCCACGAATGGATGGAACTTGCGCCGCCGCAATTCGAAGTTCCGGCATGGGAGCGCTCAACGGCGGTCCCGCGGGACGCGGGGGAAGTTCGGCAGCACGGGCGGCTCGAAGCCGGGCGGGAAGATGGGCTGAGGCACGTTCTCCCAACCGGGCGGCATCATTCCTCGCCCGGGCCGCCACGGGTTCGGCATGCCCGGGAACTCGCCGCCGTCCCATTCGTCGCGGGATTTCCTGGCCGCGTCCACGGTGGCGAAGGCGATCCCGCCGCCGAGTTCCGCCGCGTGTGCCGCCGTTTGAACGAACGCCCACGCCGCCTCGACCGGAACCACGGCGCTCTCGCCCCCACTCAGCACGCCGGAGACACCAACCACCTTGCCGTTTCCACCCGTCACGGGGCCGCCCCACGTGCCGCTCGGCACCGTGCCGTTCAGGAGGAACCACGGTCGCGTGCCGGCCACGGACTTCGATCCCGAGATCGTCACGTTCGTGTTCGCGATCCGCTTCTCCTCCGCGGTGAAGATGACCAGCGGCATCGGTTCGCGCACCGTGAAGGTGTCTCCGTTCAATGGCAACGCTTCGGGAAGGTCCAGCCCGGCGACCTGCAGCAGAGCCAAATCGAGATCCGCATCGGCGGCCAGAATCCGAGCGGCGAACGAGCGGGTGCCGCAAGTCGCCATCACCTTGAGGGCTGGAATCTTCTTCTGCTCCTGGCCCACCGAACGGGCGTTCGTCAGGATCAACCCGGGGCCGGGGACAAAGAACCCGGCGGAGGCGGTGCTCTGGCCATCCGGGAACATCGTGCGCACGTGCACGGTCGCGGCCGTGACCTTCGCCAACGCCTCCTCCGGCAACTTCGGCGGCCCCTCGGGCTTGGGCGCAACCGTGGCGTTGGTCGGCTCCGCCTCGCGATTCAGAAGCCTCCATACGACATACCCGGCGCTCGCCAACCCGCCGATCATCAGGCAGAGCGCCAGGCCGACCGCGGCGAGAACGAGCCCGTTGCCGCGAGTTCGCGGTTCGGGTTCCGGTTCAGGTCGCCGCGGTCGCTTCGGCGCGGCCGGCTCCGCCTGCGGTTCGGCAAGAACATCCTCTGCTTCCGCGATCACTTCGAACGGAGCCCGCGGCGGCGGCGAGAACGGGTCGTCCGCGTTCGCGACGCGTTCGAGGAAGGAATCGTCCGTGTCCCGCGGATCATCCAACACCACGGCCACGGATTCCGAAAGGGCTTCCTCGGCTTCAACGACCGGAGAGAAGGTCGCCTTGCACCTCGGGCAACGCACGCGCCCTTCCGGCGTCGCGAGCGGCAACCGCAGAGGAGATCGGCACTCGGGACAGGTGACGAGGGCGGACGACATGTTGGGATTCTAAACCGCCGCCGCCGCCCTCGCAAGGAGGAGCGGAGGACCTCAGCGCCTCGCGACCCGTTGCGGGTTCGCAAAATGCGTCACTTCACGATGAACGGCTTACGGAAGGCGGATTCGGGCACGGCCGGTCGGGGGCGGCTCGCGTCGATCTCGAAGGGTTCGCCGACTCGGTTCCCGCACGAGTCTTCCAGACGCGGGTCGACGATAAGACGGTACGCACCGGGCTTCCACGCCTCGGCCGGTGCGAAGGTCACGACCCGCTCGCCGCCCCCGACCGTGACTTCACCCTTCACCGCACGCCCGTCCGCGTCCACGACGGAGATCGTCGACGCGAGCAAGGCGCGGTCCACGGGCTTCGCGAGACGAACGATCGCGGGGCCGTCCGATCCCGCTCGCGGGGCCATCAGCGACCAGGTGTTCAGATCGATCGCGGCCTCCTCGAGCGGGCCGACGCGAAACGTCTTGCGGAACTCGCGAACCAGCGGGCGGCTGTCCGTGTCCTTCCATTCGCGAGTGAAGATCATCGTGAAGGTGCGGCCTTCTTCGAGAATCGGCCCGTCCTCTTCGCGAGGCACGAGTTCGCGCTTCACTCGGCCCGGGTGGAAGAGCAAGGTCACGCGCAAGCCGTCCGCGGACCAGAGTTCTTCATCCAGTTCGAGGAACGGCCGTTTGATCTCGACTCCGTCGTCCCGCACGAGCTTCACGTGCCGATAGATGGTCCCGCGCGTCATTTGGCCGGTGAAGTGGACGTAGAATCGAAGCGTGTTTTCGGGCAGGACGTTCGCGGAAGGAAAGACCGCGGCGACGGACACGGGCGGCCCCGGCGGCGGCTTCGGAACCGCGACCTGAAGCGGCTTCGTGAAATCACCCGTGACGCGATAGGTGAGCCCGGCCACGAGGGGAAACTGCGGTTCGAAGACGAGTGCCTTCCCGCGAACGGACCACGTGCCGGCCACGGCCGGCCGAGTGGCCACCTCCGTGGGCGTGCCGTCCACGACGATCCGACACCGCTTCGCGGCCGCCTCGCTCGGATCGGCGTGCCCCACGATCTCGACCCGCCCCGCGACCACCGCCGCACGGGGCTCGTCGGCCGCGGCCAACAGCAGACTCAGGATTGCGAGCATAATGGCAACATAGCGAGAATTGCGACGGAAGACTTGGCCACCCCGCCGCCGCATTCTAGAATGACTACCGAGCACCCATAGCTCAACTGGATAGAGCATCGGTCTACGGAACCGAAGGTTAGAGGTTCGACTCCTCTTGGGTGTACTGCCTGAAGTCCCTTAAGTCGTAGCGTTTCACGCTAACCTCGGCACTTCGCCGGGCGCGACTCCGATAGCGGATTTTGTGAACATGTTCACAGAATCCACGGAGGCCGCTCCCGTGGCTCGAAAACGCAATCTCACCCCGTCCTATCTCAAGCACAAGAACGGCAACGCTCGGGCCGTCTGGACCGATTCGGCCGGCATCCGCCAGTATCGTACGCTCCCCGGCGTGTACGCTTCGAAGGAGTCCCTCGAAGCGTTCGGGCGGCTTCAACTCGAAATCGCCACCTCTCCCGCCGTGGCCGTGGCGAACCTCGACCGCATCACCGTGAACGAGGTGCTGGCCGCGTACTACGAACACGCCGAACGGTACTACGCCGATG
>Ga0169931_10005154_pt1 | contig 20018 bp, 12 predicted proteins | sample Kivu_15m_20L_FD_129675 | JGI IMG/M metagenome (GOLD analysis project Ga0169931, IMG submission 129675) | Freshwater microbial communities from Lake Kivu, Western Province, Rwanda to study Microbial Dark Matter (Phase II) - Kivu_15m_20L... | ecosystem: Environmental > Aquatic > Freshwater > Lake... | reverse complement strand
ATATGTACCTGTCTGTTCGATGTGACGATTTTCTTTTGTAGAAGGCGACAAACTGGGCTGGTAAAGAATGTCTTTGAAAACTCTTTTCCCCATATTTTAGCGGTGACTCATAACAAAAGGTTATTTTTTTGGGTTATATTTGCGTGTTTAAGCCCTTATTTGAGTCATCAGTATGTTTCCCTCAATAGGTGTCAGCCCAAGTCGAGGCTTCAAACGATTTTCCATCATTTTTTATTATTAAAATTATCTTTTTCAATTTAAAAAATTCTTTTTATTGAAAAAACTGCAACAGCATCTGAGTGTTAATCGATAAAGTTATACTTTATAATTTTATGGGTCAAGGCTCAGGCCAACGAGAAATATTCATAAAAATCGAAAGCGGGTAAACGCAGTCACAAGAACTCTTTGACTACAGCACATAATAAAACAGAATGGTGAATACTCAACCGCTCCCACTCAGCTCTTATCTTGTACAATAAGATGAAGACATGGTTTGTCAAATTTTACGGCCATAAATTGCTCCGCTATTTAAATTGTCCTTAGGTCCCTGTGAGCTGTAGATGCAGAGAGTGCCAAGAGGAGATTTATGGCGAGTTTTGCAACAGGGATAGCAATATCCCTTGCAGATAGGTGACATCGTGAAGCTAGGCAAGATAAAATTAAAACTGAAGGAAATCGTTTAGGATGAAAAAGACATGACAGAAAGGGACCCGCTTTCGATGAGTATGTATCAGCAACAACAAACTCATCTTTAAGTCAAAAGTATATCGGGTTAAAGCCATCATAGCGAGGAAAAACAGTGCCGCATATGTTTCGATGGTAATAGTCAAGCAGGCAATCCTCTGATAAGCTTATGCAAATGCGCGGGCTCAGTAAAGTATATCCACTTTGCATGTTTGCGTGACTGGGTCAGCAATAGCAATGTGGTCCGAAGATAGAACAACGTAAGCATGTTCTATTCTTTTAAACAGACCCGCTGTGAGCTGTGCCAGTAATTTTATCAACCTTAGTTCACCTACCGAGGGGATAAGTACATGCTTCTTGACCTCGAAAACGCCCCTTTACCGCCATATGCTTTATTCTAAGGCGGCTAACAGTAGCAAGATGGACGCTATTCTTTTTTGATGGTCAATCTTGCTCAGCCCGAAATAACTATAGGTCGCAATAGTAACTGTAACGTCGTAATGAAATAAATCAGCGTCAGTCGTAATCACTGTCAGCTCGTTTATCAGCATCGGCAACTATTTATCAAAGACAAAGGATCTAAATTTGGCACTTTGATTCAAATGGGCTAATAGGTGGAGTTCAGCCTACAAGCAGGATTGCAAATACAGTACGAGTCAAAACTTATCACTATACAATAAAAAAGTAAAATTACGTGTTGCTGTGCCTAAAGCGATGCTTTTAGATTAAAAATAATCAATTCTGAGGATATCTAGTCTTAGTAAGCAGTTGCTTGATCGTAAAACTGACTATTTGTTGTGTATACGTATTATTATCATATCAAAATGAAACTTTTTTCAAAATAAAAATAATATTGGCGAGAACTTAATTAATAGATTTTACTTTTTTGTTTCTCTCGATGTAATAAATAAATTATGTCATCACTTTCCCCACAAGCACAATACATTTTACGCGTAATCGAAAGATTTCTTATCTTCTTTTAGCAAATTATCAACAAATTCAAGTGCTTCTTTCTCAAAACATGTCCAAAAGCTGCAAAAGATGTACTTACAGCTCTGACTGCAATCAAAGATGCCACTAAAATTTTACCAGATCACTTCTTTAAGGTGCTCGCTCTGGCAATTGGTCTGTTAGTATACTATTTGAGGACTCGCAAGTAGCAAAAACAAGCTTAAAATATAGATAATCAGGATCAAGGACAGGGCTTTGCAGCTTTAGATCAATCTTAAGTACAAAAGGAAGGAGCTGGTTCAGGAGTAGGGAATGCCAAAACTGATCTGGATAGCGTCTGTCTTGAAGTCAACTATCAACTAGAAGGACCACAGTAATTTAGAGATATTGTGTTTTTTCAACTCATGAAAAGTTACAGAGATCTTCCCGAAGATAATAACTAGTGAGTGATTAAGCTTTAGTGATATGTTCTAAGTATATTCGACTAAAGATAAACAAAAGTCTTATCAACCATTTAAAAGATTTATTATGAAGTTAGCAAAGATTCATTCAGGACTTAAATATTTAGTCTCACATACTTTATGACACTACTCACATTCTCCGAAGGTCGGCACTTTTTACATCGCATCGCCACAGTAACTGCTCGTTAACTATTCTTTGGTTTTAATTTCTTCAGATCTTGGCTTCTGTTTCTGTTGTACTTGCTTATCTAAAGAGCTATGATACTCTTCTTGCTTATTTTTTCTGTCTGTCAGTTGTCTCTTCAGCTCTTATTTGTCCTTTGTGATTTCAAAAAGGATGTTACGATTAGTCTACGATCGCTTCTGCTTCTTATGAAACTCCTTTTTTGCTTATATCTAAAGCATTTCTTCAAATATCTATGGATTATATGAGCTACGAGGTGTTAAACTAAATTCAGAATATTTCAAAAACTCTTTTTCAGCAATAGAAGTAGCTTGTTGCTGAACTTTTTTTTCTTATTAACGCTATTACTTTTTACGAAAACGATCTATTTAAATTTGTTTTTGCAAATCAAGAACATAGTCTTTCTTTGAAAACAAACTTTTTTTAGAAGGTAGAATGTTTCCATTTTAAATCTTTTTTTTTTATTATTTGCGTTTTTCCTGTAATTATCGGCATTGCAAGTATAGCTAGCATCTATAAATCAGCTGACTATCTTTTTTCTACTTGATTTTCATTTTTTATTGGTTTATTTCTTTCTGTTTTTGCTCTTATGCCAGCTTTCTAGCCTCAATTTTCTATCTCTTCTATGCCAGATTCTCTCGTTTTCGCACTCTTTCCTGTTACATGTTATACAACATATCTGACTTATTCTTCTTGATTCTCATCATCTGAGCTTAATCGGTCTTGCTTAACGTTTAATACTGTTTTTTTATTTGCTGGGCTTCTGTTTCCATCCGGGTTTTGTGCATGGTGTTTCGACTGTTGGCTAGATGTTTGTTGATGCAAGTTACGCAGACTGACTGCTTAGGATATTCCCTAGGAGTGTTTGTGGCTGTCATTTTTTGACTACGGGTCGCTGCAAACTATCTTACCCTTTCCATTAAAATTATTACTTGAACTGAAAGATATTGTACTGTTTATAAGGCTATTCAATAGTAAAATTTAATCTATTGAATATCAAAAAAGCATTTATAGTATTTTTTGAGTGTTTTTAATGATTAAAGTAAATAACTTATTTTTGGAAACACTATCATCTGTAATTGAGCTCTTCTTTTTTATGTTTACGTGGAATTTAAGGTTCTTACTGCTTTAGTTCATGGAACATCAGCGGGTTATAGTCTACTTCAGGATGCTTCAGTCGCATATGTTGAGCCATAGAACCCTCTGTGCCGTAAGATTTCTCGCAATTCTTGACGGGGCAGATGTATTTACGCTCTATTTAACTAGCGCATCGCCTCACTCTTTTCTTTTTATCTTCAGTTGAATCTTTTTAGTGTTATTAAATTCCACCTATAAGTTCAGCTAGCTATTCCTTTTCTTCTAAAGCTGCTTTGAGCTGAGTATTCAGCACTTTGTTAGCGAAAAACAACTTGTTGAGCTATTTGTAGTAAAAACTGACTGCCTTCTACAGGTCTCCATTGAACTTCGCCAAGGCTATAGGCTTGTGTTTTGCAAGCTATTCAGAATACCAAGACGGATAGCCTTAAAAATTATAATGGGGACCTTCCCCTATATTCTAAGTCTTCACTGTCTATCTCTTCATTTATGGCTTTAATTTAAACTATTATATAATAAAGCTTACAAAAGTAGTTTTCAGTGTTAATTTAAGTTAAAAATCATTTTTACTTGCTCTATAGTCCATAATCTTTATTATATTAGGCATATTGCTATATTGTATAGATAATCGATTATTGTGAAAATGGCGACTCTTTAAATAGCTTCTGAGCCTAGTAGTCCGACAAAATATCTCATAAACACTACTAAAATACTCAGAGGACATAAAATAAAAACCTCAGATTTTTTAAAACTACAGCTGTTGAAAAACAAACATGCAAACACTCCCTATCAGCTTTTGCCTACGCAATAAGTATCAATAAAAGCAAACTTTAATCATCAGCATGACAAATTTAAAGCATTCAATACTTTGCAAAGTACTGATATTTATCGGCAAATTGTATAGCAGCGATAGCAGCATTCGAGTCTTACAAGAAAAAGACTCAAAATTTTTAATACAAACATCCGAAATATAAGCAGAAACTCTGAGTAGGAAAAATTTTAATTAATACGTCCAGCAAACACTAGTCAAGATCAAAGAATGAGCAAAATGTCTCACATTATTACAATGGCTCAAAGTGCTCCTATAAGTTCCAAAGCCAAAACTGTAAATTTACGAACTATTACTACTAACAAAAAGAGAATAAAGTTTACTTCTTAAAATCTTGGCTAAAAAATGATTGCTTTTATGAACCAGGTGGTAATCGACAATTAATTTATAGAAGACGAAGAAAAGAACTAGTAGAACGTAATTCTATCTGAGACACAAAAAAATACTTAATAATAGGCTAAAGATGCCTACAGATAGCCCAGACCAATCACAAACTCTTACTGTAGGCAGATGAAGAAACTAAGAAGACAAAAACTGCAAGTCCCTAAGGAAATTTCTACTGATTTCACTAACGGATTCAACTTGAATATTAGCAATCTAAGCAATAAAAATAAATAAATAAACGGAGTGGATAAGCTGTTTACTTCTTTGGAGCTCAGAAATGGACGAACTCAAAGCAAGTACTACGATAAGGAGCACTCTAATTAGACCTTTGAAAGGTTTAAGCCTTTAGCTATGTCATGGTTCATGGACTCCTAAAAAAAGTGAGCTAAAAAAAGCGTCTTTGATACAGTTATTTGATTTAAATTAAGAAATTGAAATATTGTTGGATATGCTGAAAAGTTTGATTATCTATAGGGCTGATATTTAATGTTTGAGTAGGGTATGAGATGCGTGGATAAATAATAAAAAATGATTGATGAGCGCACGGCGATATTTAAATTACACTAATCGATGTAAAAGAGGGATCCACATTCAGTGATTTCTACGGAATAAGATTCATCCTCTTAGCGCGAGTAGACTCTTCCTAAACCCAAGACTGACCCAAGTAAGCACAAAACTGAGCTTTGCAAGACATTTTCAGAGATGGGTTCTTGTCCATACGGCAAGAAGTGCAAGTTCGCCCATGGCCATAGAGAGCTCCTGGCTAGTTCAGCTCCTACGCCTCACAAACGCACCAAGTGCAAGGGTTTCTGGGGTAAGGGATGGTGCTCTTACGGACTACGCTGCCAGTTCGTTCACAGCTGGACCGAGTGGGAAGACAGCGCCGCACTGAACGGTTTAGGTGCCTGTTGCAACTACAGTTGTACAGGATCAAAGTTAATGAGATTGCTACGGCAATGATGTTTATTCGTTTAGAGTCTTTTTGGCTCCAAATCACAAGTTACAAGTGCGGGTATAATAGCCATGTATTAATCACTAATTTCAATCTCAATGATGCTAGTATAATCAGTTTTTTTTAGTTTTATCTTTAATGAGCTCTTGATTTATTTTTGAATATGCGATTAGATGAACTAGGTATTGAATGTTATAATTCTATGAAATAATTTCCAAGACGAGGAGAGTAAATGAACTTTTATTCAGAATAAATATCAATATTCTTACTCCAGACAAAACTGATAATGCTCAGGCACTCCGCGATCTTCAGCAAAGAAAAAGACCTATGCTTTTCAACGAACTGTAGATCTAGTTAGCCCGTCTTGATTAGATAACTCAGTATGACCTTAATGAGGCTCACGATCCAAGCAGCAATGACGAAACTCTTATTAAACTACAGATGATAGCAAGCGAGGCAGTCAGAGTCGAGCTGTGGTAGATAGAAAAGTTGTGCAAGTTAGCAATAGGGAAACGAATTCTAAACATATAACTACGAAAACGCAGATAGTAGCATCAAGCAGTAATTTTTAAGTAATCTAGAAACTTTTAAATAAGGAAAAAATATAGTTGTTCTTCCGCTAAAATAGAATAAAACGTTACGACTACTAGCAACTCATTTCTGACAAACTTAATCAAAATACACTAATTGTTCGTCCATACTAGAATGGTAAGGGTTTCTTATAGTCTGATCGCGACTACAGGCACAACTACGGCCGAGCTCTGCAGATGTGTCGCTTCATGTAAACCATCAAACATGTCAACAAAATCTTTTACGGAAATTATAGTTCAATCACCAAGGCACCTCTGACTTTGGCCTAGAAACTGCTCAAATTTCTTACTTTGCCCATCATTTTATTTGTGTGTTTGTCGGTAATCATGCCATTCATATCATTTCCTTATGAGTAAGTGATCATAATGGGACTTCTAGGAATCATTTTATGCATTCTTTTGTTCGTTTCAGTGCGCACTTTTCAAGACAAGCCTAATCACAACAATCAGATATAACAAAGTACAGCCGATGTCCGGGAATACTTTATGGAACTTAACTAACGCAACTACTAAGCAGGCAACAATATATAGTGGAGCTGTTCTAACGATTTCATGTTTCTGGAAGTAGCTTTTCGAGATGGATTACCCACATGAACACAATGATACCATTTTTAGTCATTTTATTCATCTCATGTTAATAGAAGATTAATCTTAAAATTGTTTAAATGCTTAAATTTCTTTTATTGTTGGATCAAAGTTCATGGGACTTGTGACCTTTGTAGAATGATTTCAAGAAAGATGTGGCTGGGGCTTTGCGATTAGTTTTGAAAGCGCGATAATCATCGAAGCGATCAACGCCCATGTCATGAAGGGTACCGTTGGGGGCCATAAGGTACTCATAGAGATATCCAGTTTGAGTGAAGTGCCATTCTGCGTCATGAAGCATTTCGTAGCCGATGTCGACCATTCTATCGATTTGGGCTAAATCAGTGATGTGCGAGTTGTTCCTAAAGTGATTTCCCAAGAACACTTTAGCCTGTTCAGATGTTGTGCGGTGACGACTAGCTATTACTCAGCGTACATTTCATGGATTTTGAGTATGTATGGTATAAGGCGGCACATGCTTCTGTAGAGTCTTAGAGTTTTTAGGCTAGCCGACAAGAGAGAAGTGCTTGGCTGACGAGCTTGAAATACTGCATGGTAAAAAAAAAACCTTATGCGATTTCTCTGTTTCTGCGGGTGATGTTGTTCTGAATGGGTCGTGCCGGATTCTTGAGATTTTATTTCCATTTGGCATCCACGTCGTGATACTTGCCGTAGCTCATCTAACTCGCTAATATAATAATAACAACACATACCCCAAACAAATATCAAAATATTTTTACTTTAATTCATCTCAAATAAGACTAAAATTGTTTTTTATTTTTCAAAATGAAAATAAAGATGATCATAGTGAATACATAATTTAGTCTTGAGTATAATATAAAGATGTGTCTGTTTTTCGGCAATATTGAAGACCTCTGCCAACACCCTTAGTGTCAGATCGTATTTACAATAAAGCAGCTCAACATTCAGAGCATGTTCTCTGTGGGTTCTTCGAACAGTCACAACAGCGTTTAACGACAGCCCTTGGGCAATAGCATGGAAGAAAACAGGGCAGCGGCTAGTTTAAAGATCGAAACTAGCAAACAATAGGATTTATGGGATAAAAAGCGGCCAGAATAAGAAAGAATAAGTAAGTTGTAGCAGTAAGTAGGATAGCTCTGGCGTCTTACTCACTGGATGCGATAAAAAATGTCATAAAAGGGAATTCTTCTATGATTTATTCGCATTATGCATTTAAATATATATGTAAATATATAAAAATATGTATAAATATTAACCATAAATGACTCAAACAGCTTGAATGACAATTTTTATCTAAATATTTTTTTACAGATATATTTAACAATCATTATTTTTGAAGTTGTTTATTTTATTTATTTGTTTTTTTTTTTGCTAAATTTATTAGCAAATTTTTCAAAACATCATAATTGATAAAATTTAACTATAGATATTTATTTAGTGTAATATATCACCTGTAAATATAATCTTATTAATGATTGAAAAGTTTGAGTTGGACTCAAACGTTTTCGAGAAGCAATCCATGCAATAGCATCAAGATGTTCTGAAAAAATAATTTACAGATTAGTAGCTTTACCCTTAGGTCGACTAGACTGAGTAGCTAACATGTTCTCAGAAACTCAGTCGATGTTGCAGCACTTTCATCAATCGTACCACAGACTACTTTGAGTTTGACCGCATTTTCAACCAAGATGGACCCAGGGTAGACCTAGCACGATGCCACAAACGATTTTTAGACAACTATGATTAAACATACTCCTAGAGATAATTGAGATTTGCCTACTCTTTTGAACATGTGCTCGAACAAAGAATCAAATAAGAGCTCAGAAAAGAAAAAGACTTTTGCACCTAGCTGACCAGATTCTTATGTTGTGAGGGTGGAAATGAGATGTAATAAACAGATTAAGCTTATCTATCTGCTAGACAATATGAAAAAGTAGTCAGAACCAAACTTCTCAAGAAAAAGAAATAGTTGCAATAGTAAAATTTAATTCCGAAGCAAGATGAACAACAAGAAAACAATATAAAAATGACAAACTAAATCAACTAAGTAATGTATAAGAGTAAGGTTTCATAAGGGTTGAAAGCTCATTAAACTACTCAATAAAATCTTTAAAGTGCATACGGTTAGACATCTGATTTCTATAATAGTATAGAAGGACAAGATAGCCTAGTAGTCAAACAATCTACCTTACAGAAAAAATCAAAAGTGGTAAAAATACGAAACAAATAGTAGCAAAATAATATTTTCGCTTATAACGATTAATATCAATAAAGCTATCACAAAGAAGATATCAATCAAAAAGGGATAACTTAGACTATTTAACAAATGGACTTTGATTTTGATGATAAAGTCAATAAAGCTAAGGGGTCATATAGTCAGAGTCTGTTCCAGCCCAACAGTAATCGACCTAAAAATCCTAATACGGTCTAAATCAATAATTAGATGGCTCAATCTACAAATTTTACTAGTTTTCAGCAAACAGTACTGACCCAGTCTAAAAAATCTCCAAACAAAAGACCAGAAAACATAGATTATCAATAAATCTATAACTAAATAGATAGAAAAAACGAAGTGTAATAAAGGCTAGAGAAAGAAAAAACTCACACTTAAAACATAATATTTTCGAAAAACCAAGGATTGATTTAAGACTAAGCAAAAGAAGCTGATTATTCAGCTGAACCTCAAAGATTAAAAAGAAAACGCTAAAAAAACAAAAACATAGCTGAAAATAAACTTGAAAATTCTTAAAAATTGAACTCAGAAGAAAGATAAGGTGTAAATGCTGATACTATTAAGGACAATAAACTATAAAGCAATATAAATAGTGGCAAAAGAAAAGTTAGCAATAATGTAGAGAACGTGAATGCGAATTAAACAAAGAAAAGCATTGATGCTAAAACTAATGTTTTAAGTAATTAATTTTCTTAGTATGAATAGGCAATAGGTAACTCATATCAGTTACATAATAAATAATTTTAACAAAATTTAAGACAAAATCAAACATAAGTTACTCAAAAGATGGCAGAAAAAGGCAAATTAGAAGATAAATAAGAAAAATAATCAAAAGGAAAAACCGATAAAAATAGATAATACTCAGGCAAAGAATTAACTTAATCTATGATTTAAGTGCAGGCTCCTAAAAAGCGTAAGGTTAAAAAAAATTTCAATGAGTAACCTAATCTTCAATAGTAAATAACCTTTGAAAATGCAGGAAACTCATAGCCAGTTAAAATTAGCAATATAAAAGATGAAAAAAATGCATAATAGTTCTCATCGGATGGTAAAATTTAATAAAATTTAGTTATTATGGAAGGAGGGCAACTGAATTTTGATATGTAGGGCGATACAGGCACATAGATGCGCACTAGCAAAAAGAGACGTAATAAGAAACAGTTAAAATATGAGTAAAAATAATAAAAGGAGCAAGAAATAATAATTTAGGAAACTGAGTACACTACAAATGAAGTTGCCCAATCTTCGTTTGCACGGGTCTAGAAGAAAAAACGAGTTAGAACTAGACCATTACAGATTGAGGATAATATGGAGTAATAAATCAATTTGGAACTATGATACAGCAGACTCTATCCATTATAACTCTTTATTATTTGCTTATTTTAGATATTATTTGGCATCATAATTGATTAGTTATGATTGCCGCAGTCAAACGAGTTTTTTCCCACAAAAAAACTCTCAAAACAATAGCATTCACTAGCTTTGCAACTGTTGTAGGCTATGGAGTCATGCATACGCTTCAGACGCCTAATATTGTTTAACCAGCTTAAGATTCTAATCCTATTTTCACGGAAGTTCGCCCCATGTAAGTACTTGAAACTGCACAAAAATAGAAAAAAACAACTGTGTAAGTATAACCACTTCAGAATCAACCATAATAGCTTTAAAAATAGAAAGTTGTCTAAGCTGAAGTAAATACTCAAATGACAGAAAACACTTAAAGTGAGCAAAATTAACAGAAATAAACTTCAGTATCGCTAGGCAAACCTGTATTGCGTTTACAAGATGTACCTTAGTGGTCTTTAAAAACAGCTTGGGAACCCTAAGATTTGGTCTTGATAGTTGCAGACATAGGCTATAACTAAAAATTTTAAGAAAAACTCATTAAGGACATCAACAAAGTAATAGTTGGACAGCACTCAGTAAAAATTTTTAGGACAGACACGAGTTAAAACAAAGTAAAAGCAGAGATAGAGCGCACTCACAAGACTAAAGTAAAAGATCAAACAGTATTTTTCATTAAAAATGCTTATGATAAGACGATCAGCAACATCGATTTCGATATGTATATGCAGCATCCTTTGATTCTGGAGACCTATTTGAAAAAATTATCAATCTACAACCAAGAAAGCATTGAAAATCTTACATCTAACATGACAAAAATGAAGCCAAATCAATCCTTTTTGTTTTATCTTTACGATAAAGAGTAACCATAGATAAAAGTAAAATAAAGATTTATGACAGCTAAGTACATACAGCTTTAAATGCTATTCAATCATCTTCCTGGAGTTTCTTTACAAGTAGTTGAGAAAAATGCAGCAGTTGAGGCAGGATTTGTTCCCGCTGCTCAGGCCAAAGTAAACTCTCTGCATCTTTTCCGTAAACACAACATTTTTACGCCTTTTTAGCCAAATTTTTATTTGCGCGGATAAAGTGAGTTGCAGACTCCTTTTTATAGACTTACCAATATAGCTCTTTTCGCTAAAAGTAGCAATGCTATGATGATTCCAAGCTACCTCAGTGGACTTGAAATATTTGACTCAGCTCAAATCGCCTCTAGATATGTGTGCACTTTGACGATAGATAGAAACAGAATATCTGACTAAAAATTTACAAAACTTCTTCAAATATTCGGTCAACTAAAACGAGAAGACATGTTTCCAGAGGTATCTTTCCAGCTACGTGCAGACAAAGTTGCATACTCTGGGTCAGGAGGTAGCTAAAATAAAGAATGGCAGATCACTCTGGGGAATCTTGAATAGATGGACAACTAGTCACGTGTTTTTTCAGTTAAAAATCGCAAGTAACTGTAGGAGCTAGGATACAGTCAAAACACATTTTTAAAATAAAGCAATTAGTATCTATATGAACATAGTGTAGCTGACTATCAACTTTTAAAAGATTTTATTAATTAAGCTACAAGTGGCGAGCACGAAAAGTACTATCGTTCTGAGAAAAAACAAGCCCTGAGCAACATAAAGAAATTAGTAGGAAAAAACTTTCATTAGACGATAAAAACTGGGAATCATTTGATTTACTAGTATTCAGAACAGTGTCCGACCTGCCAAAAAATAAGTCCTATAATCTCAGGATTCGCCGACATTGTTTCTAAAGTACGTAAAATATTAACTATTCAGCAGATCTGGGCCTTAATGATTTAAGTTTTGGGCGTATAGATGCAAGCAAAAACAGAATAGAATCAATACCTGCGACTCCCTACATTCCAAATATTTACTACTTCAAGCCAGAGTGGAAAGGAGCGGCAGCTAGGTTCCCTATCGATTCTCTATCTGCAGGCGTATTCTCTTTGTTTGAATTTTGCACGATTAATAGCTAAATACAAACAGTTGACTGGAGCAACATCGAACGAGCTGTATCTTAACATAATAAAGCTAAGTCGCAGCCTTCTCAATGATGTATCAACTAACATGGACATTAATTACTTTTTTTTTGAAATTTATCAGACTATTGATGTCATTCATGTCAGGGACGTCATTTATAAATATCATTGATTTAAAGATGAAGACCTTTTACTGGTGGTTAAAACTTCGATATATTACATACTAAAAAATATGATAAGATTTTTCTTTAATTTTTGTCACATAAGTGTATTGATGAAGACGAACATCATAGCTATTAAGCTTGAGGCTAGTTTTCTAGTTTACGGTGCACGGGTAGAGAGTTTCCAATGATCGTTAGAACTTCTTCCAACTAGTAGGTGTCTTTGCGTTTCCAGTCAAACTGCAAAGAGGATCCAGGTGTTTGCTAAGTGATGATGCAGTGATGGCGGTCTCCGAGGTTCAACTGCACTGGGTGAACTGGCTTATGATCGATCACTTCTCCATAGTCGATTCCTCGCTAACTGCTTCTAAAACCGTCGTCGATATTTTGTTCTGCTTATTGGACTGTCCAAAGCTCTCCTTTTGAGAACACTTTGAGCCATGCACTTTCGTTGCACCAGCTGGCAGAGATGAGAGTATTTGAGCAGCGGAAAAGTCTTTCTACTTTAAGAGCTCTAGTGGAACGCGTGAAAGAGGGCAGAAGATATCCGGTTGTTTTACCCTAGACTTCGACCTCAGCGTAGTGGAAGTGTTTGTTGTTATCGTTGGACTGGCTCGGAGCATAGTACTCAACCAAATATCTACCTTAATGAAGTTAATTGAGCAAAATATGAGAGGGATCGAGAGGAGGATCGAACCAAACTTTGTCGTCGTAAGTGCTGATGGTCAGAACGTGATTGGGAGAACTTACTATCTTTTTGGAATAGAAATGAATGAGCTGATCAGGAGCAATTGAGAAGGTAACGTGGAAGGAGTCTTGTGTATGAGCCGATTGTAGCTTAATGGGAGTTTCTGCTGTAAGGACTGAGGTCAACAGCAGCAGCGAAACGCATATCTTTAACATGATTTTTAAAAATTTATCATAACACGTTCATTACACTAGTATTTTCATAACATTAATAACACTAAACTATTAATTAAAATGTGAAATTTTTATTTTTTCATTATTTTCCATTACATATACATCAATCCTTCTTTTCATGAGGGCTCTAATAATGAGTTTCTGGCTATCCACGCTTTATCCATCCTATCATCCAAGGAAATAATAATCCAGTTAAAGCTGCAACTATAAGTCCCATTCCCACTCCATTCCAGTACCCAAAGATCCCAGTTACCTGAAGCTGCAACCAACTATTGTTACCGAAATTAACAAAACTGGCTAAAGTAGTGATACAAAGTCCTGAAAATTTGCCGTCTCCAAAAAGATTAATCAATGAAGAATGCAACAAAAAGCGCATATTACTGAGCGTATTGACAATTAAAGAGGTAGCTATTACCATAGGAGCATTCATGTCATCATAAAGAAATATAGGAATATAGATCGCCAACTAAAGGTAATAGAATCTAAGTAGGTAGGTCCATGTATTTTGTTTGTTTACAAATTTAGCCATTATTGTGTTGGCGACTATAGCAATAATAGTACTGAGAGAACCTATTTAAGCAGCCCTTTCTTTAGAAAAACCTCGATAAATGGCTTCGTTTCCGTAACAAATTTTGAACATTTTTAGACCCTGGTATATTGTAAGAAAGTATATTACTATCCTGCAAAGCTGATATTTTGGCATCACAAAGTGTCTGTAGTATCTTACTATAGTTCTCAAATTAGCGATCTATTAAATTTAGCCAGATTAAGTCCCTATATCCCTACTCAAGTACCTCTTTCTTGATAGCAAAAATGAGCAATCACAGCAATAACTATCCCAATAATTGCAATTAAACCAAAGAAAGTAGTTAGACTGCAGAGGGGACCTTTGATTCCCAAAAAGGTCCAAAAAGTAGGATTTACTATTTTAACGATGAGAAATCCCCCTAGAATCAGACCTGCTGGTTGCATACTTGCCTGCAAATATCCGGCCAGGACTGGATCATTTAATTCTTTTACTGCAGCAGCGTCCACGCAGATGTCTCCCATACTTACAAATACGAATATCAAAAAAAGTAGTCTTACAGTGTCCTCGACTCGCTAAACTTTATCTATTATTGTGCCAAGGGGATATGTCAGAAGAGCACTGGCGAAAAGGCTCAAAACTATCCAAGACTTACGGCGACCGTAAGAGACTAGGGTGATTTTTTATACGAAAGGCGCTGATTCTTTAAGTGATTACCACTAATATATTTGAAGCTGAATGGCAACGCTACGATACTGAATAGGCTGAGCACCTCAGGTGAGGGAAATACTTAATAAAGGTAGGGCACTGAGCCTATTAACGACAAGTAGACTCCCTGCATAAAGTAGATGTAGCCGATGAATAGTTTGATAAGCAGAGAGGACTGAAAGGGTGGCTATTCAGTTTGCATGTGCCCAAATATTATAAACAGAAATATAGAATTTATTGACCAAATTTTAAAGAAAAATATTGTGATAAATTGATCAGCTCATCAAAATCAGTTCAAAAGATTCAAAAAAGTCAAACTTAAGGCCTATTTCCTTTTACTATAATTTCTAAAGGAAAACTGTAATAAGTTTTCGAATTTTTTATTTTTAACACCAGAATTTTGCGAACAATATTTGGCAATAACTCACTACTTCTCTAGCCTTATCTACAGCGCAATCTTATGTCTATTAAAAATAGTGAACGGGCCTTAGATTCTATAATTTACTTACCTAAAAACACATCACAAGTGTTTTTGCTAGCATCCTCGTCTGACAAAAGACAGGCCTCCATATTTAACTAGTAGGGGCTCTCGTTTACAAATTGGATTGGAGTCAGACTTTGATGATTTGTTGATTAAGATGTTTAGCGGGCAATAATTTTTATAACAGACATTTTTTAGCTTGCATTGTATAGAGCTTTGGGACATCGGATACATGGGATGCGAGAGACCGCCGAAATAGGGAGTTTGATAGGCGCCAAATCAGCTACCTGTACTAAAAGCTCACCTCTGAGTGCCACAGAACGAGATACATTTGGCATTTTAGCAGCGATCGTTAAAGTAACCGTTTCCTCGTTTCGCATTCTGAATCTCATCTCTTAGAAGAGCTCAGATCTTTGATCATCTTTGTTCCTGACTGAAAAAACATACTATCCTAGATCCTCATACTATAGATTAAGGCACCTCGCATGCACTCTCACCAGTAAAGAATCTTTGTTAAATGATCGAAATATTTCTTATTTTAGCCCTATGCGCAGTGTAAGCTCGGAGACAGACCCGGGAAAGAGCTTAGATTGACTAAAATCGAGATGGTAAAGATTTAGTTTTATGATTGAGGCAGTGTCTTCTGACTATTTAGAGTCAGTAGAACTGTCCTCCGAGTCTTATTCAGCTATTATTTTGACGACAGGTTCATCTTTTTGGATAGGCAGACCACTTTTATTCGCTGCTAGCTGGAGTCTAGCAGTAAGCGAATCTATCTTAGAAGCAATATACCAGTTGTCTCTGCGACGGAGATGCAGTTTTTTGGGTTAGTTGAGTGATTTAACGTCTATTTTGGTTGTAGTTGACTCATTATCAAAAATTCTTAAATTTATAACATATTTTTAGCGTGTTTAAGGTAAAGTATATGATAGCTCGCAGGTGCACTGTTCGTTATTAAAAATCAAAAAACAGTGTAAGTATCCACAAACTGATTGCTGCCTACTTTCAACTGAGGTCTAAAAATGCTATAGTCGCGCTCGTTGACTGCCCCTACCTTGCTACTAATCTCTGCTTGCATTCCAAGACTATGCGACAGCGTGCTCCTAAAGGTCGAATCCAGTCGGCTTCGGCCCATACCTCCTTGCCTGCGATCCCAATCACCTTCGCGAATCATGTCTACAAAGTAAGCATCCTCATTTCGACCTCCTACTATCGTCTTGCTGTTGTTAAGCACATCGTAGTGCCGCTGTTCCATGATGGAAGACTTAGGCAAAGCATTAAAGTTAAGTTTGCGATAATGATCTAAATTGGTACTCATCCATTCAGGGTTATCTACACTTGTTCGGCTAACTCGCAACACAAATACCCTGTTTTTATTAGCATTTCATCACGCTAAATCTATACTTATCGGATCAGTCTAGATTTCAAAAAGGAGTTGTCCCTTGGAAATCTTAAAGGGTCTTCATGAGGATCCATATAGTACAGCACTTTACGATGCCTATATACTGTAGGCATTTTCTATCGAGGACGTATGGGGGACAGATTGCCGCGCTGTCGAAGCTTATTTATCGATTTGATACTTTTGAGGGGGAAAGTATGGTTTACTTTTTCATGTTTGAGTCAATAAATTTATAATGACGAGTATCATTTCCAAAGTAGGAACAATCCCAACAAAGATGTTATAGTGCCGATCGAGCCGATGCCTTTTCCTGAAAGCCATCCTGGGTTCAAGAAACCCCAAGCTAGAGGTAAGTCCAAGAGACAACGTAAGGTATCAGCTGCGATTCTTACTCTCTGCTTCTTTCTCTCGCTGGGACTCTGAATACAAAATGATCTACAAGCTGTGAATAGATGAGGAAGTTGTTGATGAGTCCAGTCCAGCAGTCCAGGAACCAACTGAGAGTGCTCAAGTAGTCCATCTTTGCCAGCCAGTTTTTATCTTTGGCCAAGCCCATCTGAGTTGTATAAAAGTTACTTTAGTGAGCCACAAATAGTGATCGCAGATGTAATAGCCAGCTATCCACAAAGCAGAGAGCGTTCTTAGGAAGAAAATGGGCGTAGACTCCTTATTTTATCCTTTAATGAGTGCGTTTATATTGGTGATAAATGTTTTGAAGGTCGCAATAGAAGGTCCAAAACGAAGGACTTTTCGACCCATACCCATGCACGCAGACATTACTTATGCGCTTTTTATTTTAGGTTCAAGCTAGTTTCGCAAATGAGGTTGTAGATCTCTTCTCTCAATATATACAGATGACATGTACTTTGTCACATACTGCATCAATCTGCAAATCTAGCTGAAAGAACAAATACTTTTTAACGACCAGAGCTGAGCTCCAGAAGAGCCATAAGCGAAACCATCACTTTTTAGAATGATGTCATGATCCAAATATTATAGACGTATCTGCATCACAAGATCATAAAGTCAAATCAAAAACAAAAATATTAATGTCCTTACAGAAATTATTTTGAACATGTTTTTTTAAATTAAAAATATTTTTGAAAGCAGATCTTGCTAAAATGAATTTTCATAAAAATTAATGGTTAAGACTGAGTAAAATATGACGCAATCAGAAATTTTTTAACTTTCCGTCTTAGCCTACCTCTTGATTAACATTTCCTTCGCTAGGTAGATCTGGTGCATCGTTTTCGAATCCAGCTCCAACCTGACGCTCCATCCAGACTACATCTTTTTTATGAATATTGTCTCTATTGGCATAAATGACGTCTTTGTAGCAGCCAGACTTGTTGAGATGCTGTCTTAAATCATATTTACATTGATTAAATTCTCGAGGTTTTACACAGTCCAGTAACCAGTGAGCATTTAATCGAACATAGGTACGCAATTTACTCGCATCGCCTCACGCATTATCATTATTTGCTTAGCTCGTGATTCGCTTCCACTCACTGCCTTTATTCTGTTACCTGCAGCATAAATAGAAATAAAATCCCAGTCTTCTAGAGAACCTATAGTTAGCACTGTGTCGTAGAAGTCCTTAACTCCGGTGAAATAAAGTTTTTTGCCAAAGAATTTAAAGATGTCACAAGCAACGTAGTAGACCGGAATTCTCTTAATAAAAATATAGGTACGAGTGCCATCATATTGAGCCCTACGTTAAAACCTTGTTCGTAAGACATCAGAGCAGAGTTGGTTACCAATCGTTTGTTCAACAAATAGTATTAGTTGCATGAACTTACTCCTGCTGAAAAAATACGAATGTTGTCTGTTTTACCAAAAGTATCACCGCTTACTCTATCTTCTAGTAAAAATTAAAGATCGGTGTACTTCCCATTTTTTATCCATTACTACATCTAACTAAAAGTACTGTACCGCCAGTCTGAACATTCGAAAAGATAACTACACCGTCAGCCTTGAGTCTCAAGTCATCAGAAATACGCACTTAAACTGAATTTTTATAAGCAAGACGAGGGTCGATAGCAGGAGTAGGATTTTTAGTTTTTCCTTTAAGATCTGATCCTTGAACGATTTCTTCCATGGCTCTTTTTTTCTTATTCTTGAAGCTGAATTTATTGGAAAAGAAAAGTTAATCAGCTATTTTAATGTAGAAATCGACTCCTCGTTCTACATACTATTTAATGATTCGCTTTTCGATTTCAGGACTGTATACATCTGCCACTGAGGAAACCTCTTCGGTGTCAATTACACTAATTTTGATTTCTGGGAACTCTTGCCTCATTTCTTGGATAAATTAAAGACTTTGTTGATTGTAGCCGAGAACTAATAAACTCTTTATGACGTTGGAGTTCAAAAATTTATTGAGTTTAAGATGCTATTTTTTTTAACGGTAAGGAGTAAAAACGTTTTCACTGAGCTAAATGCGAATAGAGTTGTCGCTTTTAACAGTAATACCTTAATATATAGGCATTTTAGGACTTGTATTTGTAGCTAAAAGAAGCGCATCGAATTAAAGCTTGGTGCCATCGCTGCAAGTAATGTAAGGATAAAACTGCTGAGTCAATTTATTATTACCTTGTTAATAATGCGATAATTATCGTTGTTGAACACCAAATTTATGCCATATTATTAGTAAAATTTATCAAAATAATACTTCAACTTGTCGTAAATACGGAATTATAGTTCTTTTTCGATAAACTAGCTGAGTTTTGGAAGACTATCGAAACGTGGAGGAGGTAGATCACCTTTTTTCAAGTTTTTATATGGATTATCTTTCTTGCTTCTACTAGAAAAGACTTTAATATCTTACTATGTGAGTGGATCGTTAAGGTGAAGATTTAACATTTTTTTATGCAATTCTTCACTCTTGAAAGGAAAGTGATATAGACCTTATTTGACGATAGATATCTCTCCGTCGTACCCAAACTGCCTAAGACTGCTTACACATCCCATAGCAGCTGCATCATCGCCTCCTAAAATCACCACTTTTCTAAGATCTTAGCTATCTCTTTTAACGAAGTCAGGCAAGATGGCATTGGGTATTTTTCGAGGGTAGTATACCTTGATCATTCCTCCCTACTAAGTAGCGTAGAAAATAGGTAGATTGTAAAGTGAGGGTCCATGCTATACGTGGCCACCTTTAATGTTGAAAACGCTTCCTGAGTGGGGACAAAAAAGTTTGTCGTTAAAAATTATTGCGTCTTTGAGAGAATGCTTTTTCCATCCTTAGAAAGGTTCACGGTGAGGACTTTCGGCCATAAAGGCATGGTATTTGCCTTTCTGACGTATTACTATGATTTCATACTCGATTCCCTAAATGCTCTTGATGGTGACTATTTTCCTCTATCGATCCTTCAATTCGTTGCCTGGACAGACCTCGATACACTGAAAGTCCTTCAACCTTTATTTCAGCTTTTTCTGCCTCTCTTACTCGGTGAAGACCAACTCTTTTTTGCCCTGCTCCGGTTCGTCAAGTCTCATGGCACCTCTGTAAAAGGCATACAGAAAAACGCTAGTTGCCGTAAGCAGTTTGGT
>Ga0169931_10005152_pt1 | contig 20022 bp, 4 predicted proteins | sample Kivu_15m_20L_FD_129675 | JGI IMG/M metagenome (GOLD analysis project Ga0169931, IMG submission 129675) | Freshwater microbial communities from Lake Kivu, Western Province, Rwanda to study Microbial Dark Matter (Phase II) - Kivu_15m_20L... | ecosystem: Environmental > Aquatic > Freshwater > Lake ... | reverse complement strand
TCTTATTTGAAAAAAAAAAATAAAGAAATTGAAGATATTAATAATCTATTAAAAAAACAAAATGAGATTAATTTAGATGTCAAACAAAGACTTTATAAAATTGAAAGTTCCAAAAAAATAAGAGAAGTGATAAAATATTTTATCTCAATTTTGAGAATTATATATAATCTTCCTAACGACCAAAATGACACGAAATGCTTAAAAATTCTTTCATCTAATATTAATAAATCGAATTTCAAAAATTATTATGACACTTGGAAATATCTCATACTTTTAAAAAAGAGATGTAATGATTTTATTCATGATTTTAATGAAATAAATTTGAATCAAGAATTCTGGAAAGAAAATGAAAAATTTTTTGGAATCCACGAAGATTTTACAAAGGATATTTTTCAATCTCTAAATTTAGGATCACAAAAAGTAATTTTAGACAATTTTCCAAAGGAAATAGATGACATCGAGACTGTCAAGAAGAGTTTCGAACAATTATTTTCAATTTAAAAATAATTATAAGAAATTAATAAAAAGATTATAATCAAGTACTAATTTTATTTAATATAAAAGATATTTTAATTTTCAATTTATAATAATTAAAATTTTTGAATAAAACATTCTTATAAATCGAAAGTGATTTATAGTAGATCTGTAATATAGCAATCCCATTTGATTCCAAAATTTAAATTTATATATTATATTATAAAAATATTTATTTTACTTTTGAATTCTTAACTTGTTCTTTTAAATAAATAACGAATATAATTAAAATTTTCTAAGGTTTATATTCAAATTGCTTATTCCAACTTGTCATTGCTATTCCTCTTTGGTACCAATCAAAATCAGATAATTCACTTTCGTTTTTAATTAGCAATGAGAATATCAAATTCTTTCTGGTATTGTTGAGATAAACTGGGACAGGGAACACCTTTGTCATGTCCTTTGATTTCCTTATCCATTTCATAATTACTTTAGGTAGTTGATAGAAGAGATTGTCAGTCATCACTAACTTACTAGAATCATAGCACCATTCAGCACCTTCCAAGCATATTCCAGAAACAACGAATTCGTTATCTTCTATCTTGTCAATCACTTTGGGCATTTCAATACTAATGACCAATTCATCGAGAGGAACTTTCATATTAGAAGCCACGTATTGCCTTGTTGCCGTAAGATAAGCTTCAGGGAATATGATTCCTCCCATCCAGATATTCTTCTTTCCAAAGTCTTTTTCCGCTGATATTTTGTTCAATTGTTGCACACGATATCTTAGATCCATTATCCATTCGCTGACATTCAGTTCCATCGTGATATATGCCTTCCATGATTTAGGTACTATATCGTTGAATAGATCTTTTGCTATTTCTCTTAATTCATTAGTTGACTTTACATTTCCTTTACACATTTCATCAATTTTTTTCAAATCTCCTCTTACTCTGCTTAATAACTTCGAAGCAACTCCGATTTCTCTTTTTAAGAAACGGAAAATAGGATTCTTGCTGGCAGCTTCCGATCCTTCAATATTTATAGCTTTTTCAGGAAGAGTTTCAAGTAGCCTTTTAGCTTTGGCTTCCACAACTTGCAACCATGAAACTTTAGATTTATCGCCTGATCCATCAGAAAGTTCTTCATCTTCTACTCCTTGGATTTTATTCAATTCAGTTAAAAATCTTGTGGTTTCGATTTCTCTAAGTAATTTTTCGGCATTGTTTGGTAATCCACTCCATTCAGGACTTTCAACTGGTGGTAGATTTTCGATCCATTCTAAATATTCTGCGTTATTTCTGCATTCTGGAACAGTCAAAAGATTAGTTGTAGTGCTACTTGCCTTAAATAATGGATAGTTAAGATTATATGAGTTGGCGTTGAAATACGTAGCGACAAGAGATTCCAAAATTCTCAAGTCGTAGTCGTTATCGATCTTACCACCATACATAGATTGAGATATCAATGTTCTTATAGCATCCCATGGTATTTTATCAGGATCGATATTGTTCTTATCTTTGGCATAAGAGTCCAACCATTCATCGATTGTATCTAAGGCACATTTTTGATCGGATTCATTAAATTCATAATATTTACTCCATCCAATAGGGACGTATCTTAATCTTTCTCCTATAACCGCATGGAACCAGGCTTGTAGGAAATGCAATCTGCATCTTTCTATTGGAGGTTTCTCTGATCTTGCAGCAGTGATCGTATTGTTGTAAGACCTGATAAGGGAATACTTAATACCAGATGGTAACTCGAATATGAATTTTCTCGAAATTCTCAGAACATTCGATGGAATTTTGGGATTGAACTCCATTGTGAGGAATAGTCTGAATTTAGGATCTGGTTCACAGGCAAACAATTTCTTCTCTAATTCATTAAGCCATAATGGTGCTAGATGGACATTCTTTAGTACCAGCCATTCTCCTGACCTGATTTTTTGAGGGAAATTCTTTTCAACTAGCTCGAAACCTTCACTGGAACCTAGTGCAATAGCCAAAAATCTTTTATTTAGTTTCTTTGCCAGTTGCTCAATTTTAGAAGAAGCATCAAATCCGGGAGCAGAACAGAATAAGATAGGGGACTTGGCATGAGACTCGTTTTCAACTACTTTAACTAAATCTAACTCTGGAATAGACACAAATCTTTCGTTGAATACTAACTTTACAAAATTCTTTAGACAATTCAACATTCTGTCAGGTCTGAAGATGAGTAAAATAATAGTTCTAACTATCTCTTGGAGTATGCTCTTGTCGTTTTCAGAAAGATTTGAAGGGATTTTTAAGTAATCAATTGGTATAATTGTTTCTGGAGTAGCATCATTCATAAAAGTAATCCAGGTATCTTCATTACGTTTTATATTCTCTAGAACACCATTGAAGATATCTACTTTAATCAACTCACTTAATTGTTTTCTTTGATTCAAAGTTAATTTTCCTTTCATTAATGTTTCAGGAATAGAATCACCACTTGCTAAAACATTGGAAGTTGCTTTCAGCAATATGTTTATTTCTTTCTTTAATCTATCACCTAGTTTAATTTGTGCTAATCTCATTCCGAATATAAGTTTATCTCTATTCAGTAAAGAGTATCCGACTCTATGATAAATTTCGGTAAATAATTCCTCTATGATGAATTCTTGTCGCGCTTGATAGTTAGTCTTAGGGAAGTTGTCTAATTCTTTGGACTTAGATACGAAATTCAAAACATCCATAAAGAAGCTTAAAGAATACTTATACAGATAGTGAATAGGGTCTAAAGAATCTAAGCAAAAGAACATTCTGCTAGCCGTATTTGCAATTGGAATATATTCGTTAGTAGTTGTTTCAAGTTCACGTCTAACATCTTCTGTTTTGGCAACCTCTTTAGAAATTTCTATTGATTTATTCTTAATTACTTCTAATGTAGACAAAACTTTTTCGTTTTCAAGTAGATTTCCTTCTGAATTCAAAGCAACTAATAAAGACTCTTCTAATTCCATTAATTGGATTCTACATTCTCTTTGTGTTCTGACAAGATCTTCCTTTGCCTTTTCAATTTCTGGTCTTTCTGATCTCAAAATGAAAGACAATATTTGATTTTGCAGAGAAGCAGGAGTGATAGTAAAGTTTAGGAAGGTTACTCTCGAACATAAGTCAGGAGTAAATTGGCATGATGAATCTCTAGTAACCATAAACATGTTAAAGGCAGCACTTAAATCTATCTCTTGATCTCCTATTCTTATAAGGTTTCTACCTCCCTTTTTAATAATTTCTTTATTAAGTAAAGAATTCAAAATTGGATCAATTTTCTCGACATCCTGGACTAAAATTGGATAACCGAATCTCAAAGCTGATTCCAAAGTTTTAAGGAAATTAGTATCTGAAAAGCTTGTAGTTTGTAATTTTTTAGAGGCGTAGAAACTTTTCAAGAATTCAGTTGCTTGTCCTGCGGGATCTATAATAAGTGGATATTTATTGAATCTTTGCAAGATTGTTGCGTTTTCAAAGCAAATATTGTCTGATGGTAAATTACATTTTAGCCATAATTCTTTATCACTAGATTTTGCAAGCCATTCGACTTCATCTAATCTTGGACTAAATAAAATAGAGTTTTTCGTCAAAATTTCTTTTGCTTGTGCCTTTAATATTTTTCTATAATAAGCATCATAAAATCCTAGGTAAGCAAGAAAACTAGAGCTTAGGAATGTATCTCCTAGAATATTGTAGTTCTGACTCTGAAATTCTTGCATTTGAGCTCCCCAACGTTCTTTCTCACTAGACAAGTTCAATAATAATTTATCACTTCTTTCGACTTTGGATTTTGTCTCTTTCATTTCTCTTTCAAGAGAACTACTTTCAACGACTGATTGATCATAATCAATTTGTAATTGGGCTATACCAGCTTCCAAACTAGCTATTTCTTTCATGATATTTTCAAATTCTAGTTCTACTTCGTCTTTCTTTCTCTCTAAATTTGCGACTTCTTCAGTTAAAGGCGCCATATTCTGACAAATTTCGGCATAGAATACAGTAGCTTCAATCCAACCTGCCATAATACCGACAGCCTGAGATGCTTTTCTAATAACATCCAAATTGAAAAGTTCTGGATTTGAGATTTCTGCTTTAATAGCTTTAGTAATAGTTTCTGGAATTTCTTCTCCCTTAATATTCTTTATAGCAGACATAAAATCGCTACTACCCAGGCATTTTTTTATTTGATCCCATTCCATCTTTATCTGTATCTTTTTCGTCATTTGGAATGTGAAAAGAACACCCAAATATCTCAAGGTCGTGATAGTGTTAGGGGTAGAATTTTTCATACCTTTAATTTCAGCAATTAATTTTGAAGGCATGTTAGCAACTAGAGCTTTTGCTTCCAACATTCTAGGTTCAGCCTCTGCCAATTCCTTTTTAATTTTTTCTGAACGAACGGCAATATCTACCTTCATTTTTTCTATAATAACCTTCTGTTTTTCAGCCTGATCCTTTCTTTTCAATGCAGCTTCAGTGCTCTCCATAATTTTCTTGAATTTTATTTTACCCTCTTCTTGTTTTTTGTTAAGTACTACTTCTTTATCTTTCAAAGAATCTTTCATTTTTCCTACAGTTTCTTCAGTTTCGATGATTTTTTGTAAACCTTTGTTGATACGAGTTTGTTGCTCATTTAATTCTTCGGATTTTTCTTTTTGTAAATTCATAAAGTGTTTCATGAAATCTAAAAAGTCTCTGGGTGTGATGTAATTGAACTTTTTAGCTGCTTTCATCAATTTTGTGTTTAGATCCTTGACAGAAATATGGAAATTAGTAAGGACATCTACAATTAGATTATGCATCATTTCTTCATTTAATTCACCCCTGACATTGAAATTTTCAGCTCTACATTCAGCAAATTCAGTAATTTTATTGGCAACTTGCCATAAACCATCTCTTGTCCATTCTCCAAACCAATCTATGACACATCTGTTATATAAGGCTGGGGATGATGCGCCTCTGTTAGCAAAATCTGGGGACATGGGATTCATAGTAAATACGATATGCAAATTCCTTTGGACTCCCTTAACGAATCCTTTGTAGATATCTTCTTCAGTATCAACATTCTTTCCTTCTTTCGTTAAAAATTCTTTTGCAGAGCTAATCAAACTCATGTACTCCTCACCTTCATATAATCCTGGAATTTCTCCTGCTGCTAAAAGCGCGTTCATTTTCTCCATGAATGCAGGACCTAGCACGTTACTTTCATCAAATATGAAACAAATTTTTTCTCCCTTGCAACCTGCTCTCTTCATAATAGCTCTTAAATCAGTATCGAAATCTTCAACTGAATAATTTCTACCTGCTTTTATCTGGAATACAGTTAAGTTATTCATCCATGCCACGAATCTACTTAGGGTTGTTTTACCAACTCCAGAAGCTCCACACAGTAAAAGATGACCAATCGGTTGTTTCAGGACACGATCTATACGCAAAATATGATCCAAAACTGAGTCAAATATAACAAGAGGTACATTGAGTTCTTCTTCGTAATAGATTTTTAATTTTCCTTCGATGTTTTTGATAAGTTCTTCTACAGAACATGAAACATATCTTTGATTAATAATGTTTGTAAATAATATTGGTCTTTCTAAAGCCTTTGGAGAAAATGAAGGGAAACTTGCCTGAGCTACTTCATCTACTAATCTCTGACACCATTCTTTTTCTTCGGGAAGAACTAATCTATCCTCGAAAAGTCTAAGAGCCTCATGAGCCCATAATCTAACTAGATCATCTAAACTAGACATCGATTCAATTGATTCATCCAGTGCACGCTTCCATCTTGATAATTCTCTTGGGGAATAAATATAATGTGGTTGTATATCAGCTGTAAAATGTTTTTGTGATTTTAAGTAAAAATCAACCATAGCAACAGTCAAAGGCTCCCAATATTCTCTTAATTCAGGAACTTTTCTCAATAATGCTCGATTAAATGTACCAAAAATTTGTTTATAAGATTCTCTTCCTGGATAATCGACATACATTAGAGGACAATGTCTCAAAAATCTGTTGTTAAGAGGATATCTACCTACATCAGTAGGGGGGTTACATGCACCAACGAACGCTATTCTTTCAAGAGTAATCCAAGCCTTGTCTTCTGGTCTCCAGAATCCATTTTGCTCCAACATTTGCCTTATAAAAGTAATAACTACTTGGGTTGAATATTTATCTGCTGCTGGAAGATTTATTTCGTCGCAGAAAATAACTAACCATTTATTCGGCTGTTTTGGTCTCATGATAGTACCGCCCATTCCAAGTTTCTTAAATTCACAATAGCTGTCAAATGTTTTATATAATAACTCGGGAATAGTGGAGGACGAGAAGTTGATGAAAACCATATCCAAATCGGTACAAAGCTTTAATGTTGCCATAAGCGTCATAGTTTTTCCGGAACCTGGAGGACCGCAAAGAATAAAAGGACGATGTTCACTGATCCATGAAAATAGAATTTCTTGATGCCTTACTGTATCCACAGTTGGAACGACAACATCCTCTCCACCTTTGCCATCAATTTCTACATTAGGAACTTTCTTTTTCCAAGGACTCCAAACATTTTCTCCTAATTTAACTTCGTAATCTAAGAGAGATAGATTATTTTCAATAGGAGGAAAGTCTATGTCCCTTGTAAGTGTAGTTAATTTATCACTAAAATCTGCTCTTTGGTCGAGAGGTAAACTACCTCCGAATCCCCAACATATGCTTACTGCAAGCCATTTAGTCATAAATGAAGAAATCTGATCTTCCTTAAATGGATATTCTGGATGATTTTCATTATATTCTATAACATTTGAAATACCCTTTCTTAGCAAGGCAAACATTGATTCTAAACATCTTATTCTAGTAAAGTCCATGACATGGTTATATTTAGCACATAAAGTTAAAGCTTGGCTTACAAATGAATTCGACGAATCGAACAAAGGACGTATTGCTTGTACACATTGCTGCCTAACTACTGAAAGTGGATCTATTTTCTTTTCCGCATTTTCAACAGGAGATGATCCACTAGCAATAGTACTATAATTCATAATATCATCATATACTGGTTTAGTTAAACGCATTAGGTAATGTTCATAGACCATTTCGGTACTTACGACATCCTCAGAGAACCAAATCATACCGCATCTTGATACTGTGGCGAGTGTTGCATATTTCAAATTCTCGACTTCAAACATGATTCTGACATTTGGAGGAATAGACAATCTATCACCATGAGGCAGTGTAAGAAGTTTGTTATCATCAAGGACGGAGTTAAGATTTTCAGCCCACTCAGGATCAACATCTCCATCAAACATTAACCAATGTCTTTTGGCGCTTTCTCCTCTTTGATTGTCTAGAATTTTTCTTAGGGTTCCTGTGAATACTCCATCGGTCCACTCTAAAGTTGTAGGATCCAATCTTCCATAAAGATTGTCTTTATTGACAGCCTTGGGATCTATTATGTAAGCTTCTCCCTTAATTCCATCAACTAATTGCATAGCTTCTAAAAGAATTTTCCATGCTGCAGATTTTCCTGTTCCACTTGTACCAACCATCATAATACCATGATGCATTCTTTGAATTGAGTATATTTGTATAAGTTTATCAATAAATCTCTCTTCAGGAACGAGATTTCTAATTTTACATAATTCAGTTATTTTAGTTCTAAGATGTTCTTCTCTTACAGCTTCTACAGTTGCATCAGGGAATACTCCTGTAAGTAAAGAATGATACAAACCGACATCTTCAGCGATCAATTTTGGAATCAAAGTATCGCAAACTGATTTAAGCAATATTCTTTGTTCCCATTGGTCAATTGGTACGACATTGTCTGGACTTCTCTCCTTATCTTCTTTTCTCTTCAAATTACCAGCATTAACCAACACGGATTTTAATGCTCTAAGACCGAAATCGTAATGACTTTGACTTGATAACTGGTTCAAACACAAATCGAATAAAGAAACCATCTTGCCGGAAAGTCTCTCACTAGTTTTATACCCTTGAGAAAATAGCGTAACTTGAGCAATCATATCTTTATCTGGTTTAGTCATAGCTCTGTCTCTGAATAATTGTTTAAGGTTATCTGGTAACTGACTTCTACCAGCGTATCCAGGATTCATAGTTATGAATGATGCGTTATTAGGATTAAGTTTGATCGTTTTACCCATCAAATCAATCTGAGCAGAATTTTCCTTCATACCATGTTGAATAGTCAAAATCTGTTGTGAGACGGCAGACAAAATTCTTTCTTCAAGACGATTGAACTCGTCAAAACATCCCCAAGCACCGACTTGGCATAGACCTATAAAGATTCTTCCCATAGCTTTGAAGTCAAAGGTTTCGTCGCAATTGAAAATTAGTACAAACCTTCCCATTTGACCTCCTAGAGCTTTGACTGACTCTGTTTTTCCAGTACCTGCAGGACCAAAAGGAGCACCTCCCATTCTGAAGTAAAGGGCCTGAGTTAAAGTTAAATAACATCTATCGGTTAAAGGAGTTTGGATAAGTTTTTCAGCAACTCCAAGATATTCGAATCCGTAATCGAAAGGAGCATTCGACATTTTAATTTGTAACCTTTTCAAAACATCAGGATTTTTAGGATAGAAGTAGAATCTCATGAAGTATAGCCATTCGAAGGAATTAGGTGAGTCAACATTCTTTTCTTGTAAATATCTTACAACGTCTCTCTGATGGACCAATTCTGTAATCAACTGCTCTAATTTTTTTCTCATGTCTACAGTAATGTCTTTCAAGACTTGATCTGATAAAGTTGAAAGTTGACTAACGACAACATTTTCTTCGTCTTTTAAAGTAAAATTGTTAGGGAGAGTGGGAAGAAGATTCTTTTTGGATAAAGCAGATTCGACTGAAGCAGACCATAAAACCTGAGAGGATAAGACTGTGATTTGTGCAGGGTATCTCTCGATCCATTTAACAAATTCGTCTACTTGGTTTATGTAATCCATAGCACTAATTTCATTAACAGCTCTTTCTAATTTTATAGCAAGGGTCAATCTCATTTGTTCTTCAATCTTACCAAGCCATATATAGATAGTCGGATCATCTGTTATTTTGATACTAGTTTCATATTTAACTTCTTCAGATTCTCTAGAAATTATTCCTGTGATTTCATTTCCATCTTTTGACACTAAGGAATTCAAACCGGCAAACATTTTATTGAAGTGTCTTGCTACTTTGAAGATATCCTTACTATTACCAATTATTTCTAATAAATCTTCGTCACCAATGAAATAAAAACGAGCAAAATTATTTCTTTGCTTTTCCAAGAAGTTATATAAGGCTTTTTGTATTCTTTCTAAACCTCCTTTAATTTTTTCCTCTAAAATAGATTTTATACTTGGAATTGAAACAACTTCAAGAATCAAAGGCTTAGCTGCTGTTTTTTTCATAAGTCCAGTAAACTCAGAATCGATGGATTTAAATTTGTTATAATCAGAAGGAAGTTCATTCATAATATCTGCACTACCTAAGAAGATACCTTCGAGATAAGTCCAACGTCTTTGGACATCAAGCCATTCATTAAACAAGTTTCTCATCTTTTCTAATTTGTCTTTCCATGGTTCTATTTCTTCTTTGAATTGAGGATAGTAAGGAGAATTTGTCATAGACGTGAAGGAGTTAATGTGCTCATCTAACTTTACAAATAATTCATCCCATCCTTTAATTAGTTTGCATTTATCCTTGTATTTCGCCATTTCAAGTTCATAAGTTCCCCAAAATTCTTTTGAATTTTTCAAGAAACTTTCAAGGACTAACTCACCTGCAGCAGCATTCATTACATCTCTTAGATTCTTTTCATGTTTATCTAAATCTTCTCTCCAAAAATCTCCAAGAATGAGTTTGTTGAATTCTTTCTTGATGGAAAGAATTTGAAGAAGTTGTCTCCAATGTCTCTCTTTTATTGCTTCATTACGTAAATCATTGATAATAACGTTAATTTTCTTAAGGTAATTGATTTTATTCTTAACAATTACATATGCTTCGTATTGTCTAAGTTTGTTGGGGAAGAGGGCTATCTCATTAAGAGCATCTTGTAATTCGGCTTTGAGTTTATCTGGAATGACTGCGATAAAGGGAGTTTCTCGATTCTTATCTAATTTTATCCATACTACGTTAAGACTTGACCATACCTCTCTCAAGTCTCTTATATCTTCTTCAATGGGATCTAATTTGGCTGGATCACTGACTTCCATTTCAAGTATTTCTTTAGCCTTACAATTTTTAATATAGTCGTCCTTGACTCTTCTAACCATTCCTTCAGCAACTGTGAGAACATTCAGTGCGTCTTGAGGTGTCTCTGCTCTGTTTGGTTTCTTAGAATTCCAATATACTTCTAATTCCTTAATTTTATCAAGTAAAACTCTTTCATCAGCTGTGATTCTTGCTTGAATTGCTGGAATTTGCTCTTCCACAGATTTGGACTTTTTATTCAAAATTTGCTTAAATTTGGACCACTCACTTTCAAGTTGGTCTATATTGCAGAAATCATTCGAGTAGTGGAATCTTTGCTTGTCCAAAACCTTCTTCCCGTTTTTGTATTTGTCAACATCACCTTGCCAAGTTTTAAGATTTTTCTTCACCTCCTGGATTTCTGTTATAAATGTCACGATGTCGGTAGAAGAATTCTCGAGAGAACTATTTTCGAGATTAGTTCTTGCGTTGTAAATAACCTGATAGAAGGATTTCATATTGTCACTCAAAGTAATTGCAAATTTGTTCATGATTTCTTTATGCCAGGCATCGTATTTATTATTAATCTTAGCCTGAACCATAGAGTAGTCAATGAAGATTCCTCCGAATTGTTTCTCAGTTTCAGCATTATCAAAAGTATTTCTTCCTGCACGAATATCGTTCATAAGTTGTTGCCATTTTTCCATATCGTCTCCCAAACGATCGTAAATATCTCTAGGTTGGATATCCCACAGAACTTGGTAGCTAAGCCATGTTTTGACATATACCTCACACTCACCTAATTTAGTTTCTAATGTTTGATAAGCGTTCTTCAAAACAGTTGAAGGAACTTGCTTTAGAATAATACGGTAGGTGGTGTCTTTAAATGTCGTGTCTCTGTTGAAATTTGCTTCAAGACGGTACTCTAATCTTTTGCAAGATGAAACTATCGACATGGCGTTGTGTAAATGGTAATACCAATACTCTCTAGCTTCATTGATTGAAGGTTCTAAATAGATCATCTGATCTCTAAGTTTTATATTGTGAATACTCACTTCCTTGACTAAAATGGGATTTTCCATACTTCCAATTGAGATGAATTCCTTGATCCATTTTTCTATGATTTCTTCTAACTTCTTAGCTAAGATGGTTTCTAATTTGTTATCCATTTCTGCAATCCAAATTTGCATGTTGGAGGCTTCTGAAATCTCATCGATTGTCTTTTGGACCAGAGAAATTTTCTCGTGGATTAACTCTCTATTTATCTCTGCCTTAGATATTTGGCTGAATAGTGTGTAAATATAATCAACTTTAGCAATTATATCTCTGACTGTATCTTCGAAGAATGCGATCCTTTCACAAAGCTCTTTAGAAAATCTCTCAAGTTTAGGCACATTACCCCATGTTGCGGCGATGTTAGTTCCAATCAACTCTTGAATATCTTTTTTACCTTTAGCAACCAGCTTTGCTATTCTGTTTTCTTGTTTAATTTTGGCGCAAGTGTTATTGAAAGTTCTAATACTGTCTTGTAGACTAATCGCATGAGGATAATAATTCTTGAAGTCGTTTGCTTTATTGTAGATAAAGTTATTAATAGGGAAAGTGCTCATTGATGAGATCAGTCTAACCTCTTTAAAGAGATCAATTATTTTTTCATCGAAGTTTACTCTAAGTTCGAAATTATTGCTTTTCGCTACAATTTCAAGAACTTTCTCATTGTTGTAATTTTCTATGTTGAACATTTCCTTCGACCATGTCTCTACAAGTTTTGAAGAGTTTCCTAAACTCTTTGATAGACTGTCAATTATATCTTTAACATTTCTTCCTTCATTGTGTGTTTCCCAGCCTTCTCCAAGTACCATCCTCATTCTTTCTTTGTAGGTGTTAAGCTTTCTTTGGAATTGTCTCATCCAAATCACATGACCACTGACTTCAGGTATACCTCTTATTTTACTCATTTGAAATGCACTGTTTAGTAAGTATCCATTTAGAAGTTTGTTCTTCAATTCTTTTAACGAATTAGAAATTGCGTTAACTAACTGAGATTGATACTCTTGAATGGCATTTTGAACGAGTGGTCTCGAAATTAGTTTATTGAATTTTGAAAAGATTTTGAATTGTTCATTTGCGTTTTGAGCTGATCCGAGTTTGTCTGATAAAAAGTTTGAAATCTGTGATTCAATTTTTTCACATTTTTTGTTGTATTCGTTTCTTACGTTCATCCACAAGACTTCACCATCTTTAGATATATCCAGAATACCGATGCTTGCTACAGCTTGATAGGCTTGATCTAATTCCCTTGTAAGGAAAGATTCTGTCCCTTCTTCAACTGTAAGACTTTGAGTAATTTCTCTCAGATTATTGTGTTCATTCCTAAATTTTTTGACCTCTTTGATTCTTTTTTCCAAAAGTTGATGCTGAAAAGAGCTTGGAATTTGAGAAAATGTTTTGTCTCTTCTGTTTTGCCAGGCAGCAATCTCTTTTTTTGTAAAATCCCATTCCTTAGTCCAAGTTGCAAAGAGAGCCTTGATTTCCTTATAAATCGAATGAAACTGTTTGTAATCCAAAGCCATCACGCCACCTGCTTGTCCAACCAAATTTAGTAGATGCGTGTTCATGTCCTTACTTATTGCTTCAAGTAATTGATACATACGGGCAACAGGATATGAGCTTAGTTTTATTTTGGATCTCAAAATTTCGAAGATTCTTTTTAGATAGACAGTAATATTCGGGATAGTGTTACTCGTAGTGAGGGATACTATAGGAAGATCTTTCAAAAGAGTATTATAGGAATTGGCATCTCTTAAAGATTTTTCCATTTTTGTATCTTCTTCGAACCCTTGGATAACAAAATATTTTTTAGCATTTCTGACTATTTTTAAAGTAAGTTGAACTTCTACAGAGTCAAGCTGTTTCTGAATGTTGTTCAAGGTGCTTTCATAATCTTTCCAAAAATTTATTTCTTGAAGGGAATTTCCTTGTGACACCTGTCTATCCAGTTTTAAGATGGAGCTGATGTCTACTTTCCACCTGTTGATGGTGTCAATTAGTTTCATTACGTAATCTTCATTTACTTTGTCAGAAAAATCTTCGGCAGTTGGTTCTCTACCTGATTTATTTCTAATTTCTTCAATTTTTTTCTTCAATTCTGGTTCGCATTCTAACCTTACATTAGGAATTTCGGAACTCTTTTGGGACTGATTAAGTAAAAAAATCAACTCGGTCATCTTATTTTGCAATGTGGCGAATGTGTTTGATTTAATATTAGTTGATGTTGATTCTCCTCCTATTACAGCATTTTGATATGAATTGAAAAGAGGTGAAAGCGCGTTCTGAATGTAATTCTGCATGTAAATAAATACGTTCATGTCATTGCTTCCTTCCGATGAGAAATTCAGGACCTGCAGTTGAGCTGAAAGGGACTTTCCGTCTCCAACTTGTGAAAGATCCAAGGTGGCATTTTCTCTCTTGATGAAACAGACGCTCGTAGTTTTCATTCCTTTGTATTGCAGTTCATTTTCGACAACGATTTCGACTGATTTGTTTATTGCTGCGCTGTTGGTTGTTGTGCTGAAGTTCGAATCTGGGTTTTCTTCAATTTCCTTTTTAGTGATGCATAGCTGCTTGTTGTTTCTATCAACGGAAAAATTTTTGATAATTTCCACGTTGTTTCCTCGGAAGAGTTCCTTGTATAGGAAATCCTTCTTAACGTCCAAAATAAGCACGGAAACGCTTGACAAATATTCTACTAGCACATGCAAATTTTCGCTTCCTTCGGATGATAAATTTACTACCTGCAGTTGAGATGAAATGGACTTTCCCTCTCCGATATGTGAAAAATCCAATGCTGCATTTTCTCTTTTGATGAAGCACACGCTCGTCATTTTTATCCCTTTGTATTGTAGTTCATTTTCAACAACGATTTCAGCCGTCTTGGCTGAAGTTGCATTGCTATTTCCAGCATCTCCCTCGGCTTCCTTTTTGCTGATGCATAGATGCTTGGTGTTTCTATCTACTGAAAATTTTTTGATTATCTCCACGTAGTTCGGTCGTAATAGTACCTTGTATAACAAATCCTTTTTTACGTCTAGTGCATGAACCGAAACGCTCAACAGATAATCAACTAAGACTTGCAAATCTTGTTTGCTTAGTTCATTAGTATTTTGTTGCATTTAAATTTATATTTATGAAAATCTTGATTTATATACTAGTATTAATTAAATATTTTTTTAATTAATTTATTGAAATCAATTAAATTTACATAGTATACAAGAATAAAATATTAAAAAATGTTTAAAATATATAGGAGAAGAGATAATTTTTGATCCAGGTTTGGACAATTCAAAATTTTATACAAGATATTAAATTATATGCAGTAGAATCTCTCTATAATGTTTTTAATCTTTATTTTTATATTTTATAAGTTAATTAGTTAAAAATACGATATGCATCTACTTTTAAAAATTTTAAAAATTTCCCTACCTATTTTGTTTCTTCTATCCTTATCAATATTTGTATTAAAAGAAACACAGACAACCAATTTACACTATGCTAAACAAATTATCGAATCTTTAAATGAAGATTCCAATAATTTAAAAATGATGACTTATAACATCCGTTCGTCAAATCTAGATTATGGAAGGCACAGCTGGTCTAATCGTAGGGAGCTTATCAAAAATAAAATAAATGAATTCTCACCAGATATTGTGGGAACACAGGAGGGTCTCCATAATCAATTAAAAGATCTAGAATTGCTACTTCCTGAATATAGAGCAGTCGGTTACTTACCTAAAATTGAAACAAATGATAGAGATAATGAAAATCTTGTAATTCTTTATAAATATCAAAATATACATCTACTAGATTCTCAACATTTTTGGTTATCAGACACTCCAAACGAAGAGTTTTCTAATACTTGGGGAGCCAAATACCCAAGAATAGCCGTTTATGCCTTATTTAGAATAAAAGCTACAAATTTTGATTTTGCTATTATTAATACTCATTACGATCATAAAAGCAAGTACGCAAGAATAAAAAGTTCTGAGCTAATTAAGAATTTCCTTAACCTAAAAAATTTGAATGTTCCAATTTTCCTCATGGGAGATTTCAATGATTTAAATAATTCCTCTAGCTATGATGTTTTCACAAATGATGGTTATAAAGATCCCTTCGATGAGTGCAGTAATTCAAACATTCATCTGACTAAAAGTACATTTCATAATTATTTTGGAAAAATAGTAAACTATCCTGTGTTTAATGTATTCTCATATTTTGGATATGCATATTTACTTGAGATATTTCCATCTTGGAAGAGATTTCATATTGATTGGATACTATACAAGAATTCTGAAAAAAATAATCATATTTCAGAACCTTTATATGCGGTCGTTTGTGAGGATTATGAAAATTACTTAAGACTTCTTATTGACTTGATAAACAATATCTATGATGTAAAAAATGTTTTGAAATCCCATTTGACATATGCTTCAGATCATTATCCTGTCTACAGTGAATTTAAAATTAAAAATTTATAAAATATACACATAAACAAATATTTATGTTTTTACACTTATACGTTGATCTCTTTCATTAGATAAAAGCAACTATTTAAAATTTGGATTTTAATTATTACTGATTTCCTGCTCGTTCAGGAATTAAATTGGTAAAATTACGAATAGAAGTGGTAATATTACCAGTTAGAATGTTGGTTTTGTCTTATAGAAAACCAATATTGTAACTGGTAATATTACCACTTCTATTGGTAATTTTACCAATTTAATTCCTGAACGAGCAGGAAATCAGTAATACTAGTATTATATATTTAAAATTAAATTTTATAAAATTAGCATAATTAGAATGATAAAGTTAATGACTATGTAAGTAGAATATATATTATTGTAAATATAGATTTATAAATATATTCAGATGATTTATTTTAAATTTAGATCTATAAATTCGTTCGATTTGACATACATCTATAATTTAGTGATTTTTTTGGAAGGGGATTTAAATATAATTATCAGGTTGTGATAAAAATTTATAATTAAACCTCATGATGCTATTATCAAAGATTATTTCTATTATAAAAAGGAAAAATTATAATTTCAATTTTATTAAATTTTAGAATTATTTAACTTATAAGTTTTGGTTTTCAGACTCGTTGTTTTCTATTTTCAGGTTAATATGAGATTGATTGATTTGATTCATTCTTACCAGAAACATAAACAGATCTCTGTGTTTAATGCTCTTATTAATTTTCTTTCCAGAAAAAAAATGTTCTCTTCCTTCAATTATAAAAGAATATTCCTTTCCATCCTTGGGTCTTCTCTTAGGGAGTAATTTGACATCCGAAATTTTATCCTTGTTATTCGAGAAATAATGAATATCATAAACAGGTTTTTTTTCATCATAAGCTGGGTATATTTCTGAATCTGTTTTCGCTTGTAATTTTTTAAGATTAAAATGGCGTTTTTGTTTTACAGAAAATTCTGAAAGAAATGACTCTACATATCCTTGATCCTGACAACGGGTCTTCTTGTTCAGAAGCTTGTGACAATTTTCTATCAGATTTTTATTTTTGTCTATCTCAGTTTGGATTTTTTCTATCTCTTTGTTGTATTTGGAAATTATTTCGTTAAACTGTGAAATTTTACATGTAAGGAAGATATTACGTGAATTCAGATTTATGACACTGAATTCAAGATCATTCAAGGAAAGAGTTTTGTGGATCGATTTTTCTGATAGTTCCATATGTTTTTATAATCCTAATTGTTGTGATTTAAATAGCATTTTATTTTATAAAAAATGCTAATAATAAGAAAAATATAAAAATCTGATAAAAGTTTAATTGGTTACAATGAAAAATAAATTGTGAATTTATATTCTATATTCGTAATTTGTTGTTTACATATCTATATTGATTTAATTACTGGTAAGCTTTTTAAGTATGTCCTTAATTTTTAATTCTTTGAAGAATTTTATACAGAGAAATTACAAGTGAAGAAAATTTATATGTATATAAATAATATTATTTAAAGTAATATCATATGTTAAAATTTAAATTTTTCTCTAAGTTTTTCCATTCTCTCTTCTTTCTCTGCCAAAAAATCATCGATTTCATCGTCATGAAGAGAAAATATCAATTTATAATTTTCCAAGTACTTCTGATAAGATTCTAAATACTTTTCCAGGAACAAGGAGATTTTTTTTTTTAAATCTTCTATTTTAGAATACAGTTTCTCATGATACTTTGTAAGATTAGTGACCATTTTAAGTTTCTCTTTCTTTTCTAAGAGTTGCTTGTTAAGCGACTGAAAATCTTTCTGAAACTCTAAAAGTAGGGCTTCCTTTCTTTTGTTGTCAGTCAGGATCGACACTTTTTTCGTGTTTCTTTTGGTTTTTTCAACGTACGACTGGTTATTATTATAAGAGTCATAGTTTTCAATTGCACCTTCATCACTGATTTTGAACTTATAATTTTGTTGAGGATTTGGGTTATTTCTATTTATAAGCTCGTTATCGATGTGATTTGCTGACTTTCTAAATCCTCCATCTTCCTTTTTATTTTCTTGAATAGGATTAATGTTTTTAATTAGGTCATTTCTGGTCTTTTTGGAGTTTTTATTAGGATAATTTGAGATTTCAAGAGATTCGTGATCCTGTTTGTCTGTATTATACCCAAGTAAATTAGAGGCCTCATTTTTCGCTAAATCCCTGTTTTTTCTAATGGGATTTTCTTTTCTTAAGGGTTCTAACTGTTCTAGTTCTCTTTCTTTAGGAAATCTGTCCCTTCCTCTGAATTGCTCCCTTTCATCTTGTCTGGGTTTATGAATTTTTCTGATATTTTCATTTTCCTCATAAAACTCTTTTTGATTGTAATTGTGCTCTTCTCTAATTCTGTTTTGATTATCTCTAGGATATTCCGAGTGCTCCATATTCTCTTCGTCTTCAATCGACTCTTGGATGGTGTTGTAATTCTGTCGAGGGTTCATGTCTGCGTTTCTGTTACCAGGTTTCATTGGTTTCTGATGGTGGATCAAATTGGGATTGTTGATTAAACCTGATGTCGTAGATACAAACATTTCCTCATATTGCCTGATGTTTTCGATTAATTCCTCAGAGATTTTCTGTTTATTCTGCATTGGGAATGTTGAAATTTCAAAGGAATTGTCGTTGGAGAAATTAAAAGGAAACCTATATGCTGCTTTCTCTTCCGTTCCACTATCTTGGAAATTGTAGGAGTTTTGATAGTTATTACTCACCGGTGTGAAGATGAAATTATTGTTGTTAAGAGGCTGATTATTTGATTGAGAAAAGAAACCTGAAGAAGTGTTCGCATTATTCACATGTTGATTTCCTGTGTTATTTCCTCCGTAATTAAAAAATGAATTCATCGGATAAGAGAATTTTTTCTCGTTATCTCCTTGGGGGATACTGACATCTTTTAGGAATTCAAAATTATTTTGGGATTCGTTATTTATATAAGAGTTGAATAAGTCCATTTTAAATTTTCAAATTATTTCGGTTTAAATAGAAAATTAAATTTTTCATTTTTCACTTGAATTGATTATAATATTATATTAAAAAATTAAAAATTAAAATTAGTCGCGAATTATGTTTATAGTAAAATGATTTTTATGAAGATTAATGAGTGAGTAATTGATGTTCTTTCTTTTAAATATAAGTTTAGGTAGAGAATTTTTCAAAACAATTTATTCAATAAAATCAATTCATTCTTGTGACCTAATTATATTATGATAGTATATGCTGAAAAAAGGTATTAAATTCAAATTATATAATGAATCATATTTTTAATTAGATTTGATATTAAGATATTTTGTTATTTTAGTCTTCTTACACAAAGATCTAAATATGAATATAAGTATTAAAAGAGCCTAAGATTTATAAAATCATTATATTTTACCAAAATAAAAACAAATGATTTTATAAGATATGAAGTTATTATATTTGAATTGTCTGAAACATAATTATGATTAACGGGATCTTGTTTGAAACTTTTAGAATTCTAAGATTCCTCAAAGGAATTAATGAATTATTTTACCTCAGATTTTATTAGAGTGGGTTCTTCTAAAGAAAATTCTTTATTAATATATGAGATAAGAACTTGTAAATTAGCTAATTCCTGATTTAAAAGGTTTTCAATTGAGTCTTTTTGATAAACCTTGATCTTATTACTATTTTCATTCCATTCCATTCTTACTTCATTGATGCAATCATTTGTATAAGTAGCTACTTCTAACAATAATTTTTTGAAAATGTCGAAATCTTTCAAATCTTTTTTCTCATTTAATATTTGCAAAATATCTGAATTTGTTTTGATAATTTTATTTTTTCCTAT
>Ga0169931_10005151_pt1:5000-20024 | contig 20024 bp, 13 predicted proteins | sample Kivu_15m_20L_FD_129675 | JGI IMG/M metagenome (GOLD analysis project Ga0169931, IMG submission 129675) | Freshwater microbial communities from Lake Kivu, Western Province, Rwanda to study Microbial Dark Matter (Phase II) - Kivu_15m_20L... | ecosystem: Environmental > Aquatic >... | reverse complement strand
GGCTGCGCATCGCCTGCGACACGATTGCGATTACCCCGGCGTTCGATGCCTACCGGCAGTCGCTCGCGCCGGCGTTCGAGGGGCGGCCTGTCGACACGACCGAAGAGAATTTGCAGGCGCGCATCCGTGGCAATCTGCTCATGGCTTTTTCCAACAAGTTCGGCCATCTCGTGCTGACCACCGGCAACAAGAGTGAAATGAGCGTGGGCTATGCGACGCTCTACGGCGATATGGTGGGCGGGTTTGCCGTGATCAAGGATGTGCCGAAGACCATGGTCTACGACCTTTCGCATCTGCGCAATGCCGCCGGGACCACGCCGGTAATTCCCAAGCGCGTGTTGGATCGTCCGCCGACGGCGGAGTTGCGCCCCAACCAGAAAGATGAAGACAGTCTGCCGCCCTATCCGGTGCTCGATCCGATCCTCAAAGCCTATGTGGAGGAGGACCGGTCGCTGGAGGAAATCGCGGCGATGGGATTCGACCGGGCGGTGGCGGCCAAAGTCATCGGCCTGGTGGATCGTAGTGAGTACAAGCGGCGTCAGGCGCCGATCGGGATCAAGATTACGCATCGGGCGTTCGGGAAGGATCGGCGCATGCCAATCACGAATGGGTATCGATAACGTTGAATGTTGCGGAGGGCCTTCGCGGGGCTTCTTCGCCTGTGCCGCACCGACAAGGGAGTTGGTCATCTTCACTGGCAATGGCGCCAGAGTGTTCTGTTTCGTGCTCTCGCGTTGGGAGTGCTGAATGGGGCAGGTCATAGTATTCATTATTCATTTGGAGGCGCCATGCAAAAGGTAGGGTATCGAGGTGTGCGAGGGTGGGTAGTCGGAACACTGTTGGGGGTCGGTAGTCTGCTTCTTTCTCCGGGATTCTCGCAGGCGGGTGTGACGGATGATTTGATGGATACGACAAAGCATCCGGTGTCGGTGTCGATGGCGATGCAGGCAGACAGCTTCTTCGGGTTTAATCCCTCGGTCTACGGGACCTACGGGCTGACCAAGGACATTGCTCTGGCGTTCAGCACCACCTATTGGACCGATCTCGGCGGCCAGGGCGTGCATGATGCAAATCCCTGGTTGGAATTGGACCTCGGCTTGAACTTTACGTTTTTCGACAAGCGCCTGAGCGTGACCCCGATGTTGGGTACAGTTCATGGCAGCCTGCTCTCTTCCCGTGGCGGTTCGTTCCCCAAGGGCGGCGGGAGCCGTAATGAACGGACGACGGCGTTTGACGGGTGGGTCCCGAACATCATCGTGAATTATATGGATGACCGGTTCGAAGGCGAGTTCTATGCGGGCTACTACAAAGCGGGCCGGAACGAGGGCGGTAACGTCGGGTCTGCATCGCAAACAGGACAAAACTGTGTCTCAGACTTCGGGGATTGCGCATCCGGCCGCCGCGGGACCTGGGACTTCCTCCACTGGTGGGCGAATGCCGGGTACCGGTTCAACAGCATGTTTTCAGCCGGCGTGCACTACGAGCACCTCTTGACCACGCGCGACAACAGCGCCCCCGGCGCGCAGCAGGACTACTATCGCTGGTTCGGGCCGTATGTGGAAATGAAGCTGGCGGGCGGGATGTCTTTCCGCTTCACCGCCGGGCATGACTTTGCAGACAACGAAGATTTCTACAAGTTGAAGTTCGTCAAAACATTCTAGTCGCAGGGCAGGGATGAATCGGGAGCGGGCAGGGGAAAGATTCCTCCGCCCTGCTCCCTGGGTTTGTGACAATCCGATGCGAAGGAGGCAGATCGTGACCATGTCCACACGTTTTGCGGTCGTGCTGGGGGCCGGGCTGGGGATGCTCTGTGCATCGCTGGCCGGGGTGCCGGAGGCGAGCGCGCAGGCCGCGGCGTTGAAGGTCGATTCGGGAGACACGGCCTGGGTGCTGATGTCGTCGGCGCTGGTGCTGGTCATGCTGGTGCCGGGCCTGGCGCTCTTTTACGGGGGCTTGGTGCGGAGCAAGAACGTCCTGGGCACGATCATGCAGAGTTTTATAATTCTGAGCGTCGTGAGTCTCTTGTGGATTCTCATCGGGTACAGTCTCGCGTTCGGACCGGACAAAGGCGGCGTGATCGGCGGATTGGAGTGGGTCGGGTTGAGCGGGGTCGGGGTCGAACCCCATCCGGTGTATGGGCCGACGGTCCCGCATCAAGCGTTCATGTTTTTTCAGATGATGTTTGCCGCCATTACCCCGGCCCTCATCGCGGGGGCGTTCGCCGAGCGGAAGCGGTTCAGCGCCATGGTGATCTTTTCGGCGCTCTGGTCGTTGCTCGTCTATGTGCCGCTCGCGCATTGGATCTGGGGGGGCGGCTGGCTGGCGAAGCTGGGGGCCTTGGACTTTGCCGGCGGGGCGGTCGTGCATATCAGTTCCGGCGCTGCAGCGCTGGTGTGCGCCATTGTATTGGGGAAACGGCGCGGCTACGGCACCGATTATATGGCGCCTCATAATCTTCCGATGACCTTGTTAGGGACGGGCTTGCTCTGGTTCGGCTGGTTCGGGTTCAACGGCGGCAGCGCGCTGGGGGCCAACGGGGTGGCGATTTCGGCCATTGTGGCGACGCATACGGCGGCGTCGATGGGGGCGGTCGTCTGGTGTATTGCGGAGTGGGTACATCGCGGCAAGCCGACGGTGCTCGGGGTGGCAAGCGGCGCCGTCGCCGGGCTCGCGACCGTCACGCCCGCGTCCGGGTATGTCGGCCCGTTTGCGGCTCTGTTGATCGGCGCGGCGGCTGGACTGGCCTGCTATTTCGCAATTGTCTGGAAGGGGCGATTCGGCTATGATGACTCGCTTGACGTCGTGGGTATTCACGGGGTCGGCGGGGTGCTGGGTATTCTTGCGACAGGGCTGTTCGCCAGCAAGACGATCAATTCCGGGGGAGCCGACGGGCTCCTGTACGGCAATCCTGCGTTTTTCGGGGTGCAGGTGCTGACGGTGGTCGTGGTGGCGGTCTTTTCCGCGGTCGTGACCTTCCTCCTGCTGAAACTGGTCGATGGCATGACGAAACTGCGGATCGAGCCGGAGGCGGAGGCGACGGGATTGGATCTGAGCCAACATAACGAACGCGCCTACTCATAGGAGATCAAGCATGAAACTGATCGAAGCCATCATCAAGCCCTTCAAGCTCGATGAGGTCAAGGACGCCCTCCTGGAGATCGGCATCCAGGGGATGACTGTGACGGAAGTCAAAGGGTTCGGTCGCCAGAAGGGGCATAAGGAAACCTACCGCGGCCAGGAATATACGATTGAGTTCGTGCCGAAAGTGAAAATCGAAGTCGCCGTGCCGGACAGCCAGGTGCAGCGCGTGCTCGATACGATCGCCCGCACGGCCAAGACCGGCAGCATCGGGGACGGGAAGATTTTCGTGCGCGACCTCGGTATGGCCGTCCGGATCCGGACGGGGGAAACGGGGGACACCGCGTTGTGAGCCTGTTGTCCGATCACAAGGCGCTCGCTCAGGCCGACCTCGACGGGGCGTCGGTGGGTGCTATCCTGGCCGAACAACGGCAGGTCATCGCCCGGCGGCTGATGGACGGCGCGACCGGGGCTGAGGTGGTTGCCGCTCAGACCGATCTGGTGGACGGACTGATCATCGGCCGGTATCGCAATGCCGCGCGCCAGGGCGGTGACGCCATGATGACGGCCGGCTTCCCGCACTGCTGTCTGGTCGCGATCGGCGGCTATGGACGCCGCGAACTCTCGCCCTATTCGGACATCGATTTGATGGTGTTGTTCCGCCCCGAAGCCCAGAAGATCGTGCCGGAGTTCGTGCGGCAGGTGCTGCATCCCCTCTGGGACATCGGCTTTCAAGTCGGCCATAGCGTGCGCACGATTCCCGATTGCATCAGTCTGGGACTGAGCGATGCGACTGTCCGCACCTCGATGATGGAGGCTCGCTTTCTCACCGGAAACTCCCAGCTCTTTCAGGAATTCCATACGCTCTATACCCGCAAAGTGGCCACAGTCGCGGTGGACAAGTATCTGGAACGGAAACTGGCGGAGCGCCGGAGGGAATACGAGAAGTTCGGTGAAACGGTGTATCTGCTCGAGCCGAATGTGAAGAAGAGCCAGGGCGGGTTGCGCGACCTCCATCTGCTGCAGTGGGCCGGGATCGCCCGGTGTCAGGCGCCGACGATTCGCGAACTCTCGGACCGGGGGATTCTTTCGCGGCAGGATTACGCGGTCGTGAGCGAGGCCCGGGAATTTCTCCTCCGCGTGCGCGGGTTGTTGCACATTCATGCGGGCATGGCGCAGGAGATTCTCTCGTTCGACGAACAGGTCTGGCTGGCGGCGCGGTTCGGCTTTGAAGACCGTCCGCATCTCCTGGCCGTCGAACAGTTCATGCAGCAGTACTATCGTCACACGATGGGACTCCACGAAGCGACCGTGCGGTTTGTCCGGCGGTGTAAGCCGCGCTCGATCTGGGCGCGCCTCACCGGGTGGCTGCCGGCCGCCAAGCTGGAGCAGTATTTCGTCCTCAGCGGCGAGACGTTGACCGTGCCGGTGGAGTTGCGGCCTCGGGTGATCGAAAGCCCCGCGCTGCTGATGCGGCTGTTCGATCTGGCCCGCTCGAAACGCCTGGCGATTGAACCGGCGCTGGTTGAGGACATCCATCGCCATATGGAGGGGCTCACGGACGAAGGGTTCCGGACGCCGGACGTCAGCCGGATTTTCCTCAGCATTTTAGCCGGGCCGGGTACCGCTGCCACATTGGAAGCGATGCACCGCGCGCATCTGCTGGAAAAGCTGATTCCCGTGTGTTCGTCCGTGCGGGGCCTGATGCAGTTCAACCAGTACCATAAGTATACGGTCGATGAGCACAGCCTGCTGGCGGTCGCGAAAGTGGAATCCTTCGGGCAGGATCTGGGGATGCTGGGTGAAGTGTATCGCGAGATCAAGCGCAAGGATTTGCTCCATCTCGCGGTGTTTCTCCACGACCTCGGGAAGGGCCAGGAGGAGGATCACAGCGAAGTCGGACGGCGCATCGCCGATGAGATGGCGACGCGATTGGGCCTGGACGATGCGGAGCGCCGGACGGTGACGTTTCTGGTCCATCGGCATCTGATGATGGCCCATACTGCGTTCCGCCGGGATCCCAACGACGAGAAAGTCGTGTTGCCGTTCGCCCGCGAAGTCGGAACTCCGGAAGTGCTGCGCAAACTGCTGGCGCTCACGGCGGCCGATATTGCGGCGGTGGGTCCCGGGGTGCTCACGAAATGGAAAGAGTCGCTGCTGATCGAGTTGTATGTGCGCACCATGCAGGAAGTGTCGGGAGAGCGGGAGGCCGCCGATGCGCCGGAGCGCCTCAAGAGCATTGCGGCCGAGGTGATGCAACAGCCGGCGTTCAACGGACAGACGGATACTTCTCCGGCCTGGGTGGAGGCGCAGTTGCGCCAGTTCCCCTTGCGGTATGCCTACGGAACGTCTCCGCGGAGAATCTCCGCCCATCTGTGGACGATCAGGCGGTTGAGTCCCGGGGAGGTGCTGGTCGATTCCGAGTTCAACGAAACTCTGGGCATCTGTGAATATGCCGTCGTGACGTTCAACGACGTCATTCCCGGGATCTTTTCCAAAATCGCCGGCGTGATGGCGGCGAACGGATTGCAGATTCTGGACGCGCAGATCCTGACCAGGCAGGACGGCGTGGTGGTCGACACATTTCAGGTGACGGATCCGGATTACAAAGGGGCGCCTCCGGAGGATCGCCGCGAGTCGATCGGGGAGATGATCCGCGCGGTGCTCCGGGGAAAGGAAGCGGTCGAGACGGTGGTGCAGCGCGGGACGCGCCTGGCGGCGTCGCTCCAGATCGGCCCGGCCCGGCAGGCGACGGAAGTGCGGATCGACAATGAAACGTCGGACCGGTATACCATCGTCGATGTGTTTGCCGACGACCGGCAGGGGTTGCTCTATGTGATCACCAATGCGATCTTCCGCCAGGGATTGTCGGTGCATGCGGCGCGGATTTCGACCCGCCTCGATCAGGTCGCCGACGTGTTCTACGTGACCGACTCGCAGGGGCGGAAGATCGAGCAGGCGGAGCAGGTCGAGCGGGTCCGGCAGGGAGTCTGGAAGGAAATCGAAGAGTTCTTGGGTGTGAAGGCAGCATAACCGTCGGAAAGGTCTCACGCAGGTTGTTGTGAGGAGCCTGAAAGGAGGAGGGGATGAACGTTCGTGAGGTGTTAGAGTTTGCGAAGAAGAACAAAGTCCAGGTGGTGGACTTGAAGTTCGTGGATCTGATCGGGACATGGCAGCACTTTACGATTCCGCTCGGAGAGTTGACGGAGGGCTTGTTCAAGGACGGGTCGGGCCTCGACGGCTCCTCGATTCGCGGCTGGAGGGCGATCAACAACAGCGACATGCTCGTGGTGCCCGATCCTGCGACCGCCTGCATGGATCCGTTTTGCGCGGTGCCGACGCTGAGCCTGATCGGCAACGTGGTCGATCCGATCACCAGGGAAACCTACGATCGCGATCCGCGCTATATCGCGCAGAAGGCGGAGAAATATCTCCAGAGCACGAAGATCGGCGACACCTCCTACTGGGGGCCGGAAGCCGAATTCTTTATTTTCGATCATGCCCGGTACGATCAGACCAGCCACAGCGGCTACTACTTTATCGACTCCGAAGAGGGCGTGTGGAATATGGGCCAGGAGGGCCTCAACCTGGGCGGAAAGATCCGCAGCAAGGAAGGCTATTTCCCGGTCGCGCCGACAGATACCCAGCAGGATATCCGGACGGAGATGGTGCTTGAAATGGAGAAGGCCGGCATCGCGATCGAAAAGCATCACCATGAAGTAGCCACGGCGGGCCAGGCGGAAATCGATATTCGCTTCGATTCGCTGGTGCGGACCGCCGACAAGATGATGATGTACAAGTACATCGTCAAGAACGTGGCGCGCCGCCACGGTAAAACTGCGACGTTCATGCCCAAGCCGATCTTCGGCGACAACGGATCGGGCATGCACACGCACCAGAGCATCTGGAAGGACGGCAAGCCGCTGTTCGCGGGCAAGGAATACGCGGGCGTCTCGCAGATGTGCCTACACTACATCGGCGGCATTCTGAAGCATGCGCCGGCGCTGGCCGCGCTCACGAATCCGACGACCAACTCGTACAAGCGGTTGACGCCGGGCTTCGAGGCGCCGGTGTTGCTGGCCTACTCCAGCCGGAACCGGTCGGCCGGTATCCGTATTCCCATGTATTCGCCGAGCCCCAAGGCCAAGCGGATCGAGGTGCGGTTCCCGGATCCCGGTGCCAATCCGTACCTGGCTTTTGCGGCCATGTTGATGGCGGGTCTGGACGGCATTGAGAACAAGATCAATCCGGGCGAGCCCGCGGAAAAGGATCTGTACGATCTCGAGGCGAAGGAAATGGCCAAGATCCGCACCATGCCGGGTAGCTTGGATGAAGCCCTCTCCGCATTGGAGAAGGACCATCAATTCCTGCTCAAGGGCGGGGTGTTCTCCGAGGATCTGATCGAAGCCTGGATCAACTACAAGCGGACGAAGGAAGTCGATACGATGCGGTTGCGTCCGCATCCGTATGAGTATTTCCTGTATTACGACATCTAGAGAATCTGGCCCATTCGAAAGTATGGGTTGACGGATTCTTGGGGTGCGTGCTACAAGTAGTGTATGCGTGAGCTTGAGGCAACGGCGCTTTAAGCTGGCTCTCAAAAATTAGGACACGGACAAAGGCGTCCGTCATTCTGCAAAGAGTGGCGGACGCCTTTTTTATTTCCAGCAAGGCAAGACGGGGCCGTCTTGCGAAAAGAGGACGAAGGCGTCCTTGTTCTCCAATACGGGGAATGAGGGCGCCTTTTTGTTTTTGGCAGGCCGGGGTGGTCAACCTGAACCAGGAGGGCATGATGCATCACGCGGATCATGAGCGGCTCTCGGACGTGGCGAAGAAGAAAGCAGCGTTTCTGGCGCGTTCACTCAGCGGCTATGTGCTGCTTGCGGCGATGGCGGGCGTCTATCTGGGTTTCGGCATTGCGTTGATCTTCAGTCTGGGCGGACCGTTGGCGGCGGCCGGATCGCCGGTTGTCAAGCTTGTGATGGGTGTGTCCTTCGGCATCGCACTCACGCTTGTGATCTTCGCCGGCTCCGAACTGTTCACCGGCAATAACATGATCGGGGCAATCGGCGGCCTCTCACGGAGCGTGAGTTGGATGGAGGTCGTGCAGTTCAACCTGTGGTCGTGGGTCGGCAATCTGGCCGGCTCACTCGCGTTGGCCTGGCTGGTCGTGGAGTCCGGCGTGTTTGCCAAGGGGCCGACGGCCGAGTTTATCGGCAAGGTGGCGGTGGTGAAGATGTCCCTGCCGGCGTGGGAACTGTTCGTCCGAGGCCTTCTCTGCAACTGGCTGATCTGTTTGGCCGTGTGGACATCGGGGCGGACGACAAGCGACGCCGCCAAGATCATGCTGATTTTCTGGTGTTTGTTCGCCTTCATCGGCACGGGGTTTGAACACAGCATTGCCAATCAATCGTTCCTGGGCATGGCGCTGCTCCTGCCTCATGACGCGGCGATCAGTTGGAGCGGGTTCTGGTACAACCAGCTCTTTGTCGTCTTGGGGAATATCGTGGGTGGCGGGTTGTTTGTGGGCGGGCTGTATTGGCTGGTGAGTCCGTATCGGGTGAAGGAAGAGGCGGTTGCAGCGCCGCTTCATACGGTTCCGGCGGACGCAGTGAGAATATAACGGAGGCCGGTGAGCGCATCACAAGTCGGAGGGTACGTCACATCTACCACAAGGAGGCATTATGGATCGGGACACGGTTCGGGCGATTGTGAAGGAGAAGCGGATGAAGAAAGGGGTCACCATTGCGGACGTCGCGAAGGTCGTGGGGAAAAACCCCACGTTCGTGGCGGCGGCGTTAAATGGCAATCACAAGTTCACGACAGATGAGGCGAAGCAAGTCGGGGAGCTGCTGGAATTGGATGCGGCCACGACGACGGCGCTCAGCGCGTTCCCTGTCAGGACGGACTATCCGATCACGACCGACCCGTTCAAATACCGGTTGATGGAAATTATCGGAGTCTACGGGGACTCGATGCGCGAACAGGCGAACGAGATGTTCGGCGACGGCATCATGAGCGCCATCGACTTTACGTTGGATATGGAGAAGGTGACGGGTAGCCAGGGGGAAGCACGTTGCAAGATCACACTGAATGGGAAATGGCTTGAATACAAGACGTTCTGAGTTTGTGGGAGGCAATAACACGAGGGGACAAGGTGTCTCTGGGCATTGAGCGCATGGAGATACGAGGAGGCAGCATGAACAAGATCGAGGCGATTAAGACTGAGCGCGATGGATTGGCCGTACGGGACATGATTGCCCACTATGCGACGACGGGGTGGGAGTCGATTCCTGAGGCCGATATCCAGCGGCTCAAGTGGTATGGCCTCTTCTTGCGCAATCCGACGCCGGGGTTCTTCATGGTGCGGGTCAGGATTCCCGGCGGGTATGCGACCACGTATCAACTGCGGGCGCTGGCGGAGATCGCCGCCACGCATGGCAACGGGGTATTGGATTTGACTACCAGGCAACAAATCCAGCTCCGCCACATCCGGATCGAGGATGTCCCGGCGGTGTTTGCCAAGATGGAGGGGGTGGGGCTCACGTCGCTGCAAACGGGCATGGATAACGTGCGAAACGTGATGACGTGCCCGGTTAACGGCCTCAGCCCCGACGAGGTGGTTGAAACGGCCGGGCTCGTGCGGGCGATCAACGACGAAATCCTCGGCAACCCGGCCTATTCCAACTTGCCGCGGAAGCTTAATGTGGCAGTCACGGGCTGTCCGCACAACTGTGTGCACATGGAGACCCAGGATCTGGCGCTGATTCCGGCCTGCTACGATTTGGGGCATGACCGGTGCCTTGGGTTCAATGTGCTGGTGGGTGGGAAGCTTGGCTCGGGAGGCTACCGGATTGCGAGTCCGCTGGATGTCTTCGTCAATCCGGCCGACGCACTGGACCTGTGCCGTGCAGTGCTGGAGCTCTACCGGGATCACGGGCCTCGGGAGAACCGCACGCAGGCGCGGCTGGCGTTTTTGATCGAGGCCTGGGGGATGGCCAGGTTCCGCGCCGAAGTCGAAGCGCGGGTGGGCAAGCGGTTGGCGTCGGCTGGCGCCGATGCGCGGAAGATGGGCGAGGCCGATCACGTCGGGATTTTTCGTCAACGGCAACGGGGGATGAACTATGCGGGCTTGAAAGTGCTGGTGGGGCGCCTGAAGGCGGATGATCTGGTGAAGATTCTCAGCCTGGCCGAGAAGTACGGGACCGGAGAGGTGCGCATCACTCCGGGGCAGGCGCTGATCGTGACGAACATCAGCGACAGGAAGATCGGCGAACTGGCGGAAGAGCCGCTGCTCAAACAGTTTGCGTACAATCCGTCGGCGCTCTATCGCGGGCTGGTGAGTTGTGTCGGCAACGACTATTGCAACCTGGCGGTGATTGAAACCAAGAGCCGGGCCGTCGAGGTCGCCAAGGCTTTGGAGGGACGGCTCAGCAGCACGCTGAAGCCCATTACCATGCATTGGTCGGGCTGTCCGGCCAGTTGCGGCAATCACCTGGTCGCGGATGTTGGGTTCTTGGGGAAGAAGGCCAAGATCGACGGCAAAGTCGTCGAGGCGGTGGATATTTTTGTCGGCGGGCGGTCAGGGCCCGATCCGAAACTGGCCATCAAGATTATGGAGGATGTGCCCTGTGACAAGCTGCCGGCCGTCTTGGAAGGGCTGTTGCCCTATCACACCAGGGACAAGATGCATCGTGTCCGGGGCCGGGATCCGAAAAAATCCGTGCAGGCCGGTGAGGCAACCTATGAGGCGTCAAAGCGGTAAGTGGTCTGACTCTGTGGCGGCCTGGCGAGTGTGCATGACTTGAGCCCCGTTGGAGGGTGGGGTATTCTCTATCGTCTAACCAGGAGGCCCTATGCCAAAACGAGTGCGCACTGGATTGGTCCGGACCGATATTCTCAAACGGTATATCGAGCGGCTTCGCAAGCAGCTCGGCCTGTTTCAGCCGGTTTTGTCGCGCAAACGGCCGGCCACGCTGCTGGATGTGTTCGACGAGGCGGCGGAGGAATTGATCGGCCAGGTCTACGGACAGGCATCGGATGAGCTGGAAGCCTATATCTACGCCAAGACCGGCGAGGCGCCGCTGGTGCCTGAAGAAGCGCAGGAGAGCGGCATGCAAGACGTTGAGCGGGAAAGTCTGCATCAACGGCGGCAGGTGCTCGAACGCTGCTTGTCCGATCTGGAGATGCGGTATCGGGTGCAAGTTTCCCGGCAGGCGGCCTTGGGAGGACAATCGCTGACGAAGCGCACGGTCGAAGGCTACATGAGCCACGATGTGCGCAGCGTGCATCGCGCCGCCACCATCAAGGAAGCGGGGCGCCTGCTGCTGAAATACAAAGTCGGGTCGTTGATCGTGGACGACGGGTCCCGCTACATCGGCATTGTTACGGATTCCGATCTGAGCCGGAAGGCCGTCGCCAAGGGGCTCGATCCCAACACGACTACGGTGATGATGTGTATGAGCAAGCCTGTGGTGACGATTGAAGAGACCGAGTCGTTGGCCGAGGCGATCGCTCTCATGAAGAAAGAAGGGATTCGCCATTTGGCGGTCACGGCCGATCGAACCATCATCGGCGTGCTCTCGCTCGCCGATCTCTTGCGGGCCTATGAGGACATGGCTGAGTCAAACAGCCGCTAGGCGGAGGAAGACGGATGGTTGTCTGTTGGGCCAACAAACGAACGCACGTCGCGGCGGTCATCGGCCTGGTCTGTTTTAGCGGTCTTCTCCTGATCAGTTGTCATTCGGGGAGCGTGTGGCAGCAGGGCGTCAGGGATTGTTCGGTGATCGAGCAATCCTTCGATCTCTCGGCACGAATCAATACAGTCAACCTGTTGTCCGAGGCGTTCTCCTCCTACTGTGATGGCCTGGTGGTGCAGTACGGAGCCCAAGCGCAATCCCAGTTTCGGCACAAAGCCTTTTCACTCACCAGAGAAGCGGCGAACGTCTTTGTCCCCGATGGCACATTTATCGAATACGTGATGGAAAGCTATGAACGGGGCTATCTGAATATTCTGCTGGCGGCCAGCTATCTGCGGATGCACAAGGATCAAGAGGCCAAGGTGGAACTGCGGCGTCTGGATCATGAACTCTTTGCTCCGGTCTACAATTACGGCGAAGATCCGGTCAATCTTCTGTTTTCCGCCATTCTGTGGGAACAGCTCGGAGAGATCGGTGAAGCGCGAGTCGATTGGTTGCGGCTTCGTGACTTGCCGCGCCTGACCAAGAAAGAGGACGAGGTTCTTCGCCGTTTTGCCGGGGAACGGGTGAGCCGTATCGATCGCGGCGATGACGCCGGGGCCTCGTGGCGGGTCTATCAAATCGGCACGTTCCCTCAGCTCGATTGGGATCTGCAATTCGCCAATTCCACCAGCGGGTATTTTTCGATCACCCCCACGCAGCCGTTTCTGAAAACCTGCGCGTCAGAAACCGGACTCCGATTGTCGACGGAAAGCTGGTTCGAGAAGGTCGCGATGCGCCATAGCCAGGCCTATCATCCGCTCTTGAATGTGCAGACGTGGATCAGGCTGCCGTTCGGTCTGACCTATAGCCTGATTCCCCTGGCGGCAGGAGCAGGGATCATGGTCGGAGGCTGTGCGGTTGATGCGGCCGGCAATGGCAAAGGGGCGTTGTGTCAGTTGTCCGTGATGGGAGGAATCGCGCTGATGAGCACGGCCCCTCAGGTGCTGGAAGGCGCGCTGAGACCGGATCTGCGGCATTGGGAAAATGTTCCGGCGGCCATTGTGGTGACGAGAACATCCGAGCCCAACCAAGAGCCGTGTTTGGCCAATGTGAAGGCCGATGTTCAGCGGATGCTGTAATTGGAGGGATGGCCGAACTCAGGTCGGACGGACATGCGAATCCAGTGGGATGTCGCAGAGCGCAGCAAGGTGTTAGAGCTCAGCAACCTCAGAAATAATCGTGTGCAGCCCACTTGCGCCGGCCGGCTGTGGCCGCACAATTTCCGCAATCTGAAGCTGGCCTTTCGTGTCGGTCGCGCGCACGACGGTTTGGAATTTTCCGCGTCTGGGCGGCGTCCAGGTATAGTTCCAGACGACCCAGGAGTAGGGCGACATCGGCGGTTCGATCTCGCAGTCGTTCCACGTTTTCCCCGCATCGAAACTTAATTCCACCTTGCTGATACTGTTCGGCCCCCCGAAGGCGATGCCGCGGAACTTCTGTTCCGGCCCGCGCAGGGTTTGATAATGGCCGGGTGAATCGATGCGCGAGAAAATCTTAATGGTGGCATCGTCGGTCCAGCCCTTGCGCTGCCAGTACCCTTGATAATCTCCGGGATAGACTTCGATCTCCGTGATCCATTTCACGTTCTTAATGCCATAGAGCCCCGGTACGATAAGGCGAATCGGGAAGCCGTGCTCCTTCGGAAGCTTTTCGCCGTTCATGAGAAAGGCCAGCATTGCGTCGTCTTGCATGGCCCGTGCGAAGGGAATGCTGTCGTCGTAGCCGTCGATGCCGCGAAAAATCACATCGCGCGCGCTTTCTTCATCGGCGCCGGCATCTTGCAGGAGCTTTTTGAGGGAAATGCCGCGCCATGTGGCGGTGCCCATGCTGTCGCCGCCGGGGAGTGTGTCGATGCACATCAAGGTGGACACTTGATCGTAGGAGTCGCGATTCAAAATGCCGCGCCAGCCTAGTGAAAGCGGAGTTTTCACGGCGCCTTTGATGTGAACTTTCCACTGTTCGATATCGACTTCGCGCGATACGGAGACGGCGCTGTCGGCATAATTGACCACATAAAACTTAGAATTGGGCGTGAAGTAGGTGGTGTCGCGCGGCGGAATGGCGAACATGCGCCCAAAAACAGAGCCGACGGCGTCGCAGCCACCGGTCATACCTGTCAGTGTACCGAGTCCCAGGGCCTTGAGAATCGTCCGTCGGCCCAATTGGCGGAGGTTTTGATCGTTTTTCATAATAATTGATTATACAACGAAATGGGGCTTGACTCTCGGGAGGGATATTGGTATCTTCCCACTCGTGCGCTGGTTGTTGAGTCTGCCTGTTGAACGCGCCTGACGGCGAGTCACGGTGCGGTTCTCAGAGGGAAACTACCCGAAAATAATTCGAGCGGGTCCCTTGACATGTGAGTTTGCGCTCTGTATATTGCGCGACTCGCATCAAGTGCGCGTCCGATTGTTCTTTGAAAACTAAATAGAGGAAGTTGAGCAAGGTGTAAGGTGTATTGAAGTGGTGGCCCTTGGTCCAATTTAAAAATACCTATTTGAGAGTTTGATCCTGGCTCAGAACGAACGCTGGCGGCGCGCCTAATACATGCAAGTCGAGCGAGAAGGTGTAGCAATACACTTGTAAAGCGGCGAACGGGTGAGGAATACATGGGTAACCTACCCTCGAGTGGGGAATAACTAGCCGAAAGGTTAGCTAATACCGCATGCGTTTCCGGGACTTCGGTACCGGAAAGAAAGCAGTACCGTGGGTACTGCGCTCATGGATGGGCTCATGTCCTATCAGCTTGTTGGTGAGGTAACGGCTCACCAAGGCTTCGACGGGTAGCTGGTCTGAGAGGACGATCAGCCACACTGGCACTGCGACACGGGCCAGACTCCTACGGGAGGCAGCAGTAAGGAATATTGCGCAATGGACGAAAGTCTGACGCAGCGACGCCGCGTGGGGGATGAAGGTCTTCGGATTGTAAACCCCTTTCGGCAGGGAAGATGGAATGGGGTAACCCATTTGGACGGTACCTGCAGAAGCAGCCACGGCTAACTTCGTGCCAGCAGCCGCGGTAATACGAAGGTGGCAAGCGTTGTTCGGATTCACTGGGCGTACAGGGAGCGTAGGCGGTTAGGTAAGCCCTCCGTGAAATCTCCGGGCCTAACCCGGAAAGTGCAGAGGGGACTGCTCAGCTAGAGGATGGGAGAGGAGCGCGGAATTCCCGGTGTAGCGGTGAAATGCGTAGAGATCGGGAGGA
>Ga0169931_10005151_pt1:0-2500 | contig 20024 bp, 13 predicted proteins | sample Kivu_15m_20L_FD_129675 | JGI IMG/M metagenome (GOLD analysis project Ga0169931, IMG submission 129675) | Freshwater microbial communities from Lake Kivu, Western Province, Rwanda to study Microbial Dark Matter (Phase II) - Kivu_15m_20L... | ecosystem: Environmental > Aquatic > Freshwater... | reverse complement strand
AGAAGCAGCCATCCTTTAAAGAGTGCGTAATAGCTCACTGGTCGAGGGATGTTGCGCCGAAAATTTAACGGGGCTCAAGTTTGCCACCGAAGCTACGGACTCACCCGCAAGGGATGAGTGGTAGGGGAGCATTCTCTGTGCAGTGAAGGTTGACCGACAAGGACAGCTGGAGCGCAGAGAAGAGATTATGCAGGCATAAGTAGCGATTAATGATGTGAGAATCATCATCCCCGTAAGCCTAAGGTTTCCTGGCCTATGTTCGTCAGGTCAGGGTGAGTCGGAACCTAAGCCGAGGCCGAGAGGCGTAGGCGATGGAAAACAGGTCAACATTCCTGTACCATTGTGATGGCGTTATCAGCGAAGGGGGGACGCAGAAGGGTAGGCACCGCCGGGTCCCTGGAATACCCGGTCCAAGCCTGTAGGCGGGTCTCGTTGGCAAATCCGCGAGGCCGTTAACGCCGAGAGGTGATGGGGAGGCCGCAAGGCCATAAACGGACTGATCCCATGCTGCCGAGAAAAGCCTCGTAGCGAGTCATCATAGTGTCCGTACCGCAAACCGACACAGGTAGGTGGGTAGAATATACCAAGGGGCGTGAGAGAACACTTCCTAAGGAACTTTGCAATTTAGCCCCGTAACTTCGGGAGAAGGGGTGCCACGCGTAGGTGAATTTGTACAAGGTAAGCCGAACGTGGTTGCAATAAAGTGGCTCTAGCGACTGTTTACCAAAAACACAGGACTCTGCGAACACGTAAGTGGACGTATAGGGTCTGACGCCTGCCCGGTGCTGGAAGGTTAACCGGAGGAGTTAGCCGCAAGGCAAAGCTTTGAAGGGAAGCCCCAGTAAACGGCGGCCGTAACTATAACGGTCCTAAGGTAGCGAAATTCCTTGTCGGGTAAGTTCCGACCTGCATGAATGGCGTAACGACTGGAGCGCTGTCTCGGGAAGTGACTCAGCGAATTTGTTGTTCCGGTGAAGAAGCCGGGTGCCCGCAACTAGACGGAAAGACCCTGTGCACCTTTACTACAACTTGACATTGGATGTTGGAATGCGCTGTGTAGGATAGGTGGGAGCCTGTGAAGCCTGGCCGCTAGGTCGGGTGGAGGCAACGTTGAAATACCACCCTGAACGTTCTGATATTCTAACTCGGTTCTGTTATCCAGAACGAAGACAGTGTCTGGCGGGTAGTTTGACTGGGGCGGTCGCCTCCCAAAAGGTAACGGAGGCGTTCAAAGGTTCCCTCAGGCTGGTCGGTAATCAGCCGTCGAGTGCAAAGGCATAAGGGAGCTTGACTGCGAGAGTGACAGCTCGAGCAGAGACGAAAGTCGGACTTAGTGATCCGGTGGTTCTGCGTGGAAGGGCCATCGCTCAACGGATAAAAGGTACGCCGGGGATAACAGGCTGATCTCCCCCAAGAGTTCACATCGACGGGGAGGTTTGGCACCTCGATGTCGACTCATCGCATCCTGGGGCTGAAGCCGGTCCCAAGGGTTAGGCTGTTCGCCTATTAAAGCGGTACGAGAGTTGGGTTCAGAACGTCGTGAGACAGTTCGGTCCCTATCTGTTGTGGGCGGAGGAGAATTGAGAGGGGCTTTCACTAGTACGAGAGGACTGTGAAGGACGGACCTCTAGTGTGCCGGTTGTCGCGCCAGCGGCAGCGCCGGGTAGCTATGTCCGGTGTCGATAATCGCTGAAAGCATCTAAGCGAGAAGCGTGCCTCAAGATGAGTTCTCCCGTAGCAATATGCTACCTAAAGACCACTTGTAGACTACGAGTTTGATAGGCTGGGTGTGGAAGGCCAGTGATGGCTGTAGCTAACCAGTACTAATCGGTCGTGCGGTTTAACATCCTTTGCTCCTGATAGACATGGTCTTCGCGCATCGCACAGTGCGCATCGTGAAACACACGCGTGAAACGTGAATAGATATCATCTGTTCATCTTTTACGCCGACTGAATCGCGAGACATATCAAGACGTATTCAATATTCCCGGTGGCCTTGCCGGAGGGGCCACACCCGTTCCCATACCGAACACGGAAGTTAAGCCCTCCAAGGCCGATGATACTGCTGCCGTGAGGCAGTGGGAAAGTAGGACGCTGCCGGGTTTCAAAAGAGCCTGCTAGAGCAATCTAGCAGGCTTTTTTATTTTTCATGGATTGGTGCAGTGTCGGTCATTCACTCTGAATTGGTCTTATGGAGTATCAGCCACCTTGGATTGCGTGGTTTTCCGAATCATGTTAGAGTTTAACCAAGTTAAACTATTGATGAGGGCAATCCATGGCACGGAAGACAGCAGTACTGGGGTTCTCCGTGAGCCCCGCGCTCGCCAAGGAATATACGCGGCTGGCCGAGCGTGAGGGGACGACCAAGAGTGACTTATTTCGTCGCATGGTCGAGACGTATAAGACGGAGCGAGCGGAGCAAGAATTCTTCGCGCTCCAGCGAAAAATGGCCCGACGGGCCACCAAGGCGGGCGTGCTCACCGAGGAGGATGTCGAACGG
>Ga0169931_10005150_pt1 | contig 20030 bp, 9 predicted proteins | sample Kivu_15m_20L_FD_129675 | JGI IMG/M metagenome (GOLD analysis project Ga0169931, IMG submission 129675) | Freshwater microbial communities from Lake Kivu, Western Province, Rwanda to study Microbial Dark Matter (Phase II) - Kivu_15m_20L... | ecosystem: Environmental > Aquatic > Freshwater > Lake ... | reverse complement strand
TACTTATCTGCGGACTATTCATCGCTATTTTCATCTGTAACTGTCACTATTCGGTCGATTGATTATAAGTAGCTAGGCAGATCTGATTCGTAGATGTTTTTCGGGGTTTCTTTGATGTTTTAAAGAATGACTGCGATTCTTCTTTCAGGTATAAGCCTTTTTTGATTCAGTTTAATCAATTTTTGCTGTTTATCTTGGTAAATAAGTCTCTACACTGCTTTGCTTTAGCGTAAGCGATAGCTTTAATGCTGCTGATCTCATTCTCAAGCGATTCTATTTGCTCACTTACATTTTTAGCGAGCAAGTTCATCTTGTTATTAATATTTTATATGATACGAATAGTCTGAGCGTCTATCTTAGCCAGTTTCTTCGCCACCTGAGCTTCTATCTTACATCTTAAGTACGTTTCTTTTTGACTTTTTGTTACTGTTTACGAATCATCAGCTTAGTGCGCTAGACTTCTCTGTCCTCAAAAGTTTCTGCTATTTTTTCAGGAACTTTCGGTTTGGTAACTCTGACTGCGATTACTTGATAATTTTTTTGATACTTTCGATGCCTGGAGCATACTAGTCACAGCCTTGCTGCAATGAGTTCTGAAGACTCTAGTCAAGTTCGTTGAATTTTTCAACTAGTACTTATTGGAGGGTATGACTCGAACAAAACTGGTTGATTTCGTGACTTTTTTAATGAAAAAATACTGTATTTTGCTAAATATCCAAGTTTGATCGTATGTGACAGTGTAATTTTTGATTGTTTGGTGAGCCAGCTCTTTCTTCAATCGATTGACAACTTAAATTTTTTCAAAATTTAGCATCACTCCGCTACTAGTTCCGCACTATCTAAGCAAAATGTTACTGGAATATTTTCGACTTTATCTGTCTGTAGAGTCACTTGCACTTAGGAGTACGTAGTGATGAAGGGAATCAGAAAGCTTAGACCTGGTTCAGTCCATTTGTCTAACAAAGCTCCTCCTCGTTTGTATACCCCAATATGACCGTAGTCGATCACGTGAAAGGCACCAGTGACGTACAATAAGAAGATGGGGCCGAGTGTAAAAAATGCAATCTTTATGAATTAAGGCATTTTCCGTTAATAAGACTAATTTAAATATATAAGAACGATGATAAACTATTAGAAATAAAAAATACTCAGATAAGTTTGACTTTTTTCATCATTCTTAGGAACGAGTATTCATTAATCTTACCGTCTCCATCAGTGTCAGCCACTTTTATCATATTAGATTTATGAGGGCAACAAATTTCTCAAAATTTTTCTTGTTATTTAAGAAGCTTTTAAAAAAATATATCAAAAATGACACTAAGATCAAAATAAAATTTGAAAAAATATAATTTAAAATTCTTTGTTATGTTAATATTATGATAAAAATAATATTTTATTATCATTCAAAGCTTTTGAGGGCAAAATCCCAAATAAAGTTGAAGGTCCTTGACGATTTCTGGATCTAGCTAGTGCACAGTAGTAGGAGTGTAGTAGCTGATTACGTTTTTACTACTATTCTTCTATTTGAGTCCATCTTTTTAAGTATTTTTTTCTTCTTTTTTTTCTGCTTTTTACTCGAACGCACTCTCTGAAGGTTTTGTATTAAAATTTTTTAGCTGAACACTAACCGATTATTTTTACTTAAAGGCATCCACAACTGCCTTCTTTTGTTAAATTTCATTCTTTTTTTGTAATGGACTTACTTGATTTTCCTCAAGAACAGACTCCATTACATGCACACGTGAACGATGGGCAAACCGACGAGAGACGTTAATTAGTGCCTGAGGAATCTGATTTTTTGAAGCCATTTAAGATTAAACTTGAAACTCATTTATCTCAGCAACCAATTCTTCACGCAAAACTGAGCTTGCTGGACTAAGTCTTATTTTAGAGCTTCTGCCCTGTAAGCTCTAAGCAACCGATAGTTTCAAAGGAGGAATCATAAATTTATATGAATTCGCTGGAGCTTGACTGACTGGTTGAGAGCCTAGGATGTCCCGATTGAGTTCAATAGTTATTCTTGAATTTTTATAAAGGTTGATTTAGTTATTACTATTATTGTCTTAGTTTAATTTTTTGCTGTGGTGATTGCTGCTTTTGCTTTTATGAGAGTTATGCTTTTCTTTTTGATCGTTATTGTTGCTATGATTACTGTTGCACAGATTGCTCTTGCTGCTATAGTAAATGATTTCTTTCTTACTGCTCAGTAAACTGTCTTTTTTACTATTGGCTAAACTGTTCTTTTTGCTTACTGCTGAGTCTTACTTATAACTCAAAAGATCTTCCTTTTTGCTATTAGCAAGACTGCTCTTTTTGCTGTTATTGTTGCTAGGCTTATGACTTTGTTCACTGCGTTGACTTGCTTTGCTAGAGTGTTGTATATTGAAGCTAGGAAAGGGTGAGAAGCTCTTTTTCTTTGTGGTTTCCTAAAGTGGCGAGCGAGGCGTGAAAAGCTGTGACAATTTGTCCCTTCTAGTGAAACGTATAACATCGCTTTTTTCAATACTTACTGCATCATCCATAAAAATGTTACGTATAGATTGAATATAGTCGTTAATTATTAGATAATTTTACTGGCAATAGTTATCCAACTACTATAAGGCTCGGTAAAAAGAAAGTCTTTTGAAAATGTTTTTATTTTACAAATGCTATTTGAAGCTGATAGTTCGAGGGGTTGTTTGTGAGTCACTGTTACCTTCTATGGTTTAGATAAGCTTGACTATCATTTCAGATTGTGACCCATACTCTTCTTTTTGATGATACTTGTGAATATTCAGGGGCCGATGCTCACACAAGTTAGGATGCATCCATACTCTGCAGTTTCCACTCATGTCAATGAAGATCATTTCTTCTACGATGTCAAAAAAACCCACTTTTTCGTATAAAATTTTGAATCCTTATAAGGTGGCTTTAAACAAATAAATTTGATCAGCAAAGCTAAGATCCTTGATTTCCTTGAGCCTGAGCTATACTCTTGGGGCGTAGAAAAGACCCTTGTATAGAGTATTACATATGTCTTCATGTGTAGTGTCCACGAATGATGAACAAGGGTAGATATAGACACAACTGCTATAATTTTTGTTATCTTGACCCACCCCTTCAGTTGGTTTTGATTGTCTTTAACGCACGTTTTACTGATAGCTGCGAAGTTCAGCTTCACAAGAGAAAGCTAGTTCATATTCCTCGATGTATTGTTAAGTATATGTGTTCAGTAGTACCCTTTTGGCGAAGGGATTGTTTTGAAAAGGCAGCAGTTTGTCTTATGTGATTTCAGTCCAGCCGTCGCTGCGAACGTAACCTGTGGGCTGTTGAACTGGCGACTGACCCATAATATATATTTATGCTACAATTATACATCAATTCTAGAGCTCCAACGGCATTCTAAATCTTCTGAACCAACCGTATTCTAATGTAAGTTTTTAGTCGAAATCGTCTCCCATCATAATATTTTGCATTTTCGGAGATTGCACCTTAACTAAACCCACTACTCCCACAAAACGATTATCGTCTAGTTAGCTCATCCATTACATGCGATGAACGACTACAACTCAGGAGCGTTCCACTAGCCCAGTCCGTTCAGATCTCCTAGGTCATTATGAACTTCATAAGCGAGTATTTACCCAAGGATATGAATTTAAGTGTAGGCATCGTACACTTGCGCAATCCACGAAGTGATCCAATATGATTGTAGACTTATTAAAAAGTTTAATACAGAGATGCAGTTAGGTGAGTTGTAATAAAGCCATTTTCTGTAGAGGCTCTAATGAGGCAATCTTGTTGTAGCCTAAGTTCAATATGCGCAAAGAATACATTTGGTAATTAGAAATTTCTTTCAATATACTTTGTTTAAAGTTACAGTCTAACTAATATTGTTTTTACGTAATCTTAGGGCTTTGATCTCTTTGGATTGTTAAATAGCTGTTTTGAGCAGATCCGTAGAGTAAGTCTAATTGCCTTTTTGCACGCAGACTTACCCATTTATACCTAATTTTGCTCTTAAGACAATGTGAATGGTTCTTCGACTATATTTTAAGTTTAAATCATGGTGCTTATTGACATTATAAGCCTGTTAGGAAGATGATCGAGTGTATGAGATTATATAATATTCGTTAAGATAACAGATGGGGAACAGCGCAGACAAATAGTGCGGAAACTACGCGTCAATTTACAACGATTACGAACTTATATAGGTGCTTGGCGAGGGAAGACGACTTTTGTTGAGCAAAACTAAAGGATAGCGAGTCATATCGTTGTAGCATACATTTGCTTCAGAGGACATTTTGAAAGATCACATGTTCAGAAATCAAAGTTTGCATGCAGCAAAGCATCAATACTACTTGGGCATGCTGCACAGTGACATTGTGAGTGTAAGCAATCTGTGCGGACGACATTTTAAAATGACTGAATACTATCCTTACGTAGAGCGTAATTTGCTCCAGGAGATACAAGAGCGACAGTAAAATGGAGGATAATTCGGTAGTGAGTAAGTAATGTCGATTTTGTGCAGCTGTGTGCTCGCAATGTCACACCTATGCAAACAATAAATACTGCACTACGCCCTAAGTCCCTAGGATATACTGATTGATAAGGACGGCACAATAAAAATCACTCACAGCTGTTTGAGCAAGCATAAATTTGACTTCAACTATCATCCTAACTTTTATTATGCTCCATAAACACTTAAACTTTTGGCGAATCCTGGACTACCGAACTGTCTTACTCATAAAAGCGCAGTCTTTACGCTAGCCCTCACCATTTTGCACGCCCTAACGCTAAACCCACTTCAGTATCTGTACAATCAACAAACTTTCTCTATCGATATGAAAGAAATCAGTCAACTTTTGCGACTGGTTCAAGACAGAGACCTTTCTAGTATACTAAAAAAAATGCTCAAACTTCACACTTACTAAAGAATAACTTTTCCTTAACTCTAAGAAATGATATTTGAGCTTATAGCCAGAAAGTAGAGCGGACAAGAAAGTGAATAAGTCTGGACTGACCCTTCTGATCCTATTTCCAAGCTCACGAATTCTATTTCTAAGATAAAACACGGAGAAGAATCTCAGCTTTCAGACTGTAGTTCTTTTCAACCTTTTTTCAGTAACAGGCAACAACCTGTATACTACAAGCACAGTCAAATTCCATCTGTAATAGATATTTAACAACAACATAGAACGAATTGCATTTCCGCAATTCTTTAAAGTGACAGGGAAGATATGCCTCAGAATTCATCGCAGCATGTTTGCCTTTCAAAGATAGATCCTTTAGTGCTGGACTAGTTCGAAACCCCTCTAGGCAGATAAGCTGAATAATATACCAATAGAGATGATTTTTAACCATGGGGATATGGTCAAGTGCTAAAAGATAAAAATTTTGAAACAAATAATACCAGCCGATAGAAACACGATGGCATTAAGAGTGAGAGATCTAGTTCAGTTCACATCCGTAATCCGCCCGACTACATCAATTTCAACAGTACATATCATCATATCGATAACAAGGAGAATTCAATGCTCAACTATACGAATTCTCAAAAATAAAGCCATTCAAAGGAGCCTTTAGTAGAGCAAACAGATTCTTACAGAAAAAGTCATTTCAAAGAGTATGTGGTAGAATAAACCAGCTAAGGTAGGTACTAAGGCTACAAACTCGCTGGGGAAAGACATGGTTTTGGCAGTTTTTATTATTAATAGGGTGGTAAATACTGTGGAGAATGGGTTCAGGGTAGGATGCAAGGTCGAGGAGTACTGTATTACTCAAGCGGAAAAATAGCATATGAAGGTGAATGGCTTGAGGATAGACTGCACGGATATGGTGTAGTCTATAACGACAACATAATCATACTCAAGGGACAGTTTGACTATCAACATCTCTAAATGATCACCAAAGAGTGGACCAAGTACGAAGGATACTTTCAAGAAGACAAAAAACATGGACAGGGCACTCTTCATCTTTCTAATGGATAGACTTATGTCGGTGCCTTCGAAAATGACCAGCCCCACGGATTGGGACAGTTCCGAAATGTTCGAGGAGAGGTCCTAAGAGGATACTGGCTTATGGGAGCTCTCAACCTGACCTGATACATAAAGTTTTGCTTATTTTAAACTTTAATTTTTTTAAAATAACTCAATGGCATCATACACCTATATCGACATTTCTGAGATACTCATGGTTGAGGGCATCCTGAGCACTTATTCTTACTTATGGATTCATTTCCAGCATTTGCTCAAGCAGATTCATTCCACATTCTGATACTTTTGGTAGAAGTTAGTGTAAATTTTGTCTTTACCATTTCGGAAAGGAAGGCTTGAAATCTCTAAGTTTTTTTAGACAAGGCCAATGTTAGAGAGTAGGGGTGCCTAGTATCGAAAATATCTGAAAAATTTGTTAAATTTCGTAGCCGTTGCCCATAAAAAAAGGTTTTTTAGTGAACATTTAAACGAATATGCAGCCCACTGCCCACATGTCGACAGCTGATGTATAGTGCTCCTGACCTAATAGAATTTATGGTGCTCGATACCAGAGTGTTTAAACTTCATGAGTCAGCGTGTTTTGGGGGTACATTAGCAATCTTGCGAGTCCAAAATCAGCCAATTTGACGTTATCTAAGTAGGCACAAAGATACTTTGCTGATCAACTAAAATGTTCTGGGGCTTGAGATCGCGGTGAAGTACCCGTTTAGAGTGAATGTAAGCCACTCCGTTGACTATCTTTTTAAGAATCACCTTGATCTTTTGCTATTAAACATGGTAGTCTTTAGATGTGATGTACTTTTTTAGGTCGAAATCGTAGTAGTCAAAAACGATCTTTAGTTCTTTCTCCTTATGCTTGTACTGAACATCTAGCAAAGGCACAATGTTCGGATGCTCCTTTAGAGTTTTCAAAAGTGAAATTTCGCGAAGAGCACTTGGAGGCATGCCTTACTCTTCGGAGTCATACTTGATGTACTTAATCGCCACCATATGATCATTTTTGTCCAAAGCTTTATAGACTTTACCGTAAGCGCCTTCACCTATGCAACCAACTTAACGATATTCTCCGAAACTCTTCATTATTTTTAGAAATATGCCTATTATAGTTTAACTGGAGTCGACTATGTACGTATACAATATTTACCATCAAATTTATACTTAGCTAACAACTACATATGCTTAGTGGATACCATATATATAATTTTTTTTCTTAAATGTCTAAATGCTTAAAAAATATTGCAGATAATTCAAGTTAAATAATAAGACTTCATCAGATTAATTAAAAAAATGACAATATTAGTTAGCAGATCGCTTATAAAAAACATTTTATTAATAAATAAATATGTGTTTTTAATATATTTATATATTTAAACGCAGTTTTATTATTTTAACAATCGTATGCAATTTCGTTACTCTTAAGTATATTTGCAATCTAAATAGAAGTATTTTAAACTTTTTTATTTTGAAATCGGTATCATAGTTTAATGTTCTATATTATTAAATCCTTATATTTAATCATCAGTAAACATACCAGGCTCTAATCATAGGCGCTACTACATAATTACTTTTTCAAACAGTAAATGGTCAAAAAGGTCACCAAACGAACATCTTAGCCTTAGCCGTTGAGTTGCCATGTTGATGCCCCTCAGCCTCTAACCCTAAAACGCAGGGCCGTTAGAAAGCTAGCGACTTAAAGGGTCCGATCAATTCATTCTATGCATAGATTGAAACGACAAAGTATTCTTCTTTTTAGCTTAGGATTCGAAGAAAGAGTGTTGAGTGGCTAGTTCGGAAATTCTATTGACGAAACTCGTTTGTAGTGTCCGATTTGTCTCTAGTTGTTGGTGCTGCCCCGATCACTAGCATGTGGACATATTTTTTGCCAGCGTTGTCTAGAGTCTAACTCGGCTCATACACAAGTCTGCTGCATGTGTAGGAGAGAAACAAGTTCAGAACCTGTCCTGGCGACTCCTGTGCTTCAAAACCTGATAAACCGGTAATTATATTTATACTTAGTTGCATAGTTGCCAAAACGGACGCCATTACATATCTATGTAGGGTTACCGATGCTCAGCAGTGGCTCCACTGGCGCAAAGTCAACCAGGTTAAGACAGGCATGATGGTCGACTACCAGGATCAGCCAAATCTGTGGAGACCTGCCCTAATCATTTAAACAATCCATGAAGCAGGCACCACTTTTATACACTTAAGACTGCTGACTAAAGCAGTTTAGTTCAGAAGGTTTGTTAATGCCAGCTCAAAAAAATTAGCACCGTATTTGTTTTTTAGCAAAAACATATACCTGCAGGATTTCGGACAAGGTCTAATGGACAAATTCTAAAACTATGAATAGATACAGCAAGAATGGAAAAACAATAATTAAGGTCAGAGAAACATTTAAGACTTTTTAAATCTAGATTAGAGTGCTCAGCAATATGAGGAAAGGGATAGAGAATTTCATGATAGTCCCATATAAAGTGAAAACTCTCTAGATCAGGCTTTGGTTCTGTTTAATCATGAAATTGAGGCCAACGACTTTATCTTTTGATAATAAATAACTAGTGTTTTTTATTTATTAATATGATTTATTTAATCATTCTTTCAAATCTCTTTAATATTATTTAATATTAAATACACGCTAGCATAGTAAATGACTACATAATGCCGCTCTTACACTAATAACTTTCTTAATGCTGAAAGCTACCTGGTGGTCGATAGTGACGGCTAAAACTAGCTCGAAGCCTTAGAATCTTTCAATCATTAGCAAAGTATTTGCAATCATTCTAAGCCCTCATTTGGAAATCGCTAAATAGAAAAGTAATTCTCGACATTAAATAATCGGTCTGTTTAAAATTAAATACAAAGCACTCTGCAAATCATAGCAGTTTTATAAAGATAATGCCAAACACTAGAAGATCTTATAAGTGAGCTTGGCAAAAAACAAGCTTAAATAATAGTATAACAAAGAATCAGAAAAAGACGAGGCAGTCTCAAGCATATTGAATAGCAGACACACAATCGAAGTAGTACTTAAACTTATTTTGAAGATTTAAGACCTTCTTTATGTCTGTCCAATCACGACAAGGCAGCTCAAATTACAAAAGTAGTAAAATCTGCCATGATGACTCCTCTTGTTTCTCGTCAGTACACTAGCACTGCGACGACAACACCTCTTGGATCTCGTCACAACACTCACAACATTGAAGAAAAATTTATCGTTAAGCTGCCTAAAAATAAAAAATAGGCTACAAAGAAGCCGACGAAAATGCTGAGCCTTAGCAGTAAATGCTCTAAAAAGCATTCTGCAGTGACTGTTAAAAAAAGAAAAAATAACAAGTAAAATCAGTCTTGAAATGATCAGTAATCTTTAATAATATGAATTCAGAGCTATTTTTTTAATCAAGTTAATAGATTTATTTATTAGTCATCTGATAGTATTAATTGCAAAATAAATTTATCTGATGGAAAGCAGAGAGAACAACCTTATTGGATTTTTACAAAAGAAATCACTTTTTCAAAACTCACCAACTAAACGTCTTCGCAAACGCAGCAATAGTAAATCACAGGAAAGCAAGGGCTCTATCGTGAGAGCACTACAAACATAAATGTCTCCTGTTCTTAATCATCATTCTTCTCAGCTACTGCCTCAGTAACTCAGTAACAGATTTTAACAAAACCATAAGGTCTGGTTTTAGCGGTAGAACTATGGTCGGACACAGTAAACAGCATATAACTCTCCTCACGCTCATGTATTACCTGTTGATTTGTTCAGAAGGAACACCGAAACATCCTTCAGCTATCAATCCAAGAATACTCCAGTAAACATCAATGACCTGATGCGTGGAGTGGCTACGTATGCGGTTAATTTTTAGTCTGCCAGGATTGAGTCAGCTCAGTGTCTGTAAACTCTCTCCTTAAAACTAAGCACATAAATATCCAACATCAACTACCGCCTAGATCAGCTAAGAAGCACTATGACAAAGAAAATAGATCAAGAATTAAAAACACTCAATAAAGCTATTCTGCAGTTGGTGGAGTAGGCTTTTCGTGACAGTCAACGCACTATGCAGGAATACATGCGCATGTAGTAAGCTAGAATGGCTGGAGATGTGCTTAAAATTAGGCAACAGCTTTAAAGGGAGTATATTCATGTTTAGAGTCTCAAGTAGTAAATCAATAGGAGCACATGGCGAAAAGTTGCAGGATAAATACTCTCAACTGATCTGTAAAATCGCATAGAAAAACTACTAAGACACAGCGGAAACACGCAGATAAGTCGTTGGGAAATGAGGGATTTAGCTGGACAAACACTAAAATCGTTTTAAAGCGAACTAAAAGCACTTCTAAGATTTAATACCTGAAACTATGATGATTCTTTTTTTTAAAAAGTTTTAATTTTAACAATAGTTCAACTCTTATAGTAAATTTGGCATTCGTATTGTTTCTATATTATTTAGTGATTTCTAAATGGGGATAAATAGTTCTCGAGAGAACAAGATAGTGCACTTCGGAAGCTAGACTATTGATGTCAATCAGACTCGTTTCATCTCTAAATCTACTCTGCCTCTCACCACTAATCATCGCCCAAAGTTCACAGTACCTCTTTTCACTCGACTGTCTCGATGGGAAATAGCCCTTGAGGTTATTCCAGTCTAAAAAGGCGAAGGGACTGTTTTAAAATCTGGAGTTTACTTTCGTAATAAGGAAGACTCAGACATATACGCAGGAGCTTTGTTTGGTCTCAAACAGCTCAGCCGCATAAGCGTATTTGAAGATTTCGATATGCGAGAAGGCAAAAACTATTGGGGAATAGTTACATCTCAGACACTACCCAGTGTCCACAAACTTTTAAATAAAAAGGAGCTGCAGTAGAATGTATAAAAATTTATAGACCTGCTCATCTTTTTGGCAGATTTACTAGCAGTTACTCAGAAACTATATGTGACTCCCGAAGAAATCGTATAATGCAACAGCATATTCTATCTCAAAAGTTTCCACCATAGTAGCTAGGTGGGCTCACTGAATTTGATACAAGGTTTTATCAACTGGCTCTACAGCGGCGACTAGTAAGAGTTTTAGGAATGCTTGAAAGAACAAACGATAATGAACTCTATTAACGACCCCAACTGCTTTCTTAAAGAAATCTACCAATCACTTACGCTAGATGCAGTGAGCTAGTCAGATTTGGGAATATATCTGCGCAGATGCAAAGCAAAAAGCAGCTATTTGGGCAACGTATTCGATTCTTATCATTCATGTTTTAAAGCAAAAAAGAACAAGTACAGAGTAAACAGCGAGAAGTAATGGCTATTAGCCAAGCACGATAACTAAATCTACTTTATCAATGTGTAGGATGAGCACGTATGTCACGCTCGCATCATTAGAAAACGTCGCAAAATAAATGTAGATAATGTTAATCTTCTATTCAATCCTGATTAATTTTAGATCAGTTTTTACCTTTAGGGCACCAAAAACATTGTTAAAACTACTTAGTTCGAGTTGGGAGATAGTTTCACTATCAGCGATATTGCCATCAAACACAAATTTCCTTTTAAACTGCGTAGCCCTATTCTCTTCGCCAAAGGAAAAGACATCTACATATACGATCAAATGGTCATGCGATACTCTACAGATTAAAATAAACTTCATCAACTCTCCAAAAAGCTATCAGATTGTATCTGCTTCGTGAGTAGTCATGAACTCAACTATCTAGCCGTCAGACTGAGCTTTGACATTTTTCGATTAGGAATTCAAATATACATAGGCAAAGAATTTCAGACTTTAGTTCCTAGTGGCAACTAAGCTCTCAAGGAAAGCATCGCTAACATCAAAATAGATATAAAGCACGTTTAATTCTGCATTTAAGTCTTCAAGGGAGTGTTTTTAATGTTAGCCAACAAGAATCTATGGATATTAGACATAAATTTTAAGTGTTTCTTCAGCTACGCGCCTATCGATAGAGTACGAGAACACAGCAAAGGCAGAACTAACGATAGCCGCCATGATTTTATGTTCGACATCATCAACCAACCATTTAAAGCAACCTGGTTACCCAGACATGCGGGCATAAATGTGAGCATCAAAAACAACATCATGCATGTAGTGGGGCAGGTCATGGGAAAATATGTGCTTTTGTAGTACCGAATCATCTTCGAAGCAGGCATACTTTCTCTTGTAAAGGCCAGACCTATATACGAAAATCAAAGAGACAAAATTATTGAAGAACATACCGAAAAGTTCACTTAACATAAATTCAATCTTTATAACGAACATTTCGACATTTATAAGAATTCGACTTGGATATACAGCGGACCTCATTTCTTATCAGTCAGAAATCTCTCCTTAGCTCAGGAAAAATCTCACTACGCAGTCACTATAGAGTCAGAATCCACAATAACCTCTCTCAAGGATGTGATTTAGTGCAATAAACAGTTGGGTAGAAGGTGGAAAATGTTTTAAAAAGTGATGATACTCTATCGATTGTTCAGCATATACACTGAGCTTTATCGACAGAACTGCACCCATAAGAATTTCAATCTTGGCAATTTGTGGATTACTAAGGCACGTGACATAAAGCTAAGCGGTTGGAGCGAACCTCAACGCAACTGGCAGATCTCAGACTATAAAGATTTCTTAATGCTATGTTTCAATGTAATTTGCGAGCAGACCTATGACAAGTGCTCGGATAAGCTTTTGGCCAAGCACAAAGCTGAACTGGCCTAGTTTCCTCCTTTTTCTTAAAAAATATTAGGAGGACTTAGCGTAAAAGTTGCCTAAAAACGACAATAGCTATAAAAAAATATTGTGCAGTTGCGTGAGTATCTTAATCGATAGATTCACAGGTTCGTGACTACTTCGCAGCACAACAACTTTCTATTCAGCTTTGAACACAACACACCTCGATTCACTATGCTCAATATTCGTGAGACCAAGATAAAGAAGTTCAACGCAGTAGTCGAGGGTTTAACTTAAGAATTCACCTTCAAGCATACTGATCGATACGTATGGCATGAAGAAACTTCTCTTCTTTTCGTTTTTACTAATCAGTACCAGATGTATTAAATAAAAATAGTAGCCAACGACTACAAATAAGAGACCATTCAGCTCTAAGAGTACTAGTATCTTCCTAAGAACATCATTGATTGCAGCTTCATTATCACCCCTGTAGGGCTGCTAGCTGTGGGCGGAGTAGCACGCAATTCAAAATCCAAAGTCAACTACAATACTAAGATATACCACTTCAACCGATAAAAACTGACTTGGTAGCAAGTAGCTGAGCTCGATCAACCTAGAATAAATCCAAAACTTATACTTTCAGAAACCGGCAACTATGTCTACATATTTGGCGGATAACTAGACATCTAAGTCGAAAAACTATAACTAGTTCTGTTTAACGTCAATACACATTAAGTGCAGTGTTTAGTAGATTTAGGAATCAGCAATCCTCTAAGAGCTCTCACCGGCAAAAAAGCTTATAAACTTTTTCAACTTTGCGAATAGTACAACATTTTCATGTTATGGTCTACTACCAACACCCTCTTTAGTATAAAGCTTTTTTCCACTATGATCTGTGGCTTCGAAATCGACCTTGAAGGAAAAATTTATATGTAGGAAGGCAGTTAGATACCCTTGGTTTCGATCAGTTTCGTCGATGGCAACATTCACTTCCTTAAAGCTTATGGAAAATATACTAAAATTTGTTTAGACAATCTTTAAAGCCCCAGTGTGACACATAAAACCCTCTATTCTAACGAAAAATGATAATCAAATGTTATTAAAACATCATTTTTTTATTTAAAAATGGAAATAAATTTATTTAGCTAAAATAGTTAGACTTTAGTTGCTCATTTGTAATTTATATGAAATTGATAGGCAATATAATTAATAATTGCAGGACTGCCTTTTGCAAATGTAGAAGACTCTAATAATGAACAAATTGCCTTTGCCACGCTATTATGACGGCTAAAACTGGAACACTGTATTTAAGCCTACACGTAAGTCAATTCCAAAATACTTGCACGAAGACTTACCTTAGCTGAAGCTGCAATAAATCAAGTAGCAGTTCAAAAAAATGGGTAAATTCAACTGTCCGCGACTCGACTACTTTAATAACTATATTAAAAATCACAACATAAAAAGCAACAAAAACAGCAAAAGCATTTCAGGAAAGGCCTAGTACATCGCTATTAAAGAATAGCTGCAGTATGCACTGCTGGTTTGCGACCCGCAAAGTTCAGTACTAGATTAACTGGTCACAAAAGCCAAACAACAAAAATAGCCTTACAGTGCCAGACACAACCAGAAGGGCAGATATTTCGAAGGGACTCTCGACCTCGTTTTCAGAAATAGAAAAAATATGTATTTAAGCGAGCAAAAGAAAAAAGTAGATGTTACTATTCCTGAATCCATCAGCAACGGAATAGAACGAATAGAAATGCTGCCTCTTTATTGATAGAATAAATAGTTATCTAGTTCTCTTAACTCACCGAATTTTATGTTTTATTTTATTTTTCTCAAAAATTAGCTAAATCGATATTATAATTCAACTGTAATTTTTTGTGCTTTCCTATTTTTGTTTTTAAAAAAATGTCAATTAAATTAGAGAGGGTTGATCATACATATGTGAATAGGCGGCTGGCAATATCTGAGACAACCCAGTCGACTCCGTCCAGCAATCCTTAGCCGGTTCTGGCGCTACATCCGATGGCTCCCCAATGCCTTGTGTTTACAGTATCTAATTCCAGGAAATCTCTTATTTGTTCGGGAGTTAGACTACCAGGTATGTCCTGTTTATTGCAAAAAACAAGCAAAGTAGCTCCCATTAATTTTTCCTGTCTGAGCAGCGCATGCAGTTAATTTTTTGTATCTTCGAGTCGCAGTTTATCGGAGCTATCGACCACCCAAATGACTCCATCGGTCTGTTCAAAGTAATTTCTCCAATATGATCTTATGGTTTTTTGACCTCCCACGTCCCAAATGTTCAGCTTGTAGTTCTCATAGTTTAGAGTCTTGATGTTGAATCCAAGAGTTGGGGAAATTTAATTAATGTCCTCTCCGTTGAATTTCTTTATGATGGTCGTCTTGCCTGCGTTATCCAATCCAAGCACCAGCAAACGCATCTCTTTTTCCTTTTACTTGGAACGCTTCACTATCGACATAAACCCCATTCTCTATTATCTCTTTAATGTTATTCAAATTTGCACTAAAGTGACACAATATATCAGAAATAATTCTTACAAAAAAAAAAATAAGTAAGTATATCTATAGTAACTTAAAATACAAAAATTCTCGATAAAACTTAATTTTTGTCAATAGAAGTGAATATTAATATTTTATGAGTTTGCAATAAGTGCTTAAAAAATACGAGAGTTCAAAGAGCAATCACGAGAGGGCCAGGAAATCAATAAGAAATGATCTTTAGAAGCGTATTTAATAGCAGTCAATTGGAGCCTTAAAATTACAAAATCATGTAAGGGACTCTGACATAGAAAGTAAACCAGATTCATAAAAATCAGCAGATGATCTAAGTACAACTGCGAAAACAAAACTAATTGCTGCATTAGTTTCGCAAAAATCAAGATATATGGCAGGGAATATACGATTAGCTGAATAAGAGTTTAAAATAGGCTGGAGATCTTGTGCATTATGCAGGCTATGTCGAAGCATAAGCGGGTGAACTCATCGGAGAAGGAACAGTCTAAGAGTATCTCAGACTGGCAGACTCTTAGTAGCCACATCCAAAGAAGATCAGCAATTTGGAACAGCAAAATACTAATAAAATTTTAGCCAATGAAGGAGAAGAAAACAATAAAGCAAGTAAAAATTAGACTAATAATCAAAGATCAACTGAAAATGAAGCCAATTTCTAAGGTCTTATTTGATTTATTGTTGTTGTTTTATATTGCGCAATATAAAAATCAGATCCTCGGAAATGGAGGCCAACAACTGATCTTACAAAAATTCATAGATGAGCCTATACGTCTAGAGCTAAACAGTTCAGCATTCGCCCGACTTCATTACTGCTGAGTACATTCACAAAACTGTCTCAGTAGTACCCACAATCAACGGCTCTACTGCCTCTATCCGTAATGTCCACTACAAATTTTAAACATCCAAACAGGTGGGCAAGGTAGGCCTGATGATGGTGGGTCTAGGTGGCAACAATGGAACCACTATTCTTGGAGGCATAATTGCCAATCGTGAAAAGATGGAATGGATGACCAAAAAGGGACTACAGAAATCCAACATGTACGGGTCTCTGACGCAATGCTCGACCATGAAAATAGCCGATTCTGAAGAAGGAGAAGTTTTTATGCGCATCAAGGATGTGCTACCGATGATTCGACCCTAAGATTTGGTTGTTGGCGGTTGGGATATCAACTCCCAAGATTTGGCCTCAGCCATGAAAAGAGCTCAAGTTTTCGATTACGGCCTACAAATGAAACTATAACCGTTTATGGGCAAGTACAAGCCTCTCAAGTCAATTTATTACCCTGACTTTATCGCTAGCAATCAGTAAGATCGAGCCGACCATTTGCTAGAGGGAAACAATAAATTTGAGCATCTCCAGATAATTCGGAAAGATATTTCTGATTTCAAAAGCGAGCATAGTTTAGACAAGGTGATTGTGCTTTGGACTGCCAATACTGAAAGATTTGCAGTCGAAATGTAGGGAATTAATGACACCTATGACAATCTATTGTTGGCTATTAAAAACAATCACGAAGAAATAGCGCCTTCAACTATATTTGCATTGGCTGCTTTACAATAAGAATGCGTTTTTATCAATGGTTCCCCTCAGAATACATTTGTTAATGGACTTAGAAACACTCCTCATAAGGGAATTCTGATCGGAAGCGACTTTAAAACAGGTCAAACGAAGTTTAAAACATCCTTTATAGACTTTTTGACCAGTGCTGGCATTAAACCTAAATCCTGTGTATCTTATAACCATCTCGGAAATAACGATGGTAAAAACTTAGCCTCAGAAAGACAATTCAAATCAAAATAAATTTCAAAATCAGAGTGCATTAAAGATTTGTTAGATAACTCTTTGATGTTCGATCCCAGAAACAAGAAGTAGTATCCAGATCACACTGTGGTCATTAAGTATGTTCCTAGTGCTGCTGACACTAAAAAAGCTATTGACTAATATACTAGCTAAATCTTCATGGGTGGAGAGCACACTTTTGTCAGCTACAATGTCTGTGAAGACAGTCTTCTAGCTGCAGGTGTAATCATCGATCTGATAGTTTTAAGCTAACTGATGACCAGAATATCTTACCAGAGAAACCAAAGCGACTGGCAAAAAATGTAAGGAATAGTAAGCTTTTTGGGATACCTGACCAAAGCTCCAGACTCAAAAGGACCAATCATAAATTCTCTCACTAGACAAAGAGCCTGTATCGAAAATTTGATTCGCGTTTTGAGTGGTCTTCCACTATAGGATCACCTGTTGCTCGGATATCGTTTATGATCATTGATAGTTGTAAAAATAATAAATCGATATAAGATTATCAAGATAAATTGAGTCCAAAGTTAAGGTACTTTATGCCTGCATTTTAGTTTTTTAACTGCTGCTATCTGATTTTCTTGGTAGCCTCTACGCAATTTAGTTTTTTAATGGCGATAGCTGCTAAAATAGGACATAACTATGCTAGCGTCGCATCTGTTCTGTTTCCTCGCCAGCTTGGTATCACGATTGTATTATTTATTTCTTAGTGAATGTTAGATTCAGAATCCAACAACACCAATTTGCTCAGGTCTCTCCCTATTCTTTACGTATCTTTGTATAAACTTTGATGCCTCTAAAATAACTAAAATGTTACTGATATAGAGTGATGGCGATAAAGCCGATGCTTGATGTGCTTCTTTGGATCTAGTAAATCTATAACTTTATCGATTTGATTAGGAAAGGCACAAGTAAAGCTAATTAGTTCATAATATTGCGACATTTCATGGATAAAGTGTTAGCTGTGAGGCCTAAAAACATGACTTTTAGACTTACGGGTTCCATGACATAGGACTTAAATGATATCAATTACCAGCGTAGGTCTATCATCTATCGTTTGTTTTAGATATGGATTAGGAGCTACAGCTAAAAAAGGAATCGACATATGCAGATCTGATACACATAAGTAGAATGCAAAATATTCGAGTACATTGTAAAAATTTTGTTATATGCTATGTTTGCCAATCGACTTTAAAATTTACTTAAAAGATTAATTAAAAGCTGAGTCTATTTTTGAAATTTTATTAATACAGTCAAGAACGATGTCACTGTTGTTGCGTACTGTATCAAAGTTTCTTTTCATTATCAATCGCTATGATTTGGCTATTATCGCATTTTTTTATACATCTGCTTCGATTTTTGTTGTCTAAAGTATTTTTAGAATAAGTAAAGTATTGTTAGTGCAGTATCCGATCAAATTTATCAAATATTTTTGAACTTCTCTTGCTTTTCCTGTTGCCAAAGCCAGCGAAATTATTACCATTCCGATTCTTTATAAAAGAAGCGAATTTTTTATTATTTTCAAACGATGAAGCGCCATATCATAACCCTATACGTGGTCTAAACATCCACTAGCAACTACCTATAAATATTTTTTTATTTAACGAAGTAATCCATGAGTATCAATTACAGGCATTTTTAGACCTGCTTGAATACGCTTTAAAATTTAGTAAATACTTATATATTCTTCGAATTTAAAAGCTCTTTTAATCTAAATTTGCTATTTTACTTATTTTTGAGATTATTCCTAAACTTTTTATTATATTTCAGCTTGTTTTTACTTTAATCTAGTCGTTGCTTAATATTGAGTGTTAGAAACTATATGATTCGGAGTTATGAATTGCTAACTATCGTTGAGATTTTTTGAATTTTATAACTCCAAAAATTATTGCGGTTTCGGATTATGTGACTTTTATTTTTTTTACTTATCTTACAGATTCAATACCTGTTTGGTGTTATGCTTTTAATCTTCACTATATATAACTGTATTTTTTTAATTTTCTGGCTTTTTTCTCTAAATTGAATATTCGAGATTTTAAATTGCTGGCGATCTATGATATGGTCTAGTTTCCTCTTGAATAATATTTTATATTTTTTTTTTCTAAAATAATTTTTCTTGCGTGTTTATGACGATTCTTTTGTTTATTTGTTTTTTCTTTAGCATACTGCCCCTTTACTCAGGCTATTCAGAAGCAACTATTTGTTCTTCATTTTTATCGAGATCTGATAATGAAGGCTATACCTATACTTATTAAGGTTTTATTACAGCTTCATAATTCTATTGTCGGCTCACTTTACTTATATTCTAAGAAAACATTTCACTTTTTAAAGCTTCGGGTAAATCAAATTAAGTATCGTTTTCAAACTTAATTTTTATAGATTGCTCACGATCTCGATATTATTGAATGATTGGACTGTTATCAAAAAGCTAATCTCTCTTTTTGGAGTGATTAATGTATTAAGTTGAAAATTATTTTTATGTAGATTTTTTGTTTCCCTGAATAAAAATATCGTAATGATATATGTTGAAAGATTTGTTTTGATTAGTTTGATTAGAGCTTTGACTTTATTAATAATTTTTAACACTTTTGTTTACTGTATACTTAGATGTCTAACTTTACTGATAATTTTTAGATCTTCCTCCTAATTTAGGTAAAGATTTGGGTATACTGTAACCTAATTGACTATTTAAAGGCTCTGTTTGACTTATTATACGTGCTCTCGATTAAATCATATCTGCTCTTTCTTTGTTTGTCGATTTTTTTAATTAATTTTTGCCATTTCGACTGATCTGTATATCACTATAAATTTGTGTATAATTGAGCGAGTTACCTAGAAAAACTTTTTTTTTCTTTTAGATCTGACATTCTTGATCAGCGTCTAGTGGCTAAGCCGGAAGTTCGTAATTTGTTACTAAATTAGTATGAGCTGCCACTTAAAGTTTTTGCGGTCTGTTGTAGCCTCCAAACAGTTAGTTTTTTTCTTAATAGTTAAAACGAAGATTATTGATGCCAATCATATGGTTATTTATATAAAAATAAAAGATT
>Ga0169931_10005148_pt1 | contig 20031 bp, 8 predicted proteins | sample Kivu_15m_20L_FD_129675 | JGI IMG/M metagenome (GOLD analysis project Ga0169931, IMG submission 129675) | Freshwater microbial communities from Lake Kivu, Western Province, Rwanda to study Microbial Dark Matter (Phase II) - Kivu_15m_20L... | ecosystem: Environmental > Aquatic > Freshwater > Lake ... | reverse complement strand
GAGCGATTTTGGACGGCCCCCGGGCCGCCGCCTTGCCGACCGCCGTGGCCTGCGCGTGCGGACTGGCCGTCTGGCGGCTCGCGCGACGATTATGGCAAACGGCCGCCGCGGAGGCCGTCGATCCGGCGGCCACGCTCGCGACGGGCGAGGCGCCGGCGGAATGACGCGGCGGCAGTGCGACGACCTGCAACCGATTTTCGCGGCGGCGCTCGTCCGCCGGCGGCGGTCGACGCGTGCCCCCACCCCGCATCGGGAGCCTTCTGCTTGCGGACGCTGAACCTGCTGGCGAATTTGTTTCCCGCGTGGGTCCTTGCCGGATGTCTCCTGGCTCTCTGGAAGCCGGAGCTGTTCGCGTGGTTCACGCCCTACCTCGTGCCGGGGCTCGGCGTGATCATGCTCGGCATGGGCATGACGCTCAGCGTGGGCGACTTTCTGGCAGCGGCGCAGATTCCCCGCGCGATCCTGTTCGGCTTTGCGGCCCAGTACAGCATCATGCCGTCGTTGGGCTGGCTGCTGGCCCGGGTGCTGGATCTGCCGCCGCAGTTTGAAGTCGGTCTGATCCTGGTGGCGTGCTGCCCCGGGGGAACGGCGTCGAACGTGGTGACCTACATGGCGCGCGGCAACGTGGCGTTGTCGGTGCTGATGACGACCTGTTCCACGCTGGCCGCCATCGTGCTCACGCCGCTGCTGACCAAGTGGCTGGTCGGCCAGCGGATGCCGGTCGACGCGTGGGGCCTGTTCTACTCGACCGTGCAGGTCGTGCTGTTGCCCGTGGCGGCGGGATTGACGCTGCACCACGCGGTCCCGAACCTGGTGCGGCGGGTGACGCCCTGGGCGCCGTTGGTCAGCGTCGTCGTCATCGCGCTGATTTGCGCCAACGTGATCGGGACCCACGCCGCGGAGGTGCGCGCCCACGGAGTCGAGTTGCTGCTGGCGGCGTTTTTACTCCATGCGGGCGGCTTCGCCTTGGGCTACGCGGCGGCGCGCATCGGGGGCTACGACGTCGCGGTGCGGCGGACGATCTCGATCGAGGTCGGGATGCAGAATTCGGGGTTGGGCGCGGCCCTTGCGTCGAAGCACTTCGCCGATCCGACGACGGGCATCGCCCTGGCCGCCGTGCCGTGTGCGGTTTCGTCGGTCACGCATTCGCTGATCGGCAGCGCGCTGGCCGCGGCGTGGCGGCTCTGGCCGAGGCCCGCGTCGAGCGGCGACCCCGGCGCGGAGCATGGGGGGGCGCCGCGAGCGGACGACGAGGCGGCGTCGGAAAGCGACGCGGCCGGTTGACGGAGGGCCTCGGCGGCCGCCGGCGGCAGCGCGACGGCGAGCCGTCCGCCGCCGGCGAAGCTTGGGGACGCAGATGCTTCCCGCGGCGACCGCAGGCCCTGCGGCGCAGGCACGGATCGGCGATGCGGCCCGCGGGCGTCAGAAGGGTTCGTCGGGCAGCGGAACCTGCTCGCGGCCCTGGAGGTAGGCGAACAGATCGAGCACCTCCGCATCGCTGAGCGGATTGAGCAGGCCTTCGGGCATCAGCGACGATTCGGCGATTTCCCGACTGGCGATGCGCGATTTGGGCAGCACGAGCGGTTCCGACGCATTGGCCACGCGCAGCGTCAAGCTCCGTTCGTCCTCGTGCACGGGGATTCCGGCGAACACGCGGCCGTCGTCGGTCAGCACGACCTGCATCCGATAGGCTTCCTGAATGACGGCGCTGGGCGTGACGACGTTGCTCAGCAGGTATTCGCGACTCGTGCGATGGGCGCCGGTAAGATCGGGCCCCAGCGAACTCCCCTGGCCGTAGAGCGCGTGGCACGCGGCGCAGTGGCGTTGGAACAGCAGGCGGCCGCGGCGGGCGTCGGCGGCGGCCACGGCCGACGGCGTCAACAACGCCTGCAGGCGGGCGAACGCGGCGTCGGTCTGCGGGCCTGCCGCGGCCAACGGCCCCCACGCCTCCAGGAAGCGATTGCCCACCGACCGGTGCAACGCCTGGGCGACGTAGGCGGGAATCTCGCTACGCGGCACGTCGCCGTTCTCGATGGCGTGCGTCAGCAGGCGCCCGGAGCCGGTGCGCGCGGCCAGTGCCTGCACGGCTTCCAGCCGGTCGGCGGCGGACAGGCTCGCGTAGCGACGGAGGAGTTCGGCGGCCAGTTGCGGTTCGTCGAAGGCCGCGACGGCGCGGATGGCGTCGGCCCGCAGTTGCGGATCGTCCAGCAGCGACGCCAACTCGGGCTGCAACTCCGCAGCGGCCCGTTCCGCGAGCCTGCGGAGCGCTTCGCGGCGTTGCGGAATCGGCGCCCCAGCGTCGGCGACGATCGCTCGCAGCGCGCCGGCGGCCGTCGCGTCGCCGGCCCGCAGCGCGATCTGCAGCGCAATTTCCGCGTGCTCGTCACCCAACGCTTGCCAAGCCGGCAAGGCCTCCTGCCAGAGCGGATGGGCGGGTACTTCGTCCAGCCCCTCCAGGCCGTCGCGCAGCCCCCGGAGCAGCTCCAGGCTAGCCGGCCGGTGCCGACTGATCCCGGCGGCGATCGGGGCGAATTCGCCGGCGGCCGCGAGCCGGCGAGCCACTGACCGGGCGATGTGCGGCAGTTCCGCCGCGGCGGCCAGCGCTACCGCCCGCTGCGGGTCGCGGCAGACGAGCGGCTCGACGCCGAACCATGTCATCAGCGGAATGTTCGGGTCCGAAGCGTCTTCGGCCCGTCGGACAAGGTGCTCGGCGATCCGCCAGGCGACGTCGCTCGGCGTTCGAGGGAGCGCCGCGGCCAGGTAGAGCCGTACGATCGGCGATTCGTCGCGGGCCGCCAGCTCGACCAGCCGCTCGCCGAGAGCCGGAGGCGGGGCAGCGTCTTCGCATAGCAACTGGACGGCCCACGCCCGCACGTACGGTTCTGCGTCGTCGAGCGCGGTCCGCAAGCGATCGACAGGCAGCGCTCCGGCGACGTGCAGGGTCCACAGGGCCCGCAGCCGCAGCGCGGCCGGAGCCGGGCCGTCCCATTGCGCGTGCAGGGCGGCGACCGCGGCGGGGTCGAGGGGGGCCTGCGCCCCGCGGTGCTGAAGCAGCAACCGCGCCCGCCGCGCGTGCCAGTCGCTCGAGCTGGCTTGCAGCCGCGCCAATTCCAGGTCGCTCAAGTCCGACAGATCGCCGTACCTTCCCGGCCATTGCTCGGCCTGCGACTCGACGGCCGCGATGCGAAAGACGCGACCGGTCTCTTTGTGCAGCACCTCTTTGCCGCAGATGTCCGCGTCGTGCCAGTCGAGCACGTACAGCGCGCCGTCCGGACCGACCTCCAGACTGAAGCCGATCCACTGGGCATTGTTGGCCAGGACGAAGTCGTCGCCGTGCCGGCCGACGAAGCCCGATCCGCGAGGCTCGAGAACGTCCGACAGCACCGCGTGCTCGTGCAGGTTCGCCATGAAGATCCGACCGCGATGGACCGCCGGAAAGGCGTCGGACTGGTAGATCCGCGCGCCCCCGTGCGCCGACTGATGGCGATGGTCGGCAATCGTCTGCAGGTCGCGGTAGACGTGCGGATTGAAGTGGCTTCCTCCTTGACGCTGGTAGACGCCTCCCGGGATGACGTGCCACAGGTGGGGAATGACGCAGGCGGTGACGAACAACTGGCCGTGGGCGTCGTGGTCGATGCCCCACGGGTTGCTGAACCCGTGGGCGACCGCCTCGAACCGGTCCTTGAGCGGGTGGTAGCGCCAGACTCCGCCGTTGATGTCGACCGGTTCGCGGGCCCCGTCGAGCGTCTCGGGGAAGGGTTCGCCCGCGCGGTAAATGCGGCCTTTCCCGGCCGGTTTGCCCACCCGGGACGGAGTGGCGAATCCCTGACAGCCGTAGAGCCAGCCGTCCGGGCCCCAGTGGAAGCTGTTGAGCGTCTCGTGCCGGTCGAGAATGCCCCAGCCCGTCAGGCGCACCTCGATGGCATCGACGTCGGCCCGGTCGTCGCGGTCGCGATCGGGGACGAACAGCAGGTTGGGGGGAGCCCCGAGCCACAAGCCGTCGAAGCCCACCGCCAGAGCCGACGGGAACGGGATCCCTTCCAGGAAGACGTCGCAGCGGTCGGCCGTGCCGTCGCGATCGCGATCTTCGAGAATCAGGATGCGGCTGTCGCCGGAACGCGAGAAACCGTCGCCGCGCGCCTCGTAGTCGCGATTTTCGGCAATCCACAGGCGCCCGCGGTCGTCCCAGCAAAACGCCATCGGCTGGGTGATCATCGGCTCCGCCGCGTAGACGTTCGCTCGAAAGCCCTCCGGAACGGTCATCGCCGCGACCGCCTGCTCCGGACTCAGCAGCTCGGCCTCGCGGGCCTCCTGCTGTGCGAGACGCCACTGTGCGTAGTCGACGGGATGCCCCGAATACTCCGACCAGGCCTCGGCGACCGCGAGGTCGTTGAGCGGACCCAGGGAGACGCGCAGCCGATGCCGGTAGACCAGCGTTTCCCCTGCGGCGAGCCGCGCACCGCCGAGAAGCGCGGCGGCGGGACCCGTTCCGAGCTGCGCGTCGATCCGCCAGGCTTGGGGAAAATGCGGATTGTCCGGGTGGTCGAACAGCGCGACGTGGGCCTCTTCCTCCAGGCCGTCCACCCGCATCCCGACGTCCACCCAGACGGCCCGCTCCCCCGCCGCCCGCGCGTCGGCCTGACGGGCGTTGTTGACCGCCCGGCCGCCCCTCTCGGGTCGCCAGGGCATCCGCAAAAAGAGTCCCCCCTCGTCGTCCCGATCGAGGGCGACGTCGATCAGGGCTCGGCCGCTCCAGACCAGATCAAGCGCGTAGGCGTCGGCGACCTTGCGGAGCGACCAGCGGTGCGTTTCGCGGAAAATCGGTGCGCCTTCCGCGTTCAGCAGGTCGTACGTGGTCTGCCACTGCACCGGTTGGTCGGCGGAGGATGAAGAGGCCGTCAGCACCTCGGCCGCGACGCGCCGCCAGTAGTCGCCCCCCGCGTGGCGGAAATAGTCGCGGCCGTTCACCCGCCCAAGCCCCCAGAAGAGTCCGGTCAGGTGGGGGGCGTGCGGCGGCCGGTGCTCGGTCAGCACGCCGCGGCCGTCCGGCGCGGCCAGCGGGTGGAGGTAGGGCCGCTCGTCCGCCCGGGCGTGTTGGGTGACCAGCGGGCCGGCGGCCCCCGTTTCCACGACCACGATCGTCCCGGCGGTCTCGTCGTGGACGACGCTCAGTTCAGCCCGGGCCGACCGGCAAGCGAGCCACACGACCGCCGCACCGAGGAGAAAACAAGCCGCGCGCATGGCGATCCAAGCAGCAAACGCAAGAAGGCAGCGGGTCGAACGCGTTCGGAAGGGGCGGGCGCCGCAAGCCGGCCGAGAACGCGGCACGGGAGCCTCGTGGCGTGCTTCCCCAGTTTAACTGCGCAGGCTCCGGCGCGGAACCGGCCGTGGGGCCCCGCAGGGCGGCGTTCCTCGGCAGTCGTTCAGGACGCGTTCCACTCCTGACGCGTTGCGGCGGAAGTCGATGGTGCGACGACCGTGCGTCGGCGTGCAGGGCCGGACGCAGCCGTCGCGACCGAAAGAGTCCGTCGAGGCAGGCCCTGGAAGTCTCTCGCGGGGGGGCCTGCCAGAGGAGGCGGCCTTGGCCATCGGGAGGCGCGCCGAAAACGGCCGCCGCCCATGCTTCCCGACGCCCAAGGTGCGCAGTTTCCGACGAACTCAGGCCCGTACCGTCCCCCCCGCGCCCGCGCCCGGCGCGAGACCCCGCGGGAAGCGTCTCGACGGCGTCGGGCCGTCCGGAGCGATGCAGCCCCCGGCGGGCAATGGTATACTGGGGGGGGTCCGGCGGAGGAGGCAGCGACGCCGCTGGGCTGACGCGGCGCGCGACGCGTCCCGGAGCCCCTCCAGCGGCGTTCCCCGCGGCGCCATGCCATGCGCTGCGGTGCGGGGAAGGATCCCCCGCTCGCTCACGATCGGGCAGGGGGCTTCTCATGCGCCGCGATTCCCAGCCCGCTGGCCCTCGTTCCGTCGAGACGGCACGGGACGCCAGGGTTTTCGCGGCCGACAGGAGATCGGACGACGTGACACGCATGCCCGTGAGGCGCCTGGCACTCCGCGTCGCGGGAGGCCTGGTCATCGGAGCCCTGGCGACGGGTCTGCGGGCGGAGCCGGTGGTGACGGCGATCTCGCCCCGCACGTTCCTTCCCGGCCAGCGGGCCGCGATCGCCCTGATCGGCCAGGAGCTTGCCGAGGGCGTGGGGGGCGTGGCCGTCGGCTGGGCGGCACCGCTGCACGTCGGGTCGATCCCGATCGAGAAGGCGGAGGCGACGGAGGCCGTCGGCGTGATCGAACCGCCGGCGGGCTATGTCGGCCCGGCCTGGATCTGGCCCGTCACGGCGTCGGGCCCGGCCGAGGCTCCGCTCGCGGCGTTCGTCGACGACCTTCCCGCGGCAGCCGAGGCCGCTGGCAACGCGAGCCGCGAGACGGCCCAGGAGATCGTGCTTCCCGTTTGCATCGACGGCACGATTGCCGAACGCCAGGCGGACTATTACCGCTTTGAGGCGTCGGCCGGGCAGCGGGTTGCCGTCGAGGTGCTGACGCGGCAGATCGGCAGTTCGATGGACCCGGTCGTACGGCTGCTCGATGCGGAAGGCCGGGTGCTCGCAACGGTCGACGACTCTGCCGGCGGGGCGGAGTGCCGGTTCAGCCACGCATTCGCCGTCGGCGGCGCGTATCTGCTCGAAGTGCGGCACAGTGCGCATGTGAACGCGGCGGCCTACCATCTGCGGGTCGGCGACTTCCCGATCGTGAGCCATGCCATGCCGCTGGCCGTGCAGCGCGGCACGAGGGCGATGGTGGCGTTCGGCGGGGTCGACGGGCCGGCCGTCCCGCCCGGCGAGCTCTCGGCGTCCGCCGCCGGGGGCGAGCGGGGACTTGTCGTCTCGGGCAGGCTGCCAGGCGGTCGTTCGTCGGCCTGGGCGCGGGTGCTCGTGGAAGACGCGCCGCAGGTGGCGGAGCGGGCGGTCACGGGTCCGCTCGAGTTGCCGGTGGGCGTCTCCGGCCGGCTGGACAAGCCTGGCGAGCGCGACGTCTACCGCCTCGCCGGCGCGAAGGGCGCGCAGGTGCGGATTGCTTCACGCGCCCGGTCGCTCGGCTGCGCGACGGCGCCGCGGATGCGGCTGCTCGATGCGGCGGGCAAGCTCGTCGCCGAGACGGCCGTTTCCGAGTCCGACGAACCGGAGTTCGTCGCGACGTTGCCCGCCGACGGGCAGTACGCGCTGGAGATCGACGACCTCGCCCGCCGCGGCGGGGTCGATTTCGGCTACCACGTCGCGGTCGAGCTCGCGGCGGGCGCGGCGGTTGCGCTGAAGCCCGACAGCGGCGTGCGCGACGTCTTCGCGGTGGAGCCCGCTCAGGGGTGCGCGGCGATCGATGTCGCCGTGACGCGCAAGGGCTACGACGGCGAACTCGCGGTTTCGCTGGCGGATCCGGCGGCGGGACTGCGGATCGTCAATCCCGTGATCCCGGAGAAGGCGAACGAGGCGAGGATCTACCTGGCGGCCGATGCGACGTGGGGAGAGCGGTCGCTGGCGCTGGTCCGGCTCGTTGCGCGGGCCGGGGCGACCGGCCCGCGGGTTCCCGTGACGACGGCGGCCTTGCGTCGGGCGAAGCAGCCGTGGATCGCCTTTCCGCCGCCCGCGGCCGACGGCATCGTGTTCCTCGCGGGGGTGCGGGGCGGTTCGCCCCGGTTCGAGCTGGCCCCCGCGTCGCCCGTGGAACTCTCGCGGTCCGCGGACACGCACGCGATCGTCCTCTCGGTGAAGCGGCTCGATCCGAACTTCACCGGCCCCGTGACGATCGGCGGCCAGTTGCTGCCCGCGGGGTTCTCCGTCGCGAGCACCTGCAAGGAAGACGTCTGCGAGATCACGCTCAGCGGCCGTGCGTTGCCGGGGAGCGAGCCGACGACGTTCCGGCTGCTGGCCGCGTCGGAGATCGGCGTCCGCCAGGCGGTCGTGGAAATCGAACTGCCGGTCACGTGGACCGACGCGGCGTCCGCCGCGGCGGCTCCGGCGGCCGTCGCGGCGGACGCCTTGCCCGACGCGTCGGCGGCTCCGGCAGTCGCCGACGGCCTGGAGCCGACCGGACCGCGCCACGGCGCGCTGCGCGTGCATCCGCCGCAGGTGCTGCTCGACGGCTCGAAGGACCGGCAGCGGATCGCGGTCACGACCGTGGACGACGCCGGATTTTCCCGCGATTGGACCGGTGCGGCGCGGCTGAGGCTGGCTGCGGAGGGCGTCGCGGTCGTGCGCGGGACGACGCTCTTTCCGGCCGGGGACGGCGCGACGGAGCTCGTCGTCGAGGCCGGAGGCATGCGGCAGGTCGTGCCGGTCGTGGTGCGGAACGTCGCCGTCGTGCGGCCGACGCAGTTCGAGAACGAGCTGATGGCGGTCCTTTCGAAGCAGACGTGCAGTTCCGGCGCGTGCCACGGGTCGCCCGGAGGCAAGGGGGGCTTTCGCCTCTCGCTCCGCGCCTTCGACAGCGCGTTCGACGAGCTGACCCTGTTGCGCGAGGAGTTCGGGCGGCGGGTGAATCCGCTCGACCCCGACGCGAGCCTCTTGCTGCGAAAGCCGCTCATGAAGACGCTGCACGGCGGGGGCAAGCAGCTGTCGCGGGACGACGAGGCCTATGCCGTGATCCGGACCTGGATCGCCGAGGGAGCCAGGCCGGATCCGCCGAACACGCCGCGGTGCGTGCGGCTCGAGGTGAGCCCCGCCGGGAGACAGGTGCAGCGGCTGGGCGAAGGCGGGCGGCAGCTTCTCGCCACGGCGCATTACGCCGACGGCTCGCGGCGCGACGTCTCGCACCTGGTCGCCTTCGAGAGTTCGTCGGTCGCCGTCGCGTCGGTCGATCCGCAGGGACGGGTTGCGCCCCGCGCGCGCGGCGAGACCGTGATCCTCGTGCGCTACCTCGAGCACATCGAACTGGCGCCGCTGTTGTTCATCGAAGACGTTCCCGGATTCGCCTGGGAGGATCCGCCGGAGAACAACTACGTCGATCGGCTGGTGAACGAGAAGCTTCGGGAACTGCGTTATCCGCCGTCCGGCCTCTGCACCGACGCCGAGTTCGTACGGAGAGTGCATCTCGACGTGGTCGGCCTGCTGCCGACGGCGGCAGAGACGCAGGCGTTCCTCGCCGACGGTGCGCCCGACAAGCGGGCGAAGCTGATCGATCGCCTGCTCGAACGGGACGAATACTCCCGCTTCTGGGCGCTCAAGTGGGGCGATCTCCTGCGGATGACCCAGAAGCTCGCGGGCGACGAGGGGGTCTTCAAGTACCATCGCTGGCTCGAGGACTCGTTCCGGTGCAACAAGCCCCACGACCAGTTCGTTCGGGAGCTTCTGCTCGCCGCCGGCAGCAGCTACGGCAACCCGCCCGCGAACTTTTATCGCACGACGGCCGACATGAACGAGACCGTGGAGACGGTCTCGCAGCTCTTCCTCGGCGTACGGCTGCAGTGCGCGAAGTGCCACAATCATCCGTTCGACCGCTGGTCGCAGGACAACTACTACGGGCTGGGAGCGTTCTTCGACCGAGTCCGGAAACAAGGGACGCTGGTTCCGGGCGAATCGTTCATCTTCGTCGCCTCGAGCGGCGAGACGAAGCAGCCGCGGACGGGCAGAACGATGAAGCCCTGGCTGCCGCAGGCGGGCGAAATCGACGCCGCGCCCGACGCCGACCGTCGCGAGGCGTTCGCCGATTGGCTGCTCGCTCCCGGCAACCCCTACTTCGCCCGCGTGGAGGCCAACCGCATCTGGAGCCAGTTCTTCGCCCGCGGCATCGTGCACCCGGTCGACGACTTCCGCGATTCCAATCCGGCCAGCAACAGGCCGCTGCTCGACGCGCTTGCCCGCGAATTCGCCGAGAGCGGGTTCGACCGCAAGCGGCTCATGCGGACGATTCTCGGCAGCCGCACCTACCAGGCGAGCAGCTCGGCCAGTCCGCTCAACAAGGAAGACGGGCTTTACTTCTCGCACCAACTGCCGAGGCTGCTCACGGCCGAGCAGCTGCTCGACGCGATTGCGCAGGTCACCGGGATCGAGCACGAGTTCGCGAACCTGCCCGCGGGAACGAGGGCCACCCAGCTCCCCGCGCCCGACGTCGCGCCGACCGATTTCCTGAAAACCTTCGGCCAGCCGGCCCGCGGCGCCGCCTGTTCCTGCGAACGGACCGATGACTCGAACCTCGGCATGGCGATCGAGCTTTTCAATGGCAAGCTCGTGCATGACAGGCTCGTCGATGCGAACAACCGCTTTCGCCGCGCGCTGGCCGTCGGCAGGCCGCCGGAGGAGACGATCGCCGAACTCTACCTCGCCGCCTTCAGCCGACCGCCCTCAGCCGAGGAACTGGCCGCAGCGATCGAGCGGACCAACGCGGCGCACGATCCGGCGACGGCCATCGAAGACGTGTGCTGGGCCTTGCTCAACTCCGACGAGTTCGTCTTCCAGCATTAGCCTCCGAAAGATCGTCCCATGACGCCCGCGATCCGACGCCTCGGCCTGACGGCCGCGATCCTTCTGGCGGCCGGCGAAGGTCCGCTCGCCGCCGATCCGGGCAGCTTCAAGACCTCCGTGGCGGCGGTGCTCGTCGACAACTGCATCGCCTGCCACGGGGCGAAGAAAGCCGCCGGGGGCTACCGCCTCGACACGTTCGCACAGCTCAGGATCGCCGGCGACTCGGGCGAGGAGCCGATCGTGCCGGGAGCGACCCCGGGGGGCGAACTGCTCCGCCGGATCTCGGCGGACGACGCGGACGAGCGGATGCCTCCCGACGCGCCGCCGTTGTCGCCGGAGGCCGTGCAGGCCGTTCGCGACTGGTTGGCGGCGGGCGGCGCCTTCGACGGAGCCGAGCCGACCGATCCGCTTTGGCTGGTGACGCCGCCGCGGACGGTCCCCTCGCCGACGACCTACTCCTTTCCGACGCCGGCGACGGCCCTGGCGTTCAGCCCCGACGGCTCGCGGCTGTTCGTCGGCGGCTACCACGAACTGCTCGTCTTCGATGCGGCCGAAGGCAAGCTCGTCGGGCGGATTGGCAACGTCGGCCAGCGGGTGCTCGCCATGCGGTTTTTAGCCGACGGGCGAACGGTCGCCGTCGCCGGCGGCGAGCCGGGCCGCGACGGCGACGTGCGGCTGGTCGACGTCGAGAACGGTGCGCTCAAAGCCGTGCTCGCACGCTCGAACGACGTCGTGTTCGACGTCGCGCCCCGCCCGAACAGCGACGAGCTGGCGGTGGCTGCGGCCGACGGCGTCGTTCGCGTGGTCGACGCGTCGAGCGGCGCGGTAGTGCGCGCGATCTCGAGCCACGGCGACTGGGTGACGGCCGTGGCCTGGAGCGACGACGGCGCCCGGCTCGCTTCGGCGAGCCGCGACAAGTCGGTGAAGATCTACGACGCCGCCACGGGCGAACTGCTCGCAAATTTCGGCGATCACGCGGCGCCCGCCCGCGGCGTGGTCTTCACGGCCGACGGCACGGAGGCGCTATCGACCGGCGATGACCGGAATCTGCGACGCTGGAGCATCGAGACCGGCAAGCAGACGGCGGCCGTCGAGCTCGCGGGCGAGGCGTTCAGGCCGGTGCGCGACGGCGACACGGCGTTCGTCCCCGCAGCCGGCCAGCCCGTTCGCGTCGTCGACATCGCGCAGGGCGTCGTCGCGGGGGCGATCGACGCGGGCGGCGCGGCCGTCGCCGTCGCCGTCCATCCGGCGACCGGCCGCATCGCCACCGGCTCGCTCGAGGGCGAGGTGCGGCTCGTCCATCGAACCGACGGGCAACTCGTCCGGGCCTGGCCCGCTCGGCCGTAGCCGCCCGGCCTTGGCCGCCTCGGCGGAAGGCGGGCGGAAGCACCACCGGCGGCCTCGTCGGCCGACGCGCTGCGGCAACGAGCGGCGGAAAAAAACGCGCGGCCCCTCGGGACCGCGCCCCGCAGGCCCGTTCCGACAAGCGGCGTGCGGCACGCCTAGAGAATCGCCTCGATCGGCTTGCCGCGAGAGATCGCGAAGGGGCGGCCTTCTCGATTGTGGATCTCGGCCGTCGGCGACAGTCCGAGGCAGTGGAAGATCGTGGCCATCAGATCGGGGGGCTCGACGCGGCCCTCGAGCGGATAGCCGCCCTGCCGATCCGACTTGCCGTGGACCACGCCCCCCTTCACGCCGCCGCCGGCAAGAGCGACGGAGAAGACCGAGCCCCAGTGGTCCCGTCCGCCCCGCTCGTTGATCTTCGGCGAGCGGCCAAACTCGCCCATCCACACGACGAGCGTCTCGTCCAGCAGGCCGCGGACGGCCAGATCCTCCAGCAGCGCCGAATAGGCCATGTCCATCGGCGGCATGAGCACGTCCTTGACGAGCTGGGCGTTTTTCTCGTGCGTGTCCCACATCGGCGAGGCGGCGACATCGGGGTCGTTCTCGCCCCGGTTCCAGTTCACCTGCACGAGCGACACGCCCGCCTCGACGAGTCGGCGGGCGAGCAGGACGCTCTGGCCGAAGCGGTGGGCTCCGTAGCGCTCGCGAACGCTCGCCGGCTCCTTGTCGAGCGCGAACGCCTCGCGGGCCGCCTCGCTCCGCATCAGGTCGATGACCTTGTTCTGCCAGGCGCTCCAGCGGCCGATCCGGGCGTCGTCCACCGCACGGAACCGCCGGTTCATGAGTTCGCGGAGTTGCAGCCGGTCGGCCAACCGCTCCGGCGTGATCGCGACCGGCAGCGCGATGTCGGGCGGCTTGAAATCGGGCTTGCTCGGATCGCAGGCCACGAGCCAGGGGTCGGCCTGGGCGCCGAGCCAGCCGGCGTCCTGGCCCGGCCAAACCGACTTGTCGGTGTTCCAGATGTGCTCGGGAAGCCGGACCGATCCCGGCAACGCCGAGCGGTCGCCGCGGAGATGGCGGACCACCGCGGCAAGGCAGGGCCAGTCGTTGGGCGGCCCGGGCTTCGCGTTTTCGACCCCTTTGGGCGCGTGGGGCTGACCGGTGAGCATGTAGTAGCCGCTCGCCGAGTGGGCATTGTCGTCGGTGGCCACGGCGCGAAGCACCGCGATCTTGTCGGTGAGCGTCGCGGTCCTCGGCATCAGCTCGCAGACCTGCAGGCCCGGCGTCGCCGTCGCGATGGGTCGGTAGGGGCCGCGAATCTCGGCCGGGGCGTCGGGCTTCGGATCCCAGGTCTCGTGCTGGGGCGGACCGCCGGTGAGGAACAGGACGATGCAGGCCTTCGCCTTGCCGAACCCGGGGAGCGTCGCATCGAGCTGCGACCCCGGCGAGGCCTGGGCCCGCGCTTGGAGCAACTGGGGCAGGCCCAGCGACGCCGCCCCGATCCCGCCGACGCGCAGCCACTCGCGCCGCGACAAGCGATCGCACAGTCGTCCGTTCGGTCCGACGAAGGAAAGCATGGTTCTCGTCCTGCGGTGGATGCGTAACGCGCGGCGCGACGGTCAACGCGGGGTCGCCGACCCTGCCGATCCGGCGGCGGCTCGTGGGATCCCCTCTCGAACGGCCAGGCGCCGCCGCCGGTTCGCACGCGAAAAAAAGCCGCCCGCCCGACCCGGCCCGCCCGACCCGGCCCGCCCGACCGGCCCGAGCGACGGCCCGCGGCAGACGTCAGGAGCCCTCGGGCCGTCAGGCAGGGGAGGCGGCAGGTCGACCCGACGCGGACCCCTCGGCGACGTTCGAGCGATCGAAGTGGGAAGCAAGCGAAGCGTCGTGAGAGGGGAGATCGGCATCCGAGGAACCGCGATTCCTCGGCCCGCCGCTGATTATAGCCGGGAAACCGCGGGAATGCAGGAGGCAAGGGACCGACGGCGGCCGGAGTCGCGGCCCCCCCTTCGTCCTCGGCCGCAACGGCCCTCCAGGCGTTCCGGGGCCGGATGGGGCCCATTGTTCTGCCGCTCGTCCGTCAGCCGTCGGCGAGCAGGACGCCTGCGGCGGCCATCTTGGCGAGCGCCCGTTGGCAGTCGCCGGGAACCAGTTCGACGCCGCGCACGCCGCGACGGAGGACGGTGGTGCGATAGCCGAGCGTTACGGCGTCGAGGGCCGAGGCCTTCACGCAGTAGTCGGTGGCCAGGCCGACGATGTGGAGGGCGCGGGTTCCCAGGCTGCGGAGCACGGCGTCGAGTCCGGTATCGTGACGACGGAGGTTGTCGAAGAAGCCGCTGTAGCTGTCGACGCGGCGGTCGGAGCCCTTGCGCACCACGCGGTCGATCCGCGTCGCGTCGAGGCGGGGCGCGAATTGGGCGCCGGGCGTTCCTTGCACGCAGTGGTCGGGCCAGAGGACCTGCGAAATTCCGTCCAGTCGGATCACGTCGCCGGGCCGTCGGCCGGGGTGCTGGCTGGCGAACGAGAGGTGATCGGGCGGATGCCAGTCCTGGGTCGCGACGACGGCGTCGTAGGCGGGCATGAGCTGGTTGGCGACGGCGACGGCCTCGTCGCCGTGCGGCACGGCCAGGGCTCCGCCGGGGAGGAAGTCGTTCTGCAGATCGATCAGCAGCAGCACCTTCATGGGGCGCCGCGCAGGCGGCGGGCCAGCGCCTCGCGGCGTTCGTGCAGGCCCGCGTCGAGGCCGACGCGGTACGGTTCCGGCGCCGCGAGGCGGACGACCGATTCCGGGAAGCGGGCCAGCTGTTCGCGCACCCGCGCGCGGATGGCGTCCAGCGGTTCGCGGGCTTCGGGGAGCGGGCGACCGTCGCGGAGCACGGGTCGCAGCAGGTCGCATTGCGATGCGTCCGGGGAGAGTCGGCCGCGGCGCTGGGCGTCGGCCAGATCGACGCAGGTCCAGCGGGGATCGATGCCTGCCAGCGCGTCGTAAATCAGGTCGGCCGTGAAGCCGTGGTCGTCGGCGAATCGCCGGACCTGCAAGACGCCTGGCAGCGTCGATTTGGCAGCCTGCGCGGAGAGCTTGAGCTTGGGCGTCCAGGGGCCGTCCTTCTCGCGCACGGCCCCGAGCTTGTAGACGCCTCCCAAGGCCGGCTGGTCGTAGGCGGTGGCGAGCCGGGCGCCGACGCCCCAGACGGAGATGGCGGCGCCCCGCTGCTTGAGTTCGGCGATGGCCTGTTCGTCGAGGTCGCTCGAACCGACGATCGCGGCCCGCGGAAAGCCGCCGGCGTCGAGGATCTGCCGCGCGGCGACGCTCAGGGCGGCCAGATCGCCCGAGTCGAGCCGGATGCCGGCCAGCTCGTGGCCCGCGTCGCGCAGTTGCCGGCCGACCTGGACGGCGCGGCGGACGCCTTCGAGCGTGTCGTAGGTGTCGACCAGAAAGACGCAGTTGTTGGGCATCGCGCGGGCGTAGGCTTGGAAGGCCTCCAGCTCGTCGTCGAACGCCATGACCCAACTGTGGGCGTGGGTGCCGAGCACGGGAATCCCGTACCGTTTGCCGGCCAATACGTTGGAGGTGCCGGCGCAGCCGCCGACGTAGGCGGCGCGGCTGGCGGAGAGGCCGCCGTCGACGCCTTGGGCGCGTCGCAAGCCGAATTCAATCACGGGGTCGCCGTCTGCCGCGCGGACCACGCGAGCGGCTTTGGTGGCGATGAGCGTCTGGAAGTTGACGATGTTCAGCAGCGCGGTTTCCGCCAGTTGGGCCTGCAGGATCGGGCCGCAGACGCGGATCAGCGGTTCGTGGCCGAAGACGATCGTTCCTTCGGGGACGGCGTCGACGTCGCAAGCGAAGCGGAACCGGGCGAGCTCGTCGAGAAACTCCCGGGCGAACAGCGGTTGTCCGTCGTTGCCGCGGAGCGCCGCGAGGTAGGCGAGGTCGTCTTCGCGGAAGCGGAACTCGGCGAGAAAGTCGAGGGCCGCCTCGAGGCCGGCGGCGACCGCGTAGGCTCCTTGGAAAGGGGCCGTGCGAAAAAACAGGTGGAACGCGGCCTGTTGGGCGGATCTGCCGAGCTTCCAGTAGCCGTAGGCCATGGTCAGCTCGTACAGGTCGGTCAACAGCGCGAGCGACGAATCGACGGGATTTGCGCTCCGCATGGGGATTACGCCAACAGGGGTTCCAGCACCCGGCCGTGGACGTCGGTGAGCCGGAAGTCGCGACCCTGGAACCGGTAGGTGAGGCGGGCGTGCTCCAGGCCCAGCAGCCATAGAATCGTGGCGTTCAGATCGTAGGTCTCCACCGGATTCTCGACCACGTTGTACGAGAAATCGTCGGTCTTGCCGTAGACCATGCCGCCGCGCACGCCGCCGCCGGCCAGCCAGACCGTGAAGCACCGCGGATGGTGGTCGCGGCCGTAGTCGACGTCGGTCAGCGTTCCTTGCGAGTAGGCGGTGCGGCCAAACTCGCCGCCCCACACGACCAGCGTGTCGTCCAGCAGACCGCGCTGCTTGAGATCCTTCACCAGCGCCGCCGAAGCCTGGTCGGTGTCGCGACATTGCCGGGCGATCTGCTCGGGAAGCGAGCCATGCTGGTCCCAGCCCATATGGTACAGTTGGACGAAGCGGACGTCGCGCTCCGCGAGCCGTCGGGCCAGCAGGCAATTGCGGGCGTAGGATCCCGGCCGATGCACCTCGGGGCCGTACATGGCGAGCACGCTGGCCGGTTCGTCGCTGACGTCGGTCAGTGCGGGAACGGCGGTCTGCATGCGGAACGCCAGCTCGTACTGGCTGATGCGGGCGAGGATTTCCGGGTCCTGCACCGCCGCGTATCGCTCGCGATTGAGCGCCGCCAGATCGTCGAGCATGCTCCGCCGCAAGGCAGGGCTGCAGCCCCCCGGATTGGCCAGGTAGAGCACCGGATCGCGACCGCTCCGCAACTTGACCCCCTGGTACTGGGTCGGCAGGAAGCCGCTTCCCCACAGGCGATCGTACAGCGGCTGGTCTCCCGCCTGCCCCGTACCGCGGGAAATCATCACGACGAAGCTCGGCAGGTCGCGGTTGACGCTGCCCAGGCCGTAGGCGATCCAGGCCCCCATGCTGGGACGACCGGCGAGTTGGGAGCCGGTCTGGCAGAACGTGATCGCCGGATCGTGATTGATGGCGTCGGTGCCCATCGATTGGATCAGGCAGGTGTCGTCGGCAATCGACGCGATGTGGGGCAGCAACTCGCTGTACCAGCCGCCCCCTTCGCCGTGCCGTGCGAAGCGAAAGACCGAAGGTGCGAGGGGAAAGCTGCCCTGTCCCGAGGTCATGGTCGTGAGTCGCTGGCCCTGCCGCACCGACTCGGGCAGTTCCTGACGGGCGAGGTCTGCGAGACGCGGCTTGTAGTCGTACAGATCGATCTGCGACGGGGCGCCCGACTGGAACAGGTAGATCACCCGCTTGGCCCGCGGCTGCACCGGCGGAGCGGCGAACGCGCCGCCCGACGGGGCCGCCGCCGACGACGGGGCGGCCAACGACGAAGCGGCGATCGCGCCGACGCCCAGCCCCGCGCCGCCGAGAAATTGACGACGGTTCAGCTCCTGGACGACGCGCAGCGCCGAGTGCATGGCAAGGTCTCCCGGGGACGCCGCGCGGCGGCGCGGGTCAATCCTTCGTGATGGTCTCGTCGAGATTCAGCAGGACGCTCGCCAGGGAGGCGTAGGCGGCCAGTTCCGCCGCGGGCAAATCGGTGCGATGCGGCGACCAGCCGTGGCTGAGAAGCTGCTCGGCAGCGGCGAGGTCGGCGGAAAAGTGGGCCTGGTAGGCCGCCGCCGCCGCTTCCAGCCGACGCTGCTCGGCCGGCTCGGGAGAGCGACCGGTCGCCGCGCGGAATCCCCAAGCCGCCCGAGCGGTCGTCGTCGCGCCCCCCTCGGTCAGCATCCGCTCGCCCAGCTTGCGCGCCGCTTCCACGTACGTCACGTCGTTCAACAAGGCCAGCGCCTGCAGCGGCGTGTTGGTCCGCGACCGCTTCACCTGGCACACCTCCCAACTCGGAGCGTCGAAGGTGCTCAGGGAAGGATGGGGAACCGTCCGCTTGCGATAGATGTACAGGCTGCGGCGGAAGAGCCGTTCGTCAGCCGCCTGCTGGTAGACCTCGAACGCGCCGCCTGCCAACTCCTCCCACAGTTTCTCGGGTTGGTAAGGCATCACCGAGGGTCCGCCGATGTCGCGGCGCAGCAAGCCGGCCGCGGTCAACGCGTTGTCCCGCACCAACTCGGCCGGCAGCCGGTAACGCGGGCCGCGGGAGAGCAGGCGATTTTCGGGATCGGCCGCCAGCGCTGCCGGGGCGGCCGCCGAGTCCTGGCGGTAGGTCGCGCTGGAGACGATCAGCCGCTGCAGGTGCTCCAAATCCCAGCCGGAAGCCAGCAATTCGCTCGCCAGCCAGTCGAGCAGTTCCGGGTGCGACGGGGGTTCGGCCTGAACGCCAAAATTCTCTGCCGTCTTCACCAGCCCTGTGCCGAAGAACCGCTGCCAAAGCCGGTTGGCCACGACCCGCGCCGTCAGCGGGTTCTGCGGCGACACGATCCATTCGGCCAGTCCCAGGCGATTCCGCGGCAAGTCGGGAGCGAGCGGAGGCAGGCACGCGGGCGCCGCCGGAGCAACCGGCTGGGAAAGATCGGGCGCGTCGTAGCGGCCGCGGCGGAGCACGTACGCGGGACGCGGCGCGGCCAATTCCTCCAGGATCATGGCGGTGGGAATCGCTCGCTCCGCCGCTTCGCGGTCGGCCCGCACGCGGGCCAGTCGGGCCCGGTGTTCGGCGAGCGTTGCCGCGAACGGATCGAGTCCCAGGCTGGCGAACAATTCGCGCACGGTCGCGCGGTCCGGGTCGAGCAGCGGGGCGTCCCAGTCCTCGGCGGCCTCGAGCACGCGCTGGGCGGCCGTCAGGGCGATTTCGCGCGGCGTCAGGACGGCGGCGAAAAAGCGGAAATCGGTCAGTTCGCCCGCGTAGAACTGCTCATTGCCGCGCGAGCCGATGCGGAACGGCTGGTCGACGGCGATGCTGCCGGCCAGCGCGTCGTGCTCGGTCTCCAGCGGCTGCGGGGCGCCGTTGAAAAAAATCTGCACGCCCCCGGCCTTGCCCGAACCGTCGTGGGAGACGGCCACGTGCGTCCATTGCCCTGCCGGAAGGCTGGCGACGGCGGCCGTCTTCAGGGCGTCGCCGGGCCACTGGTGCACCAGGTGCAAGACGACTTGGCGATCGGCCGTGACGAGTACGTCCCACCCGCGATGACCGTCGGCGACGTCCATCCGCGAGCAGAGCGATCCCTCGCCGACGGGACGAATCCACAGGCAGACCGTGAACGGGCGATCGCGATCGACCGCCGGCCCGTCGCGGAAGACGCGCGCTTGCCGGCCCGCGAATCGCTCGGACCCGCCCAGCAGCGAGGCGACGGAGTCGGGATCTTCAGACTCGGGGAGCGGCAGCAGAGCCGGCTCTGCCGCCGATTTGTCCGACGGACCGGCGGCGGGCGGGGGCTGCCACGCAGGGGCGGGGATTTCGCCAGGCTCCGCCGCCAACTGCGGCCGCTCCAGCCACTGTGCGAACCGCTCCGCCGATTGCCCGTCGAGTTCCGCGACGCGTCTCTCGAGCGCCGCTTGCTCCTCGGCGGCTTCGCGGAGCCCGGCCTCCTGCTCGGCGTCGGGCACGCGGATCAACGGCGGAACGTTGCCCCGCTGCTCTTGGTACACGCCCTTCTCGTTGACGTTGTTGAAGAACGCCGCCATGGCGTACGCGTCGCGCTGGGCGATCGGATCGTATTTGTGGTCGTGGCATCGCGCGCAGCCGAGCGTCAGCCCAAGGAACGTCGTGCCCGCCGTTTCGACGCGATCCATCACGTTCTCGATCCGCCATTCCTCGTCGATCGAGCCGCTCTCGGTCACCATGCGGTGGTTGCGATTGAATCCCGTGGCGACGAGCTGGCTCCGCGAGGGCTGCGGCAGCAGGTCGCCGGCCAGTTGCTCCCGCGCGAACTGGTCGAACCGCATGTGGGAATTGAACGCCTCGATGACCCAATCCCGCCACGGCCACATGCTGCGACCGTAGTCGTTCTGGTAGCCGTTGGAGTCGGCGAAGCGCGCCGCGTCGAGCCAGTCCATCGCCATCCGCTCGCCATAATGGGGCGAGCCGATCAACCGGTCGAACAGCCGCTCGAAACGGTCCGGAGAGGCGTCGGCGAGAAACGCGTCGATCTCCGCCGGATCG
>Ga0169931_10005147_pt1 | contig 20032 bp, 15 predicted proteins | sample Kivu_15m_20L_FD_129675 | JGI IMG/M metagenome (GOLD analysis project Ga0169931, IMG submission 129675) | Freshwater microbial communities from Lake Kivu, Western Province, Rwanda to study Microbial Dark Matter (Phase II) - Kivu_15m_20L... | ecosystem: Environmental > Aquatic > Freshwater > Lake... | reverse complement strand
GGTGAGCTTCAGCGCCGGCGTGACGAGCGGCACCATCACGGTGCCGGTCATCAACGACACGGACATCGAGGCGTCGGAGACGTTCCGGGTGGTGCTGTCGAGCCCGACCAACGCCCTGCTGGGCGCCATCAGCAACTCGGTGGTCACCATCCTGGAGGATGACGTCGAATTCATCTTCGGCACGCCGCTGGTAAGCGTGCTGGAAAGTTCGGCCACGGCGACGGTCACGGTCTGGCGCCGGGGCGGGACCACGGTCACCAACACGGTGGACTACGCTTCAACGACCAACGGCACGGCAACGGCCGGCAGTGATTTCACCGCTCCCTCCGGCACGTTGACTTTCAAGGCCGGCGTGACCAACCAGACGTTCACCGTGGCAATCCTGAACGACACCAACATCGAGAGCGACGAAACGGTGGTGGTCGCGCTGAGCAATCCGTCGAGCGGCACCACGCTCGCGTCGAGCAACACGACCGCGACGATCACGATCAAGGACACGGACAGTCTGTTCAACTTCTCGCTGACCACCAACACGGTGGCGGAGAACGCCGGCACCGTGACCCTGACGGTGGTCCGGACCGGTGGCACAGCGGGTCCTGCGGCGGTCACCTATGCCACCGCCGACGGCACGGCCACCAACGCCCTGGATTACACCGGGGTATCCAAGGCGCTCAGCTTCAAGGCCGGTGAAACCAACAAGTCGTTCACCGTCAAGATCATCAACGACGTGCTGGTGGAAACCAACGAAACCTTCACGGTCACGCTTAGCAGTCCGACGGGCGAGGGCCAGCTCGGCACCAACAACGTCGTCACGGTGACCATCACCGACAATGATGGTGGGGGCGATTTGCCTGACCAGCATGTCCTGACGATCAGCTATCTGGAGGACGGCAGCCGTCTCTTGGCGGTGAAGGGTGACATTCGCGGCCGGGTCACGATTGAAGGGTCCAATGACTTCGTGCAATGGACCGCCCTGACCCAGGTCAATCTGAGCACGGGTTCTGCCGAGTGGATTGACACCGACACTTCTGAAGAGGCTTCGACCTGTTACCGCATTTGGGTAATGCCCAATGACTAGGAACGCGGACAACGCGTGATGAACCGGCCGGCCAGGGAATTCCTTGGCCGGCCGGATGAATTTTCGCCCTGGCAATCATGGCTGCAAACCGGCTTGGCCCCGCGGGGCCCGTCCGTCACCCTCTGCTGACCAAATGAAGTCGAAGGGTATTGTGTATCTGGTCGGGGCGGGACCGGGCGATGCGGGCTTGCTGACAGTGCGGGGCGCCGAATTGCTGGCGGAGGCCGAAGTGGTGATCTCGGACGCGCTGGTCAACCCCGAACTGCTGCGCCTGGCTCCGGCCGGGGCCGAAGTGATCGTGCGCTCCCAGGGGGACAGCGGGCATCCGGTGTCGCAGGAGGAGATCATGGAACTGCTCGTGAGCCGCGCCCGCGAAGGCAAGACGGTGGTGCGGCTGAAGGGCGGCGATCCCTACGTGTTTGGCCGCGGGGGAGAAGAGGCGGAGGAACTGGCGTCGGCCCACATCCAGTTTGAAGTCGTCCCGGGGGTCACGTCGGTCACCGCTGTCCCGAACTACGCGGGCATTCCGCTCACCCACCGCGATCTGTGTTCCAGCTTCCACGTGATCACCGGCCACGAGCAGTCGGAGAAGGGCACGCCGAGTGTGGATTGGCGGGCTGCGGCCCAGGCTCCCGGGACCAAGGTCGTGCTGATGGGTGTGAAGCAGCTCCGGCACATCACGTCGGAACTGATCGCCGGCGGTCTGCCGGCCGCAACCCCGGTGGCGATGGTTCACCGGGGAACGACCGGCCGTCAGCGAACCCTCGTGGCGACCGTGGGGACTATCGCGGACGCAGTGGCGGCCGAGGGGCTCACGTCTCCGGCAGTGACGGTGATCGGCGACGTGGTCAAGCTGCGGGGCAAGCTTGACTGGTGCGGGCGGCGACGGCTGTTCGGCCAACGGGTGGTGGTGACCCGCACGCGCGACCAGGCGAGCCAGCTTTCCCGTCTGCTGTCCGGGCATGGAGCCGAGGTCCTCGAGATTCCGACCATCCGGATCGAGCCGCCGACGAATCACGGTCCGCTGATTGAAGCCATGGCGGGCTTGGGGGAATACGACTGGCTGATCTTCACGAGCCCGAACGGGGTCACGCAGTTTTTCGAGTATTTTTTCAAGGCCTTCGACGACCTGCGTTCACTCGGCATGCTGCGTTTTGCGGCCGTGGGGCCGGCGACAGCGGCGAAGCTGAAGGAACTGCACCTCCGCGTGGACGCCATGCCGGAGGAATTCGTGGCATCCAAGATTGCCAAGGCCATCGGGGCCGTGGAGAACGTCGAGAACTTGCGCCTCCTCTGCGTGCGGGCGGAGGTCGGCAGCCCCGAGCTCGTGGCCAAGCTCGAGGAGCTTGGCGGGATCGTGGACGACGTAGCCTGCTACCAGACCGTGCCGGAGACGGCGGACCGCACGGGCACCGCTGCAAAGCTGGTCTCGGGCGGGGCTGACTGGGTCACGTTTACCAGTGCCTCCACCGTGCAGAATTTCCATGCCCGCTTCGATTTGCCGGCCTTGCTCCGGAAATTCCCGGAACTGAAAACCGCGTCCATCGGCCCGGAGACCACGAAAGCCCTGGCGATCCTCGGTCTCACTCCCACGGTGGAGGCCCGCTCGCACACCTTGGAGGGCCTGGTCAGCGCCCTCGAGCACCATGTCGGCAAGGCGAGGTGAGGGCGGTGCTTCCGCAGGTGGCGGAGGCGCTCAGAGCAGTTCAACCGCCCGGTGCAGTTCGGCGTCGGTATTGTAGTAGTGGGGGCTGAACCGCAGCCACTGCCGGCCGTCCCGGGTCTGCCGCAGCGAGGCGATGATGCCTTGGTTCGCCAGCTTCCCATGGAGCGCGGCCAGGTTGTCGCCGGGGCGGGTAAAGGTGACCATGCTGCCCGTGTTTTCCGGCGGGGTTTCCGGATTCAGCACCTCGTAGCCCTTCGCCGCGATGGCGGGGGCGAGCCAGTTCCGTTTTCTCGCCAGTTCCCGGGCGATGTTCTCGCTGCCGACCTCCTCCAGCAGAGCGAACGCCGCCCGCAACCCGGCGAGACCCACGAGATTGTGGGTGCCCGCCTCGTAGCGGCGGGCGTCATGCCGCAGTTCGAGCGAATCCTGCGTCACGAACCCTGGGCACTTCACGTTGTGCCAGCCATGGACGATGGGCTTCAAAGCGTCCTGCACCTCGCGGCGCACATACATGATGCCTGCGGCGCACGGGCCGAGGAGCCATTTGTGGGCGTCCGCCGCCATCAGGTCAAAATGCGGGGCCAGCGTGGGAAATGCCCCCAGGGTCTGGATGCCGTCCACGCAGAACAGGATGTTCTGGGCCCGGAGCCATTTGCCGATGGCTTCGAGGTTCAGCCGCCAACCGCCGAGGAAATGGCAGCTCGCCAGGGCGACCACCTTGGTGTTCGTGTCCGCGGTGAACTGGATGTCGAGCAAGCGGATGCGGCCCAGTTCCTTGGCCGGCACGAACCGGACTTCAACCCCGCGTTCCTCGAGGGCCATCCACGGATACACGTTGGACGGATAGTCGTCCTGATACACGACCACGTTGTGGCCCTTGCGCCAGTTAAGGCCCGCGGCGAGATAGCTCAGCGCGGTCGAAGTCGGCCCCACGAAGGCGACTTCCTCCGGCTGGGCCTGGATCGCCGCGGCGGCCAGGCGACGCGTGTCGGCGATGTAATTGGGCGGCAGGCTGGCCTCCTGATCGTCCTGCTGGGCGGCATTGACCCGGGCGGTCATCGCGTCCGCGACCCGGCGGGGCAGGGGACAGACGCCGGCGTGGGCGAGGTAAACCTTTTCCCGGCAGACCGGAAACTCATGGCGGCGCAGCTCTTCGTTTGCGTGCAGTTCGGCAATCGTCACTGCCGGAGGATAGGGGAAAGCCGCCGCCGGATACACGGGCGAATGCGGCCGCTTTCCTGAAATCGCCGGCTCAATATCCCCGCGGGCGGACGAGGCGGGAGTCGATGTTCAATGGTGGCGGTGCAGCAAGATGTTCCTGGCAAGACAGTGGAGACGCTGCCGCCCCGGTCGGCGAAGGCGATGTGCAGGGCTGTCAACCTCCATGGCCGCCGGATCTTTTCAATGCGGCTGAAAACACTGCTCCTGGCCTCCTTTGGGGCACCTAAGGCGGAGCGCCAGTTTCACCCCACCGTGTTGGGGTGGCGCTGACGCGCAGTCGGCCCCGCTGGGCTGCCCGCATCGCTCTGAATCGCGGAAGCCGCGACGGAAATATGTGCCCGTTGGCGAGCGGCCGGCGCGTCCGGTCCACTAGGTCTCCTCCGCGCGCAGCTTCTCGATTTCCTTGCGGACGAGCCGGCCGACCCGGTGTTTGGCGAGATAGACCATGCCGGCATTGACGCCGAGGGTCCGGCAAACGGCCTCGAGGGACTGCTCCTGCAGCACCGCGAGGCTGTAAATCTGGAACTGCCGGGGCGACACCTCGCCCTTGACCCGTTCGAGGGCCCGGGCAGTCAGTTGCCGCGCCCACTCGGCGTCCCACAGCTTTTCCCAGCGGGAATCGGAATCGGCCTCATCGGCAACCGCTTCCACCTCGTCCACCGGCTGTTCCCTTGGCCGACGGCGCAAATGGTCGGCGACCCGGCGTCGCACGATGCGGTGCAGCCAACCCTTGAACGAACCGCGGGCCGGATCGTAGCGGAACTCCGGCAGTTCTCCGGCCACGGAGATGACCGTTTCCTGAACCACATCCTCCGCCTCCGAGGCGTTCAGGCCAGCCTTCCGCGCGTAATGGAATAGCAGCCGTCCATAGTCGCGATGGAACCGGGCCCAGCTCTCGCCGTCGTCCCAAGCCCTGAGTCGGGACAGGAGACTTTGCCGGGTCGGCAGCCAGTCGGAATCGTCGCGCATGTTCGTTCCCCCTGCCTTCGCCGGTCCGGCGCGTTTTCTTTCAAGGAAACTTCCGGTTATTTCAGCGAGCCCAGAAACTCGACGACATCGCGCAGTTCCTGGCGGGAAAGCAGCTGGCCGAAGCCGTCCGGCATTCCGCTCAGGCCCTTGTCCCGGGAAGTGATGTCGGCTTTCTTCAGCTTCAGTTCGCCCTCTTCGGGTGTGAGCAGGGTGAGTTCTGCGTCTGATTCCGCCTTCACGATGCCGGCGTAAGCAGAGCCGTTCTTCAGGGACAGCATCGCGGTCTCGAAGCCCTGGGTGACCTGCTGGTTGGGGAAGACGATGCTTTCGAGCAGGTGCTCGCGGGTTACGCGGCTGGCGAGGCCGTCCAATTTCGGTCCGGCGTTGCCGCCCCCGTCGCTGCCGAGCTGATGGCAGCGGGTGCAGGCCACGGCGGGATTCTCGTAGAAGATCTTCCGGCCCCGCGCCCCGTCGCCGCCGAACAGCGCCTCGCGGTAGGGCGTGAGGTGGTCCTGCGGCAGCTTCCATTGGGCGTAAGTCTCCAAGCGCGACTTCACGGCGCCGGCATTGCGCTTCGCGGCGGCCTCGACGAGGTCGAGCATCACCTCGTTGGCGACCTCGCGCTTCATCAGCTTGTCGAGCCATTCGGTGAGGATGGCGTCCGCAGCGTCGGACTTGAGGTCTCCGAGTGAGGCGAAGGCGGACTGCTGCTCGGCCAGGGAACCGGCGGTGAGCTTGGCGACGAGCTGGCCGGCGGCGTCGCGGGGATTCAGTTCGGCGTTGAGCTTGGAGGCGGCGAGTCGGAGCGGTTCGGCGGAGTCCTTCGCGGCGAAGGCCAGGAGGCTCTCGACTTCAGGTATTTGCTTTTCGACCTGGGCGAAGGCACGGAGAGCGGCTGCGCGGGCATTGGCCGGAACGGCAGAATCTGTCACCACGGCGGCGAGGCGAGACGTGGCCTCGGTGAGCTGCAGCCGGGCGATGGCTTCTGTGGCGGCGATAAGGATGGATTCGCTCGTAGCAGCCGAGGTAACGAGGCTCTGACCGGAGTTTCCCGCGGAGGAAGATGGAGCCTCCTCACGTCGGCTGCTACGGGTGAGGACCGCCGGCAGAGCCTTGCCCAGTGCTTCCCTCGCCGGTTGGGCATCCCGCTCAGGCAAGGGCCGATAAGTGCCCACGATGCGGTCGCGCGGATGCGGCTTGGCCCAGATGCCCAGGGCGTGGATTGCCTCGGTGCGGATGAGTTCCGGCAGGTCTGTGCGCGTGGCGAGGGCTGCGAGACGCTGGGCGGTCTCGGCGGTGCCGAGGCGGAAATTGGCGTTCACGACGCGCAGGAGCATCGGGGTGACGTGATCCACAGGGGCGTTGGTCCATGGCAGCGGCTGGTCGGCGCGGACGTCGAAGATGGTGCTGCGCGTGGCAGGCCCGCCCTCACCCCGGCCCTCTCCCCTAGGAGAGGGAGAACGATCCGCACGCGCGCCGACTCCGGACGCGGCGGGTGCTTGCGCCGCGGGACTGACTTCAATTCCCCCTCTCCCGGGGGGAGAGGGCTGGGGTGAGGGCGGGTGTGGATCTGACTTCAACGCGGCAAATTGCCTCAGCAGGGGGTCGAGTTTCGCCGGTTCGGCGAGGGCGGCGAGAGCGGGCAGCGCGTTGGTGATGGGCACGTCGTTGATGGCGCGCGCGGCTTCGAGGACGAGGAAAGGATCAATGTCACCCAACGCGTTGGTAACCGCTGCATTGTTGTCACGCCGTAGCGCGAGCAGTCCGACTTTACGCAGGCGACCGGCCTCCGAAGGCGAACTAACCGTGGCAGCTTCGCCGAATGCTCCTGCGCCAAGGCCAATGCGGCTAAGCGCCAGCACAATCCCATGCTGCACGAGGAAGTCTTCGTTGCTGCGCGCCAAGGCGAAGATTGCGGAGTGGGGTGGTTCGGTAACCTCGCCAAGTTCGGCCACCACGTCGGCCGCTGTGGGTAGGCGATTCTTGAGCAAAGCGCCCACCGTCCGATTGGCTAAGCCGGGCAGGTTACGCATCGAAGAATTTGCCTTATAGCCGGGCAGCCAAAACTGGCTGACAGCCACGACCGCTCGGTGGCGCACTCGCGGTGACGGATCAGCGAGCAACTTCAGCAGGCCCCCCTGGGCGTTTTGCAATCTCGTCGCGCCGAACAGGGCGGCGGTTTGGGCACGGATTTCCGGATTGGAATCGGCCAGGTTGGGCAAAAGGGCCACAAGTTCAGCCACGACGTTGCTCCCAGAACGCTCCCGGCAAATCTGCCCAATACCCCAAAGCGCGTGGAGTCGGCTTAGTTCTAGCGCGTCAGCCGACACCGCGAGAAGGCTCAATGGTTTGGCTGACCTCGGCCCGCGCGCCGCCAGTTCAAACTGCGCTTCCTGGCGCACGCGCATGTCGCGGTGGGCGAGCAGGCCCAGCAGTTCCTTTTCGCCGCGCTTCGCCATGCCTTCGCCGAGCAGCTTCGCGGTCTCCAGCACCACCGGGTCGGCGATGACGCCGGGGAAGTAGGCGCGGTAGAGGCGGCCCTTGTTGCTCTTGGGCCAGCCTTCGTGCCAGTCGGCGAACAGGATCGCGCCGTCGGGCGTGAGGTCCACGTCGGGCACGAGCGAGTTCCACACGAACTCGTCGTGCGCCACGAGTTCGTAGCTGGCGCCGGCGGGACGCAGCTTCAGCGAGTAGAGGCCGCTCTTGGCGCTGGTGCCCTTGAAGTAAGCGAGCAGGAAGCGGCCCTTCAGTTCCTCCGGCAGGCTGGTGCCGTAGTCGTAGACGAGTCCGCTGGGGCCGTCGCTGATATTGGCGATGGGCGGCATGAGGTAGGCGGCCTGGCCCTCGAAGTGGGGCACCCAAAGGCGCTCCAGGTTCCACATGCCGGCGTTGCCAAGCGGGGCGTGTTGGTGGCCGACGCGCCAACCGGAGTCCGCGCCCTCGATCACCTGGACCCAGCGTTCGCGGTCGCCTTGGTCGGAGTCATTGTCGCCGGTGAAGAGATCGCCGTATTCGTTGAAGGCGAGTTCCTGCGGGTTGCGCAGGCCGCGGTGGACGATTTCGAGGTTCGAGCCGTCGGGTTCGCAGCGGAACACGGCGCCCTCATCGGGCAGATCAATGACGGTGCCTTCCTTGGTCGTGATGTGTGCGCCGCGGTCGCCGCAGGAGAAGTAGAGCCGGCCGTCAGGTCCGAACTTGAGCCCGTGCAGGTCGTGCCCGGTGAAGCTGAAGCGGATGCCGAAGCCGCGGAGGAGTTCCTCGGCGACTAGGTTTTTCCCGTGAACGTGGGGCAGGGAGCGGAGCACGGCTTCCTTGGGCGCGGGCGTCTTGGTGACGGTGAGGCTGGTCTTGTCCCGCTCCATTATGGCGGCTTCGGAGGCCGTGGCCGGCCGGAACTTCCACAGGCTGGGAATCTCCGTGAACCACACCTCACCATTCCGGGCGAGCACGCCGCTGGCGATGCCGCTGAGCGGGCTCGTGAAGCCGTCGGCGAAGATGGACGACTTGTCGGCCTTGTGATCTCCGTTGGTGTCTTCGAGCAGGCGGATGACCTCCGTCTCGTTGCTCAGGGCCTTTTCGCCCTCGGGGCCGAACCACTTCCGGATCTGCGCCAGGCGGTCCTCGAGGCTCCGCGAGGCGAGGTCGTCCTCCAGCATGAACATGTAGTGCCGGATATCGAGCACGCTGGTCCGGTAGCGGTAGGTCTCGCTGGTGAAGACGCGGCCTTTTTCGTCCACGGAGAAGGCGACTGGATTGGCCAGCATTGGCTCGGCGGCCCAGAGATCGACCTTGAGACCCGGGGTGAGCTTGAACTGCTTGATGCGGACTTCGCCCTCGTTGCTGGACGGCGCCAGCGTCGGAGTGGACGGCCGTTCGTCCGCGACGAGCGGTTTGAAGCCGTTGGTGCTGGTGCCGGTCGCCGCGGCGGCGATGTCGGCGGCGTGGAGCACGCAAGAATGACCAAGGGCCAATGAGCCAATGAGCCAGGCAAGACGGTGCGGGACGGGCATGGGGGCGGATTGTGCGGAGGCGGGCGGCGGAGGCAAGACGATGGAAGTTCGGTGTTCAAAGTTCACCGGCGGACGTTCACGGTTTCCCCGCGATTGAACTCCGAGCAGACGTCATCCCAAGCCGGTCGCGGCGAGGACCCATTGGTTGCCCGCTTCCTGCAGCACCTGGAAGTGGAGCGCAACACGTCCGCCTACACGGTGCGGAACTACGGCCATGCGCTCGCGGAATTGACTCAGTGGCACCAGGAGACCCGGCAGGCGCCGCCGGCCTGGCCGGAACTGCGCCGGGAGGATCTGCGGCTCTATCTGCGGTGGCTGGGACGCCGCGAACTCGCCCGGGCGGCGATTGCGTTGCGGTTCAGCGCGCTGCGCACCTTTTACCGCTTCCTGTTGCGCGAAGGATTGGTCACGGGGCTGCCGACCAAGGGGCTTTCGCTGCCGAAACAGGAGAAGCGCCTGCCTCAGTTCCTGCGCGAGCCGCAGATGAACGACCTGCTCGCCGCGCCGCTGAAGGAGTTCGTCCGGTTACGCGAGAACAGTTCCGAGCCCGTGGACCCGATTCCTTTCCTGCGGGACGCGGCCGTGCTGGAACTCGTCTATTCGTCGGGCCTGCGGGTGAGCGAAGTCTGCGGTCTGCGGGTGGAAGACGTGGACCGGGGGGCGCAATCCCTGAACGTCCGGGGCAAAGGCCGGAAGGAACGCCGGGTTCCGTTTGGCCAGCCAGCCCTGGCGGCGCTGGAAGCGTATTGGCGGGTGGTTGAACACCCGCTCACGCCGGGCGTGCCGGTCTTTTTGGCGCGGTCAAACGGACTGGACCCGATTCAGCCCGGACTGGTCCAGCAGCGCCTCAAGACCTACCTGGCCGCGGCCGGACTGGATCCGGCGCTCACGCCGCACAAGCTCCGGCACAGCTTCGCCACGCATCTGCTGGATCGCGGTGCGGACCTCCGCAGCGTGCAGGAATTGCTGGGCCACGCCCGGCTGTCCTCGACCGAAGTTTATACGCACTTGACCACGGAACGCCTCCGGCGCGTTTACGATTCCGCCCACCCGCGGGCCTGAGCCGGAGGAGCGTGCGAGTGTCTTCAACGGGCGGGAGTCGCCATGTGACCGGCTTGCCCCGCAAGCCGGGCCTTTGGCTGAGCCTGCCAACAGTGATCCGGCCCAAAGTCACGCCAACTGCTTCTGCTCCGGTTCCGCCGGAGAGGTAGGCGGGGCTGGTTTAGGCCGGTTGCGCCACCACTGGGAGAGCGTTCCTGCGGCAAGAGCGGCCACCAACAGCAGACCGGTCAGCATGCCGGCGACTTCGCGGGGTTGGCGCGCATGGACCAAGCCGTTGTTGAGCACGGCGATGGCGGCGACTCCGAGGAGCGTTCCATGCACCGATCCGGTGCCGCCAAAGATGCTGGTGCCGCCCAGCACGACGGCGGTGATGGCGAAGAGCTCGTAGCCGGTTCCGGCGTCCGCCTTCGCCTGACCGAGTCGCGCGGTGTAGATGATCGCCGCCAGTGCTGCGATGAACCCGGCCAGCACATACGCGAGTGCGAGGCGCCGTTCGACCGGCAGTCCAGCATAGCGCGCTCCATCCGGCGCAAAGCCGATCGCCCGGAACGACCGGCCCAATGTGGTGCGGTGGACCAGCAGCCAGACAGCGACGGCCGTCAGCAGGAAGATCCACACTTGCGTCGGCAGTCCCAGCGAACGCTCCTGACCCAGATGGAGAAAGCTGGCGGGGAAGTTGGTGAACGTATCGACGCCGCGCGTGATGGCCTCAGCGAGCCCGCGGAAGAGCGAGTAGGTGCCCAGGGTCACGATCAGCGGCGGCAGCCGCAGGCCGGTGATCAGCGCGGCATTCAACCCGCCGGCCACGACACCGACTCCGAGGGTGGCGACCGCGGCCAGGGAAATCGGCAGTCCGGCGTCGCGCCAGAACTTGCCGAACAGAACTGCGCACAGGCCAAGCAGCGAACCGACCGAGAGATCAATGCCGCCGGTGAGGATGACGGGCGTCATCGCCAGCGCGAGCAGCCCGATCTCCACCGAGTGCCGCAGGATGTCGTAGGAATTGTCCAGCGAACCGAAGTTCCGGCCGACGGAGTTGAACCACAGCCACTCCAGCATCAGCACGAACAGGAGAATGGCTTCGTGGCGGAGCAGGATCTTGCGTGCCTGATCGAGGGAGGTTTTCACGGTTGGCCTCCCGACTTTCGTGACCTCACGCCGTCCGCGACCACCGCAAGCAGGATGATGGCGCCCTGGATCGCCTTTTCCCAATACGCCTCGACGTGCAGATGGGTGAGGGCCGGGGCGATGCACGCCAGCAACAGCAGGCCGGCAAATACGCCCCCAAGGCGGCCGCGACCGCCCGAGATCGCCACGCCGCCTACCACCACCGCGGCGATGGCTTTCAGTTCCAGCCCGGTGCCCGACTTCGGGTCCACCTGTGGTGACTGCACGACATTGAGCAGGGCGGCAAGGCCTGTCAGCGCTCCGAGGAACACAAACACGCCGAAGGTGACCCGCTCCGGCCGCAAGCCGGCCAGCCGGGCGGCCTCCGCATCCGAGCCCACGGCGTAAAGGTGGCGCCCGGCGGCGAGATGGCGGGTGGCCAGCCCGAGCGCCACGAACACGGCGAGGGCGACGGCGATGAGGGTCCACTGGCCGGGGAGTTGGCCGAGGCCGAACCACTGCAGGCCATCGGGCAAATTCACGAAGGCGCCCTGCTGCTGCCAGCGGAGTGCTTCCCGCCACGTCACCATCGTGGCGAGCGTCACCACGATGCTCGGCAGCTTGAGGCCGGCGACCAGCAGGCCGTTGACCGCACCGAGCGCGGCGCCCAGCCCGACCGAAGCAGCGAGTGCCAAGGCCGGCGGCATGCGGGTCGCCAACAGGCCGGCCGCGACACTGCAAACGGCGAACTGGGAACCAACCGAGATGTCGATCTGCCGGGTGATGATCACCAGGGCCATGCCGCCCGCGACGAGGAGGGTAGGCGCCTCGCGGGTGAGCAGGGAAAGGAGTGGCTGGGGCTGATAAAACGAGGGCGCAAACACCGCCAGCGCCGCGAGCACCAAGAGCAGCGCGGCGGCGACGGAAAGCTCGCGGAAGGGGCGGTTCATCAGCCGGCTCCGGGCGGGCAGGCCATCGGCTGGAGGCAGGCACGGCGGAGAGCCGGCAGAATCCGCGACGGCGAAGGGGAATGCAAACTCCAGGTGGCATCTGCGTTAGCCGGAGAGGATGCAGCCGGAAGCGGTTTCCAAATCTGACAGTCGCCTCGGCTGCCGTTCAGTGGGCGAGTGCACCTGGAGAGTCCACAGCGGCGATGTGCCGATGTCGCTTTGGGGGAAGCTTGGTCGGTGACATCACGGCGGTGATCTTGTGTCGGCTCGTTTGCAGCTGAGTGGCTGGACATTAGCTGTTGGTGGGCGTGAATCCCCCGCCCGCCCGCTTCCCTTTTCGGGTGACGTGCAGGATGATCGCCAAGATTCCGAAGAAGGCCGCCGGAGCCAGAGCCTTCGCTCCATCCGCAACAAAGCTTATCCGTCGCTCCCGAAATGGTGCGATCGCCAAGGGCTTCCCATTCATCCGATACATTGATCCGTCAGGTCGGTAAAGAATCCGGATTGTCCGTCCGACCATGCTCTCGGGGGCTGGAACGTTGGCAATTTCGGGAACCTCCGATTTGCGGAGATAAAGAACCTGCCCTTGGTGTTGGCCCTCAACGATCACGTAGCTGCGCTGCCCGCGTCTGCCGCCACGGACATTTCCGATGCGCTCAATCTGGAGGTCAATGGCCTTGAATTCGTTGAAGTGAATGGTCCGATAGCTGGCGAGAATGAGCTCGGGCATTTGAAATGCAAAGATCCCGCCACTCAGCCAGATGGTCAGCATAAGCGCCAAAGTTCGTCGGTCATCGGGATCCATCGGGCGGAAGAGTCTCTTCCGCCTAAGAATCGGCAAGTTCGACTGCTCAAAAATCACGATACGAAGCCGGCTCAGTGCGCCCGATTTCAGGTGCTTTCCCGAGGTGAGCCTCGGTGCTTTACTCGCCGGCACATGATCAATGTCGGCATCATTGGCACCGGTTTCATGACGGTCGCCCATCTCAAGGCTTACGCTAAGGTCCCGGGAGTGCGCGTCGCGGCCCTCTGCAATCCCAGCGGGCGCAACCTCGACGGCGACTTCTCGAAGGTCGCCGGCAACGTGGGCGACCAGGCCGCGCTCAAGCTCGACATGACCGTGGTGAAGGCGTTCCACGACGTGGCGGCGCTGCTGGCCGACCCGGACATTCACGTCATCGACATCTGCACGCCGACGAAGACGCATGTGGAACTCGCCCTGGCGGCGCTCGCGGCCGGCAAACACGTGCTGCTGGAGAAGCCGATGGCCCGCACCTCGGCCGAAGCCAAAAAGATAGCCGACGCGGCGGCCGAGGCGGCGAAACACGGTGTCTTCCTGATGCCGGCGATGTGCCTGCGGTTCTGGCCGGAATACGCATGGCTGAAGCAGACCATCGGCGCGGGCACCTACGGCAAGGTGCTGGACGCCCGGTTCCGGCGCGTGGCGCAGGCTCCCGCCTGGGGCCACAGCCATTTCCTCAAGGGCGGCGAATCCGGTGGCGCGCTGCTGGACCTGCACATTCATGACGTGGACTTCCTGCAATACTGCTTCGGCCGGCCGCAGGCGGTGTTCGCGAGCGGTTACAGCAAGGTGAGCGGCGCGGTGGATCACGTCGTGGCGCTCTTCCAGTATCCGGGCGGACCGACGGTGAGCGCGGAAGGCAGTTGGGCGATGACCGAGGGGTTTGGGTTCAACATGGCGTTCACGGTCAACTTTGAGCGGGCCACGGTGGATTTCGACAGCGGCCGCGGGGCCGACGCCATGCGCCTGATCGTGCAGGGCGTGCCCACCGCGACGCTGAAACCGGATGGTGGCGACGGCTACATCGGCGAGCTGAAGCACTTCGTGGAATGCGTGCAGGCCGGCAAGGCGCCGAGTGTTGTGACGCCCGCCGACGGCGCCGCCGCGGTGGTCCTGTGCGAGGCCGAGGAGGAGTCCATTCGCACGGGAAAACTGGTGTCCCTGAGCTGAATCCCGTATTCGTCCCCGCCCATGAGTTTCGCCGCTGCCTTCAAAGGCCTCGTTGAATTCGCCCCCGGCTTCCAGCCCCGCCGGGGTCTCAGCCATGTGCTGTTCGATTTTGACGGCACGCTTTCGCTCGTCCGCCAGGGCTGGCCCGAGATCATGGTTCCGATGTTCGCGGAGATTTTGCCGGAGGTGGCGGGCGAATCCTACGAGGCCCGCTGCCGGCTGGCGTTCGAGGACATCATGAAGCTCAACGGCAAGCAGACCATCTACCAGATGATCCAGCTCGCCGAACGGGTGAAGGAACGCGGCGGCACGCCGGACGAACCGCTGAACTACAAACACGAATACCTCCGCCGGCTCGACGCCAAGATCCGCCACCGCGTCGAGGGCATCCGCGCCGGCCGCATCGACCCGGACGATCTCACGGTGTTCCGCACCCGCGCGTTGCTGGACGCGCTGACTGCCCGCGGACTGCCTATCTACCTGGCGAGCGGCACCGACGAGCAGTTCGTGAAGGCTGAGGCCGAGGCGCTGGGAATCGCGCATTACTTCAAGGGGCACATCTACGGCGCGCAGGACGACTACCGGAAGTTCAGCAAGAAGATGGTCATCGACCGCATCCTCGCGGAGAACCGGATTCCGGGCGGCTCCCTCCTGTCGTTCGGCGACGGCTACGTCGAGATCGAGAACACCAAGCAGGTCGGCGGGCTGGCGGTGGCCGTGGCGAGCGACGAGGCCAACAATGGTTCCGGCCGGATGGACGAGTGGAAGCGCCAGCGGCTCCTCGGCGTCGGCGCCGACATCTGTGTGCCGGATTACCGCGACCTCGGGCCGCTGATGGAACTGCTGTTCCCGGCCTGAACGATGGCGGCAGCCCCAACCCCGACTTCGCCATGATCCGGTTCCGGTCCCTGGAGCTGAAGTCCAACCTCTTCCTGTCTCCGCTGGCGGGCTACACCAACCTGCCGTTCCGGCTGGTCGCGCGCGAGTTGGGCGGCCTTGATCTCGCGACCACTGACCTCGTCAACGCGCGTTCCCTGCTGGAACGGAACCGGAAGGCCCTGAAGCTGATCGAGACCAACGAACGGGACCGTCCGCTGGCGGTGCAGCTCTTTGGGAGCGTGCCGGAGGAGATGCGCGACGCCGCGCTTTACCTCGAATCGCTCGGGGTCAGTTCCGTGGACATCAACATGGGCTGCCCGGTGAAGAAGGTCTGCCGGGTCGGCGGCGGTTCGGCGATGATGACCGAACACGAGCGCACCGCGGCGTTGGTGCGCATGATGGTCAACTCAGTGCGAATTCCCGTGACCGCCAAGATGCGCTTGGGCTGGGACGACGAAAATCTGACGGCGCCGGACCTGGCGCGCGCCCTGGAGGACGCCGGCGTGGCGGCGGTGTTCGTCCACGGGCGCACCCGGGAGCAGGGCTTCGGCGGTTCGGTGAACCTGGCCGGCATCCGGGCCGTGGTGGCGGCGGTGAAGGCGATTCCCGTCATCGGCAACGGCGACGTCACGACGCCGGAGGCGGCCAAACACATGTTCGACGAGACCGGCTGCGCGGGCGTCAGCATCGGCCGCGGGGCCTTCTACGATCCGTGGATCTTTGTCCGCACCCGGCATTACCTGGACCGCGGTCAACTGTTGCCGGAAGCGACCTTCGAGGAACGGATCACGGTCATGTGCCGGCATCTCGACCTCATGATCGAGGTCTTCGGCGAGGAGTTCGGCTGCATGATGTTCCGCAAAGTGGCGCCGTGGTATGCGAAGCGATTCGGTCCGGTGGCACCCTTCAACAAACGGGTGGTGCAACTGCGCACCAAGGCCGAGTTCCTGGAGATCCTGGCCGGCTACCGGGAATGGCGGCGGCAGTTCTGCGACGAACACGGGGAACTGACAGCCCGCTACCGTCCCGCCGTGCTGCTGGCCAGTTTCATGCAGGAGGAAGGGCCTCCGGGCACGACCCGGACGGCGATTCCCGTGCCCAAGGGCCCGGTCGAGGCGTGGTGAAAAGGGGCGGATCTTTTCACCGAGGCTGACCTGTTCGGTGGGGCGAGACTCTGTCGAGCCCTGTTTGCCGGCGGAGCCGGCGCGAGCGCAGCGAGCCGCTCCGGGGGGAAAGCGACGCTCACTCCGTTCGCCTCGCTTCGCTCGGTCGTGGGCTCGACAGAGTCTCGCCCCACCCGCCAGCTGAGGGAGGCACGCGATGTCCAGAGGCGCCATCCGTAAGGTTGGTCCCCCTTTAGGGCTCGAAATGTTCCGGCGTTCCGCGACCCTGACCGCACTGCTCCGATGCCGCTGACCATCACCCAAGTCGGATTGCCGCCGACGTTGCAGACCCTGCTGCGGGACACCTCGCGGTCGTTTTACCTCACGCTCCAGGTCCTGCCCTCTCGAGTGCGACCCCAAATTGGACTCGCATATCTGCTGGCGCGGGCGTCGGACACCATTGCCGACACGGAACTGGTGCCCGTCGAAGAGCGGTTGGTTGCCCTCGAAGCGCTGCGGTCCCGCATCCTGGGCGACCGGAATGAACCGGTGGACTTGGGCCGGTTGGCGCTGTCGCAACGCGGCCGCTCCGCCATCGCGGAGAAGCGGCTGCTGGAACGGCTCGAACTGGCGACGGCGCAATTGCCCCGCCTGACGCCAATCGACCTCGAAGTCGTCCGGCGCGTGCTCCAAACCATCACGGTCGGCCAGGAGCTTGACCTGCGCCGCTTTGAGGTCATCGAAGCCGTGCCTCCACCTTCACCGAGTGCGGAATGCTTGCCGCCCGTGATCGTGCCCACGCCTCCGCCCCTGCCGGTCGTCGGCAAGCGGATCGTGAAACCGGTGCGGGCACTGGCAACCTTTGAGGAGCTGGACGACTACACGTATCGCGTGGCCGGCTGTGTGGGCGAATTCTGGACGGATCTCACGCGCCGTCATTACTTTGCGGACCACCGTCTGGATGAGGCGGCGTTTCGGGCGGACGGAATCGCGTTCGGCAAGGGGCTTCAGTTGGTGAACATCCTGCGCGACTTGCCCCGCGACCTGCAAAACGGCCGGTGCTACCTGCCGGCCGACCGGTTGGAGTGCCTGGGCTTGAGTCCGCGGGATCTGCTGGCGCCGGGATCGGAACCGAAGCTGCGTCCCCTGTATCGGGAATTGGTGGAACTGGCCTTCCGTCACCTGGAAGCGGGCTGGCGTTACACCAACACGATTCCCTTCGGGCATTTTCGCCTGCGGCTCGCGTGCGCGTGGCCGGTGCTCATCGGTGTCCGGACGCTCGTGAAGCTTCTGGCCGCAAACCCGCTCGACCCGCGTCACCGGATCAAGGTGGACCGGGCGGAGGTTCGACAGATTCTCGCGGGCTCGATCCTGCGGCTGCCGTCGCGCGGTGCGTGGGTGTCCCAGTTTCAGCAGGCCTTGGAATGATCCGGAACGGCACCGCTCCAGTGACCACGCTCAGACGGGCGCTTACATCCGGCCGTGCCGGATGATGGACCACAACAGCCAGAGTCCCAGCACACCGGTGATCACGAAGCCGAAGAGTCCGATGATCGGCACACCGTGCCAGAGGGGCGGCATGCGCGAATGCACGATGAGCGCCGTGCCGACGATGAGGGCTGCCAGCACGATGGCGAACGCCACGCGGTTGGTGATCTGATCGAGCGAATGCCGCAGCGGATCCAGCCCGTCATGCCGCATGATGATGCGGGCTTCGCCGGCCTTGAATCGCGCCATCAGGCCACGAAGGTCGCCCGGCAAAGTGCGCGCGAAATCCGCGAGGTCCTGGCCGAAGTTCAGGAGGCTGTCCGCGAGCCGGCGCGGCTTGAGCCGGGCCAGGCGCGCCTGCTTGAGGAACGGCGTGGCCTGGTCGATCAGGTCGTGTTCCGGATTCAGCGCCTTCACCAGGCTTTCCATCTGGCCGAACGATTTGAGCATCAGCAGCAGATCAGACGGCAGGCGCAGCCGGTGGCGGTTGCAGAGCTCGACGAGTTCCCGGATCAGGCCGTCGAAGCGGATCTCCTTCACCGAAGCGGGGAACTGCCGGTGCATGAAACTCGCGACGTCGCCTTCGAGACTGTCCAGCACCGGTTCCGATTCGTCGGCCGCCAGCCGCAACAGCGCGTGGGTAGCGCCCACCTCATCCCGTGAGGCGAGGCCCCAGACCAGGTCCGCGAAGACCTCCCGTTCGCGCTGCGTGAGGAAGCCCATCATGCCGAAGTCGAGGAAGCAGACCCGTCCGCCCTCCAGGATCTGGATGTTTCCGGGATGCGGATCGGCGTGGAAAAAGCCGTGCACGAAAATCTGCTTGAGCACGAGGTCACCCACCCGCCGGCCCACTTCCCCCCGCTGACGCGGATCACGTTCCTGACGGAGGAATTCGGCTGCCTTCGTGCCACCGACGTATTCCATGACCAAGAGTCGGGGCGTGGTGTATTCGCACCAAACTCGCGGCAAATGCAGGGTCGGCTCCTCGGGGAACTGGGCCGCGAAGCGTTCGAGATGGCTGGCCTCGACCGTGTAATCCAGTTCCTTGTTCAGCGAACGCCGGAGTTCATCCACGACGGCGGTGGGCCGATGGTGCCGCCAGGATTCGAGCTGCGATTCCATCGTGCTCGCAAGCTGGCGCAGGATGTCGAGGTCGGTGCGGACGGTTTTCACGATCCCGGGCCGCTGGATTTTCACGACGACGTCCTGACCGGTCCGCAGCCGGGCGCGGTGGACCTGCCCGATGGACGCCGAGCCGAGCGGCTCCGGATTGATTTCCGAGAACACTTCGGAGATGGGCAGCGCCATTTCCTCCGCGAGGATGGTCTCTATCTCGGCGAAGGGCAGGGGGGCGACCGCGTCCTGAAGCTTGGCGAGCTCGACCGCGTATTCTTCCGGCAGGGTGCCGGTGCGGCTGGAAAGCAACTGGCCCACCTTGATGAACGTCGGTCCAAGTTCCTCGAAGGCGCCGCGGAGCTTTTCCGGATTGGACAGGTCGCGGACCGATTCCGCCTCGGCGCGCAGGCGGCGCGTGGGCAGGCCGAGCAGGCGCGGCAAGTGCAGCCGGTGGGCCAGATCCTCGTAACCGTATTTCAGGAACACGCCGACAATCTCCCGGAACCGGTGGAGGTTCTGGATGGTCTGGCCGAGCTGGCGCAGGCGCTGGGCGAACATGCGGGTGGAGGTTAGCTCCAGTCACCGGCGGAACGAATTGTTTTCCGATCAGAGTAGCCGGGACTACGGCGTTGCGGAGCCATTGGGCCGGCTGAGACGAAGGGGCTTGGGGCGCTCACTTGGGCATCGGTCCGGGCAAAATGGGCGACACAATCAGACCGCAACGCGCGGTGGCGGGCTGGCGCAGAGTGTCCTACGGGATCGGGGCAGAACTCTACTGTGCGAGCCTCACAGTTTCGGCCTCGACAACCACAGCAGTGCCGCCAGCCCGGTGCCGAGGAGCGCCCACGTTTGGGGCTCCGGCACGGCGGGCAGCGGGCTGAAGCTGAGGTCGTCGAGGACGTGGAACTTGGCGTCGGGCCAGCCGATGACTGGACCACCATCCATGCCAGGAAAGTTCCCGAAGCTACGGAACTCGAAGCGCAATTCGGTGGTCTGGCCGGCGAAAAGGCCAACGTCCACAGCGTAGTAACGTAGGTCGCCGACCTCTGGATCACCGCTCGGGCGGCTTTCGGCGAAGTGGACCAATCGTTCCACCCCGCCGACATACACCTTAATATTGTCTCCGTGGTAGAGGAAGCGCAGCGACTGCGAACCGGCAGGGATGTCGCCGGTCTGTTTGAGCGTGAAAGGCACCCCGGGCCAAATGCCGAGCGAATACGTTCCAACTACTGGCACTCTAGGCAGGTTTGCCGGCTGTGTGGTGTTACGGTAGTTCACATCCAGAAGGCTGGTTCCTCGCTACTTTCAGTGGCTGGCTAGGGAGGGGAAATTGAGTTTGCCGGCAACGAAGTAGAGCATGGCAATCATGTAATCCTGGCTGCGGTAGCCGCGGGCTTTGCGCTTCACCGCG
>Ga0169931_10005146_pt1 | contig 20038 bp, 17 predicted proteins | sample Kivu_15m_20L_FD_129675 | JGI IMG/M metagenome (GOLD analysis project Ga0169931, IMG submission 129675) | Freshwater microbial communities from Lake Kivu, Western Province, Rwanda to study Microbial Dark Matter (Phase II) - Kivu_15m_20L... | ecosystem: Environmental > Aquatic > Freshwater > Lake... | reverse complement strand
TCGCAAGAAAAAAGCGCAAGCAGAGCAGGGCCTTGGCATGTGTAATATTACAAAGTGTTGTACAGAAGTGTGCCCAGAGCATATTCGCATCACCGATAACGCAATTATTCCAATGAAGGAGCGAGTGATAGATTAATACAATGATCACATGATTATGTTGCTACATACATCAAAAATTTATACTCAGCAGACCTAAGCATGCATCACCTTATTTTAAGTGCAAGACTCTATTGTTACATTAATAGAGTTTTTGAGTTCTTTATGCACTAAACTTTGTTCAATGGAGTCACACCAAAATATGAAAACACTTCTTTCATGGGAGAAGTGGATGCTTTTTAATTCAAATAAAAAATACAATTATAAATTATTCCTAGCTCAAGAAATATCAGGGATTAAAAAAAATATATTTTATGCAGAAAATAATCATAATATCAAGCCAATTATTAATTTAATTAGTAAATTAAAACTCACGGCGAGTATTCAAGAAAGTGATTTTGTTCTTGTACCTCATCCGTGGATTAGTATATTTAAAAACAAATCATATTTAGCTTATTTGAAAGAATTGAGCGGAGAAAAACCTTTACTCATAGCCAATACAGACGATATTTCTCCAACTTGCAATTTCCATAATACTTTGGAATTAAGAACTTTTTTACACCCAAAAGAGAACAAATATCGAAAAATTATAATTCCATATCCGGCAATGCAGAAAAAGTCTGTTATAAGAAGTTGGAAAAAAAAACCAACTATTTCATTTATTGGTTTTGTTCCTAATTTATCATTCGGCAGTTTAACGAGTGCAAGCAGAAGTTTTTTGAGATCTCCCATTTCTTCAAGTGTTTACTTAAATCGAAAGATCGGAGTCCTTAAGTTAAAAAAGTTAAATAGTGACTTTATAATTAATGTTATAGAAAGAAAATCATTTACACTCCAAACCTCTAATTTAAACTTGACCAGAGACATAAAGGAGTATGATGACAATTTGAGTCTTTCCGATTATATATTGTGTCCAAGGGGATTTGGAAATGTTTCAATTAGATTTTATGAAACAATAAGTTCGGGTGCCACACCAGTTCTAATAGATTCTGGAAGTGAACTGCCAATTGTGTCAAATAGCTTTTTCTGGGAAAATAACATAATTAAAGTAAAATTATTCGAAGCCTGGGGGGAAAAAATACTTGAGGATTGGGAAAGTCTTTCATTGTCTGATAATTATTTAATACGACAAAATGAAAATATTAATATATTTGGTAGAGAATTAGATCTTCAAAAATACTTAGAATCTGTTTTCTTTAATTATCTATATTAAATGGAATTTCCAATTAATTATGAACTATGAAAATCAAACACACATAAAAATTATTTCAAAAAATCTTTACTGTTGGCTAACCTGTCAGCTAATGCCAGCACTGTAGAAGTGGGATTTGTATTTGAAACTGACGGGAAAACAGATGAACTCAGGATGAACAAGTTTTTGATTTCATGTATCTGCAAATTTGAATTACAAACTGATGTTAATTGATCACTCCCAATTCTAGTAGTGCCCATAGGATGCCAATTAGGTCCAAAAAATGTTTTAAAATGTTGTGTATTAAAAATTATATCATCTAAGTCAAGTTTTGCTTCAAAATATTTATTGAAAATATTCTTAAACTGGAAAATGTTTTGACGTAATAGAATAAAAGTATCATCGCTAATTTTGTGATTGTATCTAACAATACTATTATCTAAATCGTCAATTTTGATCTGCGATTCAATAAACGGAATCTCTTCAGATTTAATATAGATACTGTATTTATGCACTCTAAGAATTCTTCTCATTATATTATGAATTACCCTTAAATTAACACGAATTAGTTTTTGTGCTAAAAATATTACTTTATATATAGTTTGGGTAAATTTATTTGCTTCTGTATTTTTAAACTTAAGTGATCCTGAAAAATATGACCTTGGTATAAATTTACGAAGTTCATATTGCACGTTTAAAAAATCTTCACCTTGAGAACTTTTTAAACTTAGCGCGAAACCAATTCCTTTATTAGTATAAATAGTTCGGTTATTTTCATCCGAACTAATTCTTTTAAAGAAGGTTTTTTTCACGTTTATTCCTAATAGATACGTACCCTATATATCCTTCAATGTGTTCAGTTAGGTATTTCCCTAAAACAGGATAATCAGACTTTAGTGCTAAGTTACGAGAACGTAGCAACAAGGCTGTGGTCTGTAGGCTTCCACATGTTAAGACTATTTTGCTAAAGTCCTTCGAAAAGGCTTCAAAGCTCTCTGGGATTAGCTGAACAGTTAATGTATTAACGGTCGAATTTTTGCTAATACTCTGGCAGTAGTGCCTCGATAGAAGTTCAAGATTTGGATGATTGATTATGGAATTAAAATCATCGATGAAAAAATCAGGCCTACAGTAACGAAAACACCTTATTAACAACTCTTTTGGCAAGGATTGCTCTATATCAGAAATTTTTGTCGATATCACTTCTTCATCTGTTAAATTCCCCGCCTCTAAAAATTGGTACAATTTTTTATATGCTGGCATGAGTTCATCTTTACTGAAAGGCCAAGAGCAATTCAGGTTTTCAAACTGCTTAGTAAAATCTTCTTAGATGAATTCACTAATTCTTCCTCTCCATAAATTACTTCCTCCTCCTATTTTATGAACCCCTGTAGGCATCGCACTAGGTGAAGTGAAAATATATTTTGAACGATTCAAATGTAGTGATTCTTCAGGAAAGCCCCCTGCCTCAATCAACGTGACTTCAAGTCCCATATCTAAACATAATTTAGAAAAGTATATTCCCACCGGACCTGCACCGATGACACCAATTCTCATACGATCATATTAGTTAAATATGCTTCAACCTCATCAGGGTGGCGCGGCAGAGAGTTTGATAAAACCTTTGCCCCTGATTGGGTCACCAACACATCATCCTCAATTCGAACGCCAATACCGCGATACTCTGGGTTAAAGAGTGTGTCATCTGCTTGTATATAAAAACCAGGCTCAACGGTGAGAATCATCCCTGGCTCTAATACTGCTTCCATGAACTGCTCTTTTCTTGCGTGAGCACAATCATGCACATCAATACCAAGATGATGGCTTGATGAGTGAAATTGCCACCTTCGATGAAAACCATTTTCTTCCCGTAATGATTCTTCAACGGATACTGGTAGCACCCCTAATTCATAAGCGCCTTTGGCAATCTCCTGCATACAAGCATTATGAATATCTTTAAATTTGGCTCCAGGTTTAACTGCGGCAATCCCAGCAGATTGCGCACGGTAGACGATCGTGTAGATATCCCGCTGCTCTTTTGAAAATCTGCCACTTACTGGAAAGGTTCTAGTGATATCGGCTGTGTAGTGAGAATCTAACTCAACACCAGCATCAATTAATACTAAATCATCTACCAATACATCTCCATCATTTTTAATCCAATGCAAAATACAAGCATGTGAGCCGGCAGCAACAATTGGTGAGTAACCATTCTCATTTCCTTCAATCCGGGCTCTGCCATAAAAGGCAGATTCAATCACTCGCTCACCCCTTGGCTTTGAAGTGGCAGCAGGGAAAACCTTGACCATATCGGCAAACCCTCTAGCAGTTGCATCAACTGCTTGTTGAATCTGCTCTATCTCATACACATCTTTAATCATTCTAAGGATGGAGATGGTAGTTAAAAACTCAAGTTCAAGCTCTGCGTTGGTATCAACTAATTGATCAATCTTTAAATCCTCTCCTCTTATAATTATCGAATCAATCTTATTAGCTAAAAAGCTTTCAATCTGCTCTAGCTCTCTTACAGTTATCTGATACTTACTCTGAGTTTGATTAAGAGATAATCTCTTACCTATCCAAAACTCACCATATCTAGTGTTTTTATAAAACTGATCACCATCCCTACTAGATCTTGGGTGAACAAATAGATATGGCTCATGCCCATCTCCTGCCGGCTCCATAATAAAAACTGAGTCCGGCACAGTATCGCTGGCAACAATGCCAGTAATCCAAGCAAAGGTTGAGTGCGCTCGAAATGGGTAATCGGTGTCATTACTTCTAACTTTTAGGCGCCCTGCTGGAAATATTAATCTTTTCCCTAAATATTTTTTTGATAATTTTTCTCTACGTAATTTGGTAAATACAGTAACTGGGTGAGCGGAGATAATCTCCTCTTCACTTGCAGCCCAACCTGTTTTCATAAACTCACTCATCGCATCTTGTGTTGGCAGATCATGTGTGCGTAACAGATCTGATTTCTGATCTGCCTTATCTTGTGAGTTATTCGTCAAATTCATACCGATAGCCTACTTATTAAGCCTAAATTGGCTACCGATAAGATGGGCGGTAATCTTACTTCTTGTTGGAGACGTCGCATAGCCCGGTCTAGTGCGCCTCACTGCTAATGAGGTTAACCCCTAAAGGGTTTCGGAGGTTGAAATCTTCTCAGCTCGGCTTCAAAGAGTTGGCTGGAATGTTTTACACCTCTCATGAGCCAGGATTTGGTACGGATTGGAATTGGAAGTCAGTTAAATACGTCTCAACCAACCAAGAAAGGCTGATTTAGATTCAATCAGGTTCGTTTCAGTTGATATTTAATTAAAATTTCAACAAGCTCTTCTAAGTTAGTCTTAGCTTTCCAACCTAAATTTTTTTCTATCTTACTGGGGTCTCCCCAGGTTCGTTTAACATCCACTGGACGAGATAGAGATGGATCGATGGTTATTAATTCTTCGATCCCGGAATGGATTCCCAACTTGCTGAATGCCAATGTTATTACATCCCATAAAGAGTGCACCTTGCCTGTGGCAACCACGAAATCATCCGGTGAAGCCGCTTGCAGAACCATCCACATTGCCTCAACATAATCTCTCGAATAACCCCAATCGCGAGATACATCAAGATTACCAATAGTTAATCTGTCTGATTCGCCTTTATATATAGATACCGCAGCAGTAATTATTTTTTGAAAAACAAAACTACTTGATCGAAGTTCACTCTCATGATTAAAGAGGATTCCGCAAGATACCCACGTTCCGAAATTTGTACGGAATGATCGACTTATCTTGTGAGCTGCTAGTTTTGAAATTGAATATGGAGATACCGGATTAAATGGATAGGATTCGTCGAGTTGGCTATCATTGGATCCAAAAATCTCAGAACTTGATGCTTGAAAAATACGCGTGGATTTTAATCTTGAATTTTGCATAACTGATGTCAATAAGTTCACCACACCAACAACATTAGATTCAACCGTCAACGAAGGTTCTTTAAAGGACTTTGACACAGACGATTCACCGGCCAAGTTGTAGATTTCATCTGGATTGAAATCATTTAGTAAGTTTTTGAGAACATAAGCATTAGAAATATCAACAGATTTAAATGTGGGACGTTTCAAAGAAAGTGGGTTATCCCGGAAAGGACTTTTAGATCTGGAGACACCTAGAACTTCATAGTTTTTCCTTAATAAGAAGTCAGCTAAATATTGACCATCCTGACCTGTGACTCCTAAAATCATTGCTTTAGGCATTTTGAAAGTGTACTATTAAAGATGATGTCTAACTCAAATAAAATACTAATTTTTACCCCGACTTATAACGAAAAAAAAAGTGTTGGTATTTGGCTAGACAAAGTATTGAGTTTAGATTTAGAAGCAGATTTACTAGTTATCGACGACTCATCAACTGATGGGACCCTAGAAACCCTAATTTTAAGAGAAAAGAGTACTTCTCGATTAAAGGTTCATATAAGAGCAGGTAAAAGTGGCGTTGGCTCTGCTAATGCTTGGGCAATAAATTATGCATTGAGTTCTGGCTATAGCCACTTAGTGGCTATGGATGCGGATCTTTCCCACAATCCCGGTGACATACCGAAGCTATTAGGCGCTTGCACAATGGCAAATTACATTGTGGGAACCCGCAATAAGAGAAAAGGTGGAAAGAACGAGTTATCCGGTTTGAGAAAACTATGGTCATTAGGCGCAAACGCTCTCTGCAGAGTTGTTATTCCAACAGGGTTGACAGAGTACACAACTTCATTCCGCTGTTATGACCGAAAAGCTATGGAAGCTCTGCGCATTAATTCTCCAAAAAACGAAGGGTATTCATTCTTTATAGAAGTGACTGAGCTAATGTATCAGTCAGGGTTGAAGCTAGATGAGATTGCAATTACTTTCCATAAACGTGAATTCGGGGAGTCAAAAATCCCAAAAATGCAGATCTTTATAAGCATCGGTACTATCCTGCGCTTAGTCCTCAGAAGATTTTATTTTCTAATGGGATTTGGAGGTAGATAAAGTGCATAAATTAGTTCAGCGTATTTTGTCTAACAAGTCCAAGATTTTGTATGGCTTGGTGTGTACATTCATAGCGCTGATTGCCTCGCGATTCCTGGACCTTCCCCCCCTTATTGGTAACTGGGAAGGCAAAGCCTGGTCGATTCTGAACTTTAATTTGACTGACAATTACTATCCACCAGGGGGGGCGCTTGCGCTGATACCCTTCCTTTGGTCCGGCCCAAATTTTTGGGCCGCAATTTACTTCTATTACTGGATATCAGCAATGGTTTATTTTGAAATTTGCAAATTAGTGCCTAACAAGCGATTCAGGATAGTCGCCTTGTTGGCACTTCCAACAAATACTTACTTAACTTGGCTTTGTCTAACCTCAGCCGATCAAGTTATTGAACTACTTTGCCTTTTACTCTTTGGTCTATTTGCAATCCGTAAACGCTTTAAACTTACGCTCTTCTTTGGTTTCATACTATGTTTTACCCGTCCTGCTTATTGGGTCGCATTTATACTAATTATTTTCCTTTTGGCGCGTGAAAGGAAAAGTTTTGAGAGTAATCTACGCAATTATTTGCGACGATGCGCTGCAATCTGGGTACTTTTTGCGGTCTTAGCTTTTAATAACCTGGTTTTTGGTTCAATAAATCTTTCAACTTCAAGTTCGGACACTGTATATTATGCTCATCAAAAGTTCCATTACATATCGCTTCCTAAATTTGATATGGACGTACTTCTAAAGAACGGCCAAAGTACTAATCCTGAGGTGGTTGCTAATAGCTCAGGTCGCTTAACCTTCATCGATGACTATAAAGTACGTGCTGCTCTCATTAGCATTCTGGATAATCCACAGCGCTTCATTTTTGCTCAGATGCAAAAAATTGATTCATACTTTTTCCCAATTCAGAAGATTCCGAACCTGCCCGGGCAGTATGAGTTGGCCGAAGATGAAAAGAGCATATTGATTGGCGATGAAAGATTAACTTGGTCTCTAACTATCGGATACGTCATCTTTACCTTTTATCGAGCAATCTGGATGCTGCTCTTTGCAGGTACCTTAGTCTGGTTAGGACTTCTCATTTTATCAAGAAGAAATTTCAATCGATCCGAAAAATTCTTACTTATCCCATACTTGGCTGGAATCGTTCCAGGATTCTTGTACTATGTGGAAACTAGGTTCAAAATTTGTTCTGAGCTCCTTGCGATTCCATTACACCTGATTGCACTGCATTCTTTGAGTGAACTAGCAAGGTCTCTAAGGGATAAGAGTCAAGGCTCCAAAATAGATTAAGTTGATTTGAATCATCGAATTGCCAGCGTTGGTGCTGGGCGGACTGGCTACTTTGCTTAGCAGGCGATTCAGAATATCAATGTTGCGAACATAAATTCACGATCGAAAACCCCCAGCACTTTAGGGAATTGTGAGAAACTGACTCTAGCTGATGTCAAGGTATCATTAAAAATCATATTGATCACCTATGGAGTGATCTAATAACCGATAGTTAGGAGTGAGCAATAAGCGTATTTGAGTAAACAGCGGTAATCTTGCACAATTGGAGACGTCGCATAGCCCGGTCTAGTGCGCCTCACTGCTAATGAGGTTAACCCCTAAAGGGTTTCGGAGGTTCAAATCCTCTCGTCTCCGCCAAAAATGTATTGGTTGAAAAGTGAATCAGAATGGATAAATAAGTAATTGGGGGGAAGTTGCCTAACTACAAGATCGCAATAGTTGGTGCCGGCCCTGCCGGTTACTTTACCGCTCAAGCTTTTCAAAAGGCACAAAATGATGAGCTTACCTTTTCGATTGACATGATTGAACGGCTGCCAACCCCTTGGGGGTTAGTAAGAAGTGGGGTTGCCCCTGATCACCCAAAGATAAAAGCCGTCTCTAAAATATTTGAAAAGATTGCAAAAGTGGATCGATTTAGATTATTTGCCAATGTTGAGTTGGGTAAAGATATATCACTTAAAGAATTACGAGAAAATTATGATGCAGTTATTCTAGCAACTGGATCGTCAACTGGTAGAAGGCTTGAAATAAAGGGTGAAGATCTACCCAATTGCATATCTGCTGCCGATTTTGTTCCTTGGTATAACGCTCATCCAGATTTTACCGATGTAAAGGTAGATTTAGATACCGATACCGCAGTTGTAATTGGGGCCGGAAATGTAGCGATGGATGTTGCCAGAATGCTCGCTCAGGATCCATCAGTGTTAGATCCAACCGATATAGCTGAGCATGCATTAAAAGTTTTTAAATCTAGCAAAATCAAAAAGGTAATTATTTGTGGACGGCGCGGACCAGAGCATGCCGCCTTTACCGCTCCAGAGTTACGAGATCTGCCAAAACTTGAACACACTGATGTTTATATTGATCAAGATCAAATTGATCAAGCTAAGCTACGAGTTGAGCAAATAGGAGAGGTTGAAAAGGATTTAAAAAATAATTTAGCAGCGATGCGATTAATTGCGGAGCGAAGTAAAAAAGGTGTGTCACGAAAGTTAGAAATAAAGTTTTTGGCCTCTCCAGTTGAAATTAAGGGAAGTAATAAGGTTGAAGAAATAGTTTTTGTACTTAATGAGGTAAAGCATGGCAAAGTCGTTGCTAGTAGTAGTACTCTTTCAATTAAGGCTGGATTAGTGGTCACCGCAATAGGCTATGACTGCGCTGAACTTACTGGCATTAAAATTGAAAATGGCCGAATTGCGAATATTGCTGGACATGTAGAACATAATATTTATGTAACTGGATGGGCAAAGCGAGGCCCTACAGGAGTTATTGGTACAAATAAGAGCGACTCCGCAGATGTGGTGGATTTAATCATTAACTCCCTCAGGGAGCCAAAATTTACTACTGATATTAAATCGTTATTAAAATCAACACATGAGGTAATTGATCAAGTCGGTTGGGAAAAAATAAATGCTTCAGAGGTTATCGCTGGAGAGCTTGCCGGAAAACCCCGCATAAAAGAGGCTGATTGGAAGCGGCTAATAAGTTTGGGCACGACTAAGATAAATCGCTAGACTTGTTAATGCTTTGAAAATTGCGCCCGTAGCTCAACGGATAGAGCATCTGACTACGGATCAGAAGGTTTGGGGTTCGAATCCCTGCGGGCGCACAATTTGCTTAATCATAATTCAAGATCTGGAGCTCTACAGCTATACTCTCAATTTTAGACCTAGACAAAAGTTAATGCATATTAAGTTAACATAAAGTTTATGGAATTATATTGTTTCATATAAAAATGTAATTAAATTTCTTACATTTATTTCAAGTAATACTTTGAAAATAATTTTTGAATTTGTTAATAATTTTAATTTGAGGAAAATTTTTTGGGAATATCGGAGTATAGCTTGCAGGTTATAAATATAAACAATAGGGCCATCACGAACTATAATGAACTTGGATCCTCTCTACAGAAAAGGATGAACTTTAGAACTAAGACTATTTCTGGAGAAATTGCAATTTTAGTTCCGGCAACTAAAGAGAATTTCAAAACGACAAAGAAGATGATCCTAATTAGAATTAAAATTTAACTAGTTTGATAATTAAGAATATTAGTAATTAACGAATTAAATCTGTTATCAATAAATAAATCTACTTTCATCTAAATGAATAAAATAAAATCTCAATGAGGCAAAAAAGCCAAATGTTCTGAATATTTGAATTGGCTTTTTAATAGTAATAATTGCATTTCCCAACTAAATATAGACAATCTGAAATCTATTGATAGAATTAATTGTGATTAAGCAAAGTCAATATCTGAAAAGCCTTCTGAGAAAAATGAACTTTAAATTATTGAAATTGGCAGGAATTTCTTTTGCTAATTTTAATTCTTTGATAGGAGAGGAGCCTTTTTATATCTGGTTAAGTAAATTAGATTTACCGATTAATGTGATTTTTGATATTGGTGCTAACAATGGCGGTCTTTCCCTGAAATTAAAAAAAATATTTACAAACTCAGAAATTATACTGTTTGAGGCAAATAGTATTCATGCTAAAAACTTAGAATTAACTGGATTTAGATATTTTATCATTGTACTTTATAAAGAGAAAACACTTTTACCTTTTTATAATCTAGGGAAAACAGGAGACAGTATATATAAAGAAAATAATTTGGAAGCATACGATTCCATTGAACCCACTTTAGTTGAGACAACGAGTTTAAGTAAATTTGTATTAGAAAACAAGCTACCTTTGCCAGACCTAATAAAAATAGATACACAAGGAAGTGAATTAGATATTCTAAAAGGAGCAGTAAATTTATTAGCTCAGGTTTCCATAATAGTTTTGGAAGTACCAATTCTTCATTATAATTATGGCGCCCACAAAATTGAGGAAACTTTGAAGTTTATGCATAATAATTCCTTTATCCCAATTAAGTTGGTGGAGAGCCACATAGTAAAAGATTGTCTAGTTCAGGTCGATATCGCCTTTATGCGATTGGATCTAATAAACAGAGTTTTTGGGGAAAAAAAACGGAAATTTATTTGAATCTATTTTTTTGTGTATATTACTGTTCACCACTCTAAATGGAAAAAAGTGTGTAGATTATTCTAAAATTTGTATTAAGTACGAAAATCTGACAAGCCGTCTAAATTAAGAGAAAATACTTCACAAAAATGAACCCACAATCGAACATAACTTTGTTTTTTGATTTTGCCCGACGTTCTTCTTTCATGGGTTTGTTCGCAACTATATTTTCTAACCTATTTCACTTAGAGAAATGTCTTCACTAAAAACTGCATTTGAACATTTTGATATCATTCGTATCTTCTTTGTTTAATGATGCACAATAGTTGTTTCATCGTTCGGATAACTTCGATTGCAAAACTTAGTGGGTCTCACCTGAATAACAGCAATTCGAGACTTGTCAATTATTTATGCATTAGTTGAAGATTTTCAGCACAACAAGCAAGTGATTTTTTACTTTTGGCCTGAAAAAGCCCAATCTCTATAATATATTAGGCGTAAAAGACGTCTCAAAAGTAAAGATAAAATCACGTTTAATGCAACACTTGCCTACGAAGGACAACTGAATAGAGCACTTGACTTTCTGATTGGACGTAGGTGCAGTGGGAAAGATAGGCAGGTAAAGGTGTGTTTAAGGTTACTAAAAGCTCAGATTTACTGGCTAACTACAGATCAAGAGGTTCTGGGTTCTAATCCCTGTTGGCGTACAAGCATTAATTTCCATTATGTTCACAAATCCTCTATAAGCAAAAGTAATTAATAAAAAGACTCGTAAGTCTTATGCGCACCTACCATATTTTTTAGAGTTGATGATTTATATCTAGTAATTCCTCCTACCTCCTACTCAATTTCTACGACTCATCTCCGATACACTTTCAATATGTTTATTGGAAAATTTTCTCAGAATTGGAGCGCTTAATATGGTAAGAATTGGAATAAATCCCGGCAAGTTAGTACCGAATCTAACTTATAACAACCCTCTTATTACAGTTTGCATCATCAGCCACATCCCTGTCACTGAAGGATACTGGAAAGAATCGATAAATATATTGAAAGTCTGCCTTGACAGTTTGATTTCTAACACTAAATTACCAATAAATATATTTGTTTTTGATAATGCAAGCTGTAGCGCAGCAAAAGAATACTTATTAGATTTATTGAGAAATGATCAAATACAATTTTTATTATTATCAAGCAAAAATATCGGAAAATGTAATGCTTGGAACTTTCTCTTTGGTAGCGTTCAAAGCGAGTACATTGTTTATGCGGATAGTGATGTATATTTTTATCCAGGTTGGGAAAAAGCTCATTTAGATATTTTCAGTAAATTTGATTCTGTGGGAATGGTAACAGGCTTACCGGTTCGAGAAAAAGTGCACTTAGATACAATATCCACATTCAGACAAATTGAAACTGATATAGGCATTGAGATAACTAAAGGAAAACTCATTCCATATTCATATCTCAAGGACTTCAGGGCTTCTCTTGGCGACGATGTTGAAATATACATGTCCGGAGAATATTCACATATAGAAGACGTAATGATTGAAAAAGAGAATCAGCAGGCATATGTTGGTGCAAGCCACTTTGAGTTTATGCTTCGAACAAAAGTTGTGCAATCTTTGATCCCATTTCCAACAAACAGATTAATAGCAGGAAACGAATCGTTATTAAATGAATCAATAGATAAAATAGGTCTAAAACTACTTAGCACAGTGGAACGAGTCGTTCACCATATCGGGAATAGCCTCGAGGGTGACGAATGGTTTAATGATCTCGCCGGGAAAAATTCTATTGTAAAAAAATCGGTATATTCCAAAAGATCGTACTTACGAAAATCACTTTTCAAAGCCTTGGCTAGAAGATTTTTGCTTTATATATATTCGTTAATTAGCGGGAAATTATCTTAGTTCTTATGCAATTATTGTGTGTTCTGCGATTTTTATTAATTTAGTAGATATAAGAAAAAATCTAGTCTTGGACAGATTGCGGAGTAATATCCGTAACATTGATTGAATTAGTTAAATTTATAAACTCTCCTATTTAAATTAAATCCACCTAAAGTGGGATAGCTTCCAAATCTATCAAATTGATAAATAATCGGAACAATCGAATTATTTAAAAATATCTTACCCTGCAATAAATTTAAGTCAGCCTCAACAATTCCACACATATTTAAACAATATTTCCATTATTATTGATCTCTATCAAGTTATTGAATTCTGACATGCAATAAGCAATAACATTTATGGTCACTTGATCAAGCAACGATAAAATTTCATATTGACTTGAAGCTAATTAATTTGAGGTACCCCTAAAATTAACTCAAGGTTGCCTGCGTGTTCAGAAATACATCCTGAATTAATGATTGTATTGGTCAAGTAAAAAAATACCAGGTTTTGGATAATTGAGAAGTTGTTGCACCCACTAATAATTAGCTTTTGAATAGTGAAAATTTTGAGGTAATCCATTCCGAAAATGAACTTTTCCTTCATCATAAAGTTGAATAACACTTGAATTAGAAACACGTTTTGCTAATTTGATTGGAGAAACTTGAAAGCTAAGATCTCTTGAATCGACTAAATACACGTAATCATACGGATTCATTTTTTCTATTACTTCGAGTGCCAGAAAGTGCCTTAGGTTATAAGCAACAACAACAGAATGTCCTAAACAGCGAGTATTTAAGATTAATTGCGCTAGTCGTTTATGATTAAATAATTTGTATCTGAAAAATTGCCTGATAACTCAGCTAAAAATTGACATAGGATTAATAAGAGTAGAATGAGTTACTATTTTCTTGTTCTCCCAGACTTTCTATAAAATCTAGCTGTTAGACATACAATTTTTAGGTCAGTTTTATCAGTCAAGCTCTGCAAAATGGGAAAATCTGTGGTCTTGCCACATACACTGAAGATGACATATGTTTGTAAAATACCGCTTCTGAACTAATATTACGTGTAATCAAAAACTTAATATCTTAAGTCAAATTAAGTGTAACAAATAGAATTACTCAAGTCTATTATATGAGAATTTGGTAAATATGCTCGGTCGATTCTAACTTATATTTCATTTAAATATTATATTTGTTTTATAGCAACAGAATAAGTGGTTTGAAGTTATATAAATTACTAGTATCAAGTGAAGCATAAGATTTAATAAAAATAATTTATTATAAATCTAAACGGAAGCAGGTTGCTTAATTTTACTTAAGTCTATTTAGGTTAGACAGGTAATTTACAATTTGATAAAGTAAAGCATTTAAGATATATTTATATTATGAGGGTTTTAGTATGGTTAAAATATCAGATCATGCTTTTCATTCCAGTATCAGTTTGGAACAAATGCGCATTGGTAATATCTAAGCCAAGGAATAGGAAATATTTAGAGCACAAGAAAAAATTTGGTAAGTTAAATCCCGATAAAACCTTTTATTTAATTAGGCGCCGTCCGCCAGGGTGGGGATTTTTTTCTAACGTATTGTTTGTTTGTCAAGGAATAATATATGCTCAAAAAAATAATTTAGTTCCAGTAGTGGATATGGAAAATTATTGGATGAGAGAGTTGAATTCTGTAAAAAAAGTAAATGGGACATATAATGCATGGTGCTATTTTTTCCAACAAACCTCAAGTTTTTCACTCGAGGAAGTCTATAAAAGTAAAAATGTGATTTTATCGGCGGGTAGTGAAATACTTGGGAGTAAGCATTGGCTTTCTACCAAAAATATTGACCCAGTTGTTACTTACAATAACTTAATGTTTTTTCGTAGTATATTAGATAATTATATCAAATTAAATGAATCAACTAAATGCTCAATTGAAGAAACTAACAAAAATCTTAATTGGCAACCAGCAGAAACGCTTGGTGTATTCATAAGAGGTAAAGTATATGAGCATAAAATTGCAGCGACGTTTTTCAATATTCCAGAATTAGATAGCCTAACACTTGAAATAGAAAAAACCCTACAAAACTACAAACTCAATAATCTCTTTATTGTCACTGAGAGCTTTCAAATTTATGAGAATTTACGTGTTCAATTTTCAAACTACAATATAATTCCTTCTTTAAGATTTGATAAAAATTTTAACAAGAAAGCCTGGGATATAGACCAACGCGAGACTTGGGATGGAGGAATTTATATGGGATATGAAAAGACACTTACATACCTAACAGAAATGAGTTTACTTAGTAACTGTAAGCACTTCATAGGCACTCATTCTAATGCGACCATATATTCATTAGCGAGAGCAAATTTATCAACGGGCGTGCATAAAATATTATTAGATAATAAGATTCTTGACATAAATTCATTAGTAAAGTAGCGCAAATTTCTAGAGATTTGCTTTTTGTAGGGCCCTTTTCTATTATTGCAATAAGCTGTAAATCATTTTATATTTTTTTAAAATAAAACTAATTCATTTTTTTGTACCACTCAAGTTGGGCTATAGTAAAGCTAATATATAAAATTGTGGGCTTAGTGCTTAATTTCCATTATTAAATGAGTTGAGATCAGTGACCAGAATTGTTGGCTTTTTAAACGCGCAAATTTAAACTTGTTAGATTGTCATAAACTTTAAATACTTAATTATTCAACATAATTTGATCCCAGAATAATTAGAAATTGATCATAAAATTTAACTTAAAACATAAAACAAATTTCTTGATTGGCTACATGTCTCCATTGACCGCAAATTAAAAATGAACTAATGTTAAAGATTCTTAAATATTTTTTTCTTATCTTAGAATTAGCATTGAATAAATACTGAAGACGCAAATAACATTACGAAATTGTAATGATCGTTATCTCAAAAAGGTCCTTTAAATTTACGATAGAAATCACGATATGAGTCACCTTCGGGTAATTTTTCAAGTTTCTTACCACAAACTTTCAAAGCCAACATTACCAAATTTCGAACAGAGGGATAAAATAAATCTTCTAATGTTTTTCCCGTTGGACATGGTGTGTGCTCCATGCTCACTACTCCGATAGGGGATTTAAGTATTGAAGGATCAGTCTGACAAATAATTCTTGCAATTTCAGCTCCGACTCCATATGGTGCCCATGAGGTGTCAGCAACAATTAATTTACCAGTTTTTGAAACACTCTCAAAAATAAGTTTATAATCAGGGTGTGAAGGTGACGTTAAATCGACTACTTCGACACTAATTCCATAATGTACATCCAAAAATTCAGCGGCACGAATAGACTCCAAAACCATAATTGAAGTTGCAACTATTGTTAAATCTTTACCCGTTCTTTGAACCGTTGAGCCTTTTAAATAATTTCCAAGATTAGCTCCTAGTTTAAAACTAATATCATAAAGATTTCTGTGTTCAAATGAAATTACTAAGCGGCTCTTATTGTTAATTTCATACTGATAATTCTCAATTACTGAATCTACTGAGCAAGGCATAATTACTCTGATCCCTGGTACATGAGAGAATAATGAGTGCGGACTCTGGGCATGTTGAGCACCTTGACCCCAACCCCGTCCAATAATCATTCGAATCAATCCCGAAGGTTGAAATTGACCACCAAACATATATTGATATTTAGCGAAAAGATTAACAATCTGATTCATTGCAACTAAAGAAAAATCTGCACGAATATGTGTCATAATGGGATATAAACCATTTACGGACGCACCCAATGCAAATCCTGTCATCATTTCCTCAGCAATAGGAGTTTCAATTACTCGTTTCTTGCCAAATTTATTAAGCAAGCCAGAAGTGGTACCAAAAATACCTTTAGAATCACCAATTCCTTGTCCTATCAAAATTGTCTCTGAGCTTGACTCTAAAGCAAAATTCATACATTTGTAAATTGCTTCTGCATAAGTTAATTCTGATTCTAAATTAAGATTTTTCATTGGATAACATCTGTGTATAACTCTACAGGATCAGGAAACGGGGAATTTTTAGCAAATTTGATTGCTTGCTCTATTACAAAATCGATTTCCATGATGATATTTGCTTTAAATTTCTCATAGATTAAGGGATCTTTTGCTAACCAAGCCAAGTAATCACTTTTTTGTCGATAGCCAATTTCAAAATCGTCTAGTACTCCAACATGCTCTTTATATCTAAAAGTTTTTAATTTTACCCAGGCAGGTTTCTTTCTAGTTTTGCCCTGTAAGTATACATCTTTCATAAATTTAGATACTTTTTCTGGGTTCTGTGTATCATCTAATGAGTAAGTTAAAAATCCATACATCTTTGCGTGTTTTTCTAAATCGAATGATTGTCTTTCTTGTTTGGTTGAGTGAACCGCAAGATCGTTATCCTCAATTACAAAAACCACTGGAAGATTATGTAGTGCTGCAAAATTTAATGATTCGTGGTATATACCAGTATCGGCAGCACCGTCACCTATTACACACACCACAAGATTAGATTTATTATGGATCAAATTTGCATATGCGGCACCAACTGCATGCGGCAGCGTGCTGCCGACAATTGCAGATGTACCCATGAAATTGACACTGGAATCAGCGAGGTGCATTGAACCACCTTTACCTTTGCAACATCCATTTTTGCGTCCCATTAATTCAGCCATGAAAGCATTTAAATTGCCACCTTTCGCTAAATAGTAGGCGTGACTCCTATACGTTGTAAATAACTGATCATTTATATTCAAATTTGAACATACACCAACTGCTAAAGACTCTTGCCCAATTGACAAATGTAACGGACTTTGAATTAAATCAGTTGGATATATTTCAATCAATTTTTCTTCTACGCGCCTAATAAAATAAGCTTTTTCAAGTATTTTTAAAGAGTCGATCATACTAAATTGTATCCTACCTCAAAAATTAAATATAACTAATTTCTAAAGCTCGCCTAGTAAAATACTTTCACCACCATCAATAGTAATTGACGCTCCATTTATATAATTCGCTTTTTCTGAGGCGAGAAATATCACCAGATTTGCTATTTCCTCGGGAGTGCCCAATCTCCCCAACGGTAAAGTTTCAACGAATTTGTCATATTCTATTTGATCATGCGCTTGTAATTTTGCCCATCCGGTATCAGGGATCAAAATTGCACCTGGTGCAACACTATTAAATGTGATTCCTTTACGCGCGTAAACTTTTTGCTTTGCTAAATTTTTCATTAAAACATTTTGTGCAGACTTAGCCAGATTATACCATGGACGACCACCAATGTAGTTTCCGTATATAGACGAAACGGTTATGATTCTACCCCAGTTTTTTTGTAACATTTTAGGAATTGCTAAATTTGTAAATTGTATTGCGGCCCCTAAATTTTTTTGTAAAACTTCACTCCAAGTGCTGAGTGGGGTATCAATAACTGATTCGAAACCCCACCTTCCACCGCCACCCACATTATTAATCAAAATATCAATGCCTCCCCATTTTTCTTCAATAGTTTCCCAAGTTCTTATTATTTGTTTTGGATCCAACACGTCGCATTTTAAAGAAATGAAATTGGAATTGATTGATTTATGTAAGGTAGATTGTTGTAGTAGATTATCATCAGATCGAGACAAGAAAGCAACGCCCACGCCTTCTTTCGCTAAACTAATAGATATTGAACGACCAATACCATGAGTTCCACCTGTTACAAGAGCTTTTTTTCCAGTTAAAGATTTTTTACGCATAAACAAAGTTTAGCATATTGCTTTAGATTTTCTTTGTTATTAAGAAGCCAATTTATAATAGTTATCTTTGAATTCTATAATGATCTAAATTTTTATTTTTTGAGACCGTATTTTCATTTTTATATCAATGTTTAATTTTAAGATTTTTTTTGAAAAAAGCGAACTTCCGCTACTACAATTGTCGAACAAATGAGTGTTGCAAAAATAATATAAGATAAATCTTTTAACGAATTCGAATTTCCCCGAATAAAAACCACCAAATATTTCAGGAGCACTCCTTTGGGGAGTTGGTATTACCTTAGTTAGTTTCTACACCAATTGATTTGTATTTTCTCCGACTTAACCTTAGACCAAAAGGTGATGAGTAAGTTCCGAATCTATCGAACTGATGTATTATAGGTATTACTTTAGCATTAAAATGTATTTTACCATTTTCAATACCGACGTCTTCATTAATGATTCCACACATATTAAGAACAATTTTCCCATTTTTATTTACTAGATAAGTGCTTACATTTGGAACCTCCTTATACACTGCTATGTTTACAGCTGCTTGATCGAGTATAGATCCAAGCCCGTATTTACTATTTGACATCAATATAGTTGTTTCAGTTAACAACCTGGTTAAGTTTTTTACTCGGCCTGCGATACAGCCCGAATTTATAATAGGATTTTTCAAATCAAAATTATTAAGACTATCAGGGTAATTTAAAAGTTGCTGTATCCATTCAAAGTTGGATTTAGAGTTAATGAAATCTTGGGGCAAATTATTGCGAAAGTAACTGACCCCTTCATCAAATAAGTGTACGACATCATCAGCAACAAGTCTTTTGGCTATAGTAATTGGCGAGACTTGGAAAACAAGATCTCTTGCGTCAGTTAAAAAAACAAAATCTTCAGGGTTTAATCCACTTATGACTTCTAACGAGAGGAAGTGCCTAAGATTATGGGGAACAACAACAGTATCTCGTAATATTTTATGATTAAATATCACTTTTGAAACGTGTTTACTTAGCCATATATTATTTCTAATTATGTATCGAAATAGTCTACTTAACTTAGACATAGGATTAAAAAACGTATGGTAAGTTGTAATTCCCGCACTTTGCCAATATTTCTTAGTTGCTCTAGAAGTTAAGCATATCGTATTTATATCTTTAAACTCTTTAATACTTTCTAAAATAGGGAAGTTAGAAGCTTTACCAAAAGCGGTAAAAACAATATGTACTTGCATTTATCCCCCAAGCAGTTATAAATAGCTACATTTTTTACATAGACCTAGTTTACACTTTTGACAAAACTTAGTTACATTATCTTATTTCGGTACTTGTTTAATATGACGGAACAAAACGATAGAAAAATAAAGAAAGCAGCTAAAAAGTATGAAATATCCTTAACCCAAGGGATGGAGCCGGAGTAGAAGCCAGCTAAGGTAATGCCAACTCCCCAAAGAAGAGCTCCTAAGGCATTTGCCGATAAAAACTTGTAGTAATTCATCCTCACCGTGCCGGAAATTGGTGGCACAAAGGATCTAACCCAGGGGATATATCGGGCAATAACAACTGACCACCAGCCATATCTTTCGTAAAACCGCTCAGATCTAGCCAGCATTTTCTGCATCCTGGGTGAGTTTTTGCGCTCTAAAT
>Ga0169931_10005145_pt1 | contig 20038 bp, 14 predicted proteins | sample Kivu_15m_20L_FD_129675 | JGI IMG/M metagenome (GOLD analysis project Ga0169931, IMG submission 129675) | Freshwater microbial communities from Lake Kivu, Western Province, Rwanda to study Microbial Dark Matter (Phase II) - Kivu_15m_20L... | ecosystem: Environmental > Aquatic > Freshwater > Lake... | reverse complement strand
CTGTTTGTGGCCGTTCGAGGTGGTCTTGCCGTCCACGCCAAAGCCCTCGAGGCTGTGGCAGCTGTTGCATGACACGTCGTGGTTCTTCGACAGACGCTTCTCGAAGAACAACATGCGGCCCAGCGTGATCTTGGGCTCGGTCAGTGGGTTCTTCTCCGTCTCGTAGGCGGCGGGCAGCTTCGACAGCGACGCCTTCATCGCGTCCGTGACCTCGGTCGGCAACGGCGGCAAGGCCGGCTCCTCGGGCGCAGCGGGCGCAGGCGCAGCAGCAGGGGCCGCAGCGGTGACGGGAGGCGGAGGGGCCGCAGCGGTGACGGGAGGCGGAGCGGCCGGCGTTGAGCAGCCCACTCCGAACAACATAACTCCAGGGACGAGCAGTTTGGTCAGTTTCATCGCCCGGGAAAATACCACGTCAAGTGGCCAGGCCCAACATTACGCCCCGCAGCCGCGATCGACCCCGGGCGAAGGCCTAGCGCAGACCCGACTGCATCTTCTTGAGCACTGCCGAACCCGGGCAGAGCTTCTCGAAGGGAACCTCGTTCAGAGGCTCATCGACGGTGCCCTGGACCGCGTGCATATCCGGCTTGCTCTCGTCGAAGTAGAGCAATCCGGTCAAGATCTCACCGTTGCGGGTGTGGCTCTCGATGTAGTCGACCACCTTCTGTCGGTTGCTCGGATCGTAGTCCTCGGGCACCTTGCGGAAGACAACCTCGCCACCATCGTGCAACGTGACACGCTTGGTGGTTCCGGGCTCGTAGTCCGCCGTGATCTCCTGATCACCGGCCGCGACAAACTCCGACTGCAAGACCGGCAGCTGGTTCTTGCGCATGTGACGGTAGCTCTTGGTCGATCCCTCGTGATCGTTGAAGGTCACGCAGGGAGAGATGATGTCGATGAGCGCGAAGCCCTTGTACTTGATCGCGGCCTTCAAGATCGGCACCAGCTGCTTCTTGTCGCCCGAGAAGCTGCGGGCCACAAAGCCGATGCCCAGCGACAAACCGACGATCAGCGGATCGATCGGGCTCATCACGTTGGCCTCGCCCTTCTTGCTCTTCGAGCCCACGTCGGTCGCGGCCGAGAACTGACCCTTGGTCAGACCGTAGACGCCGTTGTTCTCAAGGACATACATGATGTCGAGGTTGCGGCGGATGGCGTGACAGAGGTGACCCAGGCCGATGGACAGCGAGTCGCCGTCGCCCGAGACACCGATGTAGTTGATGGTGCGGTTGGCGGCGTTGGCACCCGTTGCAATCGCGGCCATACGACCGTGTGCAGAGTTAAAGCCGTGCGCGCCACCCAAGAAGTAGGTCGGCGTCTTCGATGAGCAGCCAATGCCGGACAGCTTCGCCACCCGATGCGGCGGCATGTCGAGCTCGTAGTACGCCTGAATGATGGCAGCGCTGATCGAGTCGTGACCGCAACCGGCACAGAGGGTCGACATCGAGCCCTCGTAATCGCGCAGCGTGAGCCCAATCTTGTTGGGCAACATGCCGGGGTGACGGGCGACGGGTTTCGGAATGTAACTCATGCTTGCAGCCTCTTGCTCTCGTTTGCGTTTGCCCGCGCGCCAGGACCTGGAACATCGCGACCTTCCAGCTTGCAGATGGCGTCCACCACCTCGAAGGCCGCGAGCGGAAAGCCGCTGTAGATCGGCACGGTCTTCAGCTTTGATTTTGGAATCTCGGTGTCGAGCAACATCAACGAGCGAAGCTGCCCGTCTCGGTTTTGCTCGACCACATAGTTCACCTCGTGCTCGGCGAGATAAGCCTCGACCTCGGGTGAGAAGGGATAGGCACGCACGCGCATGTAGTCGCAGGCGAGTCCCATGGCCGCAAGGCGATCCACGGCCTCGTTCATCGCGGCGTCACCGCCACCGAGCGAGACCAGGCCCACGCGAGCAGGCTTTGACTTGCCGTTGCCGGAAGCGTAGCGAATCACAGGCTTGGGCACGCGACCTGCAGCACCCTTGTGCTTGCGAGTCAGGCGCTCCATGACCTCCTGATATTCCTCGGGGATCTCGGTGTAGACGCCGAACTTGTTGTGGCCAGAGCCGCGGGTAAAGAACGCCGCCTTTGGATCAACACCCGGCAGGGTGCGCGAGGTCACGCCCTCGCTGTCCTCGTCCGAGTAGCGCTGGAACTTCTTGCCGAGCTTTCTGACCTCGTCGCCGCCCATGACGCGACCGCGATCCGGTCGGTAGTTGTCGTCCCATTTGAACTCGGGCGACATCCAGTCGTTCATGCCGATGTCGAGATCGGAGAGCACGAAGACCGGCGTCTGGAAGCGCTCCGCCAGATCGAAGGCCGCCACCGAGAGCTCGAAGCACTCGAGCGGGTTCGAGGGGAAGAGCACAATGTGCTTCGTATCGCCGTGTGAGGCGAGCGCACAGATGAGGATATCCGACTGCTGCGTGCGCGTCGGCATACCGGTCGAGGGGCCCGTGCGCTGCACGTCGATGAGCACCGCCGGGATCTCTGCGTAATACGCAAAGCCGAGGAGCTCTTGCATCAAGGAAACGCCGGGGCCTGCGGTCGAGGTGAACGAGCGCGCGCCGTTCCACGAGGCGCCGAGCACCATGCCCATCGCGGCGAGTTCGTCCTCGGCCTGCACGATGCAGAAGAGGTTCTTGCCGGTGTCCGGATCTTTGCGGAACTTCTTGCAGTAGGCCGTGAACGAATCCATCACCGACGTGGCCGGCGTGATGGGATACCAGGCCGCCACGGTTGCACCGGCGTAGAGACAGCCAAGCGCCGTCGCCGAGTTGCCGTCGATGATGATCTGGTCGCCCGTCTTGTTCATGCGCTCAAGACGCACGGGCAAGGGACACTGGAAGTTTTTCTTCGCGTAGTCGTAGCCCAGGCGCAACGCGATCTTGTTCGAGTCGGCCAGCGCCGGCTTCTTCGCGTATTGCTCCTCGAGCAGCCGATCCACCTCGGTGAGGTCGATGTCGTGCAAGGCGGCCAGGACGCCCGCGTACGCGATGTTTTTCATCAACACGCGATCACGGGGCTTGTCGAACTTGGCGTTGCACATTTGTGCGAGCGGCACGCCAAGGTATTGAATGTCGTCGCGCTTGAGGGCGGGCGACAGCGGCCAGGTCGAGTCGTGCAACAACCATCCGCCCGAACGCACGCTGCGCACATCCTTGGCGTAGGTCTCGGCATTCATCGCGATCACGACATCGAAGGTATCGGCACGGCCCATGTAGCCGTCCTTGCTCACGCGGATTTCGTACCACGTTGGCAGGCCCTGGATGTTCGAGGGGAAGTAGTTCTTCCCCGAGACGGGGATACCCATGCGGAAGATGGACCGCAGGATAAGGTTATTGGCGCTCGCCGATCCGGTTCCGTTTACGTTCGCAAACCGGATCGCGAAATCATTCGTCTGACTCATTTTGCAGTTTCCCGATTGGCCCCGGCGTGGGGGTAGAAAAGCTCGAACTTCTGCATGTCCCACGCAGCGGTCGGACAGCGCTCGGCACACAGGCCGCAGTGCACGCAGACATCTTCGTCCTTGATCATCAAGCGCTGCGTCTGTGGCAGCCCAGAAGAGGCGTAGACCGCCTGCTTCAGATTCGCTGCCGGTGCGGACAGCCGCTTGCGCAACTCGGCCTCTTCACCGTCCTCGGCGATCGTGAGACAGCGCACCGGACAGATGTCGACGCAGGCGTCACATTCGATGCACAGCTTCTCCGAGAACACCGTCTGAACGTCGCAGTTCAAACAGCGCTGCACCTCGCGCGCGGTCTGCTCGGCATCAAAGCCAAGCTCGACCTCGACCGACAGCGCCTTGAAGCGCGCCTCAAGATCAATGTGGCGCATCTTCGTGCGCGACGCGGGGTTGTAGTCGTTGTGATACGACCACTCGTGCAGGCCCATCTTCTGGCTGATGAGGTTCTGTCCGTGTGCCGGGCGATCTTCGACCGGGATGCCGCTTGCGTAGTTGTGAATCGAAATGGCGGCCTGGTGACCGTGCTCGACGGCCCAGATGATGTTCTGCGGTCCCCAGGCGGCATCGCCACCGAAGAACACGCCCGGACGGGTCGACATGAAGGTCTTGCGATCGACGACCGGCATATCCCATTCGCCAAAGGTGATGCCGATGTCGCGCTCGATGAAGGGGAAATGGTTGTCCTGGCCAATGGCCAGAATCACCGCGTCCGCAGCGATGTCGACGGTCTCGACCACCTTCGAGCGCTGCTTGCCTGCGGCGTCCGTGAAGTACTCAAGCCGCTCGAAGGTCATGCCCTTGAGCACGCCATTTTCGATGATGAACGCCTTCGGTGCGTGGTTGAGCATCAGATCGACGCCCTCTTCAAGCGCGTCCTCAAGCTCCCACTCTGAACACTTCAGCTGATCGCGCGGCTTGCGCGCCATGACCTTGACGGTGCTTGCGCCCAAACGCCGTGCGGTTCGACAGCAATCCATCGCGGTATTGCCCGCGCCGAGAATAATCACGCGCTTGTCGATCGACTCGGTGTGACCGAAGGCGACCGATTCCAGCCAGTCGATGCCCAAGAAGACCTTGTCCGTCTGGTTGCGGCCCGGCAGATCGAGCTCCTTGCCGCGCGGCGCGCCCGTACCGACGAACACCGCATCGTAGCCCTGCCCGAGCAAATCTTTCATGCTCGTGACGGGCGAGTTGTAGCGAATGTCGACACCCATGTTCAGGATGTTGCCGATCTCGTCGTCGAGCACCTCTTCAGGCAAACGGAACGAAGGGATGTTCGTGCGCATCAAGCCGCCGGCCTTGGGCTGCTTCTCGAAGATCGTGACCTCGTAACCAAGCGGCATCAGATCGTTGGCGACCGTGAGGCTGCAAGGTCCCGCGCCGATGAGCGCAATACGTTTGCCGTTTTTGACCTTGGGTGCGGTCGGCAGGAACGCTGAAATATCACCTTTGAGGTCGGCGGCCACGCGCTTCAGGCGGCAGATGGCGACTGGCTTTTCGTCAATACGGGTACGTCGACAGGCCGGCTCGCAGGGGCGGTCGCAGGTACGACCGAGCACGCCTGGAAACACGTTGGACTTACGGTTGAGCAGGTACGATTCGGTGTATTTGCCCTGCGCGATCAGTCGGATGTATTCGGGCACATTTGTGTGCGCCGGACATGCGTACTGACAGTCGACAACCTTGTGAAAATATTCGGGGTTTGAAATATCTGTGGGCTTCACGGGGACGATCCTTCACCGAGTCCGGTGTTGTACCGGGGTTTGCAGCAATGCGGCAATAAAAAGAGGGAGGCAGCTTACCCTAAAAGACGCGATTGCAACCGCGGGCGATCCCAAATTTTTCGGGTTTGTAAACCCTTCAAACCTTGGCTTTGCGCGACACGCCGGGCGGTGTAACTTGCGTCCGCCCGGACCCTGCCGGGCGCCTTCTCCCCGCACGCATGCCTGACGCATCATCCCAAAAGTCCTCCCGAACGGCCCTCCTCATTAGGAAAGGTGCCAAGTTCACCTGCCACGCCGACGGTCTGTGCTGTTCAAGCATCCACCTTCTGGGCCCGGTGGCCGGCAAGGAGCTCATCGACGTGAGGCGCCTGTCCCGCAAGGCGGTCACCTACGAGCACGACTACCGCTCCTACATGATGACGCTCAAGGACAATGCCTGCATGTTCCTGCGTCCGGACAACCTCTGCGGGGTCCACGCCGAAATAGGCGTCGACAAGAAGCCCGCCACCTGCCGCAAGTTCCCCTTTGCCCTGACCGCCACCCCAATTGGCCGCCGGGTGACCACGGCCCACCGCTGTCCCTGCCGCACCATCGGCGAGGGTGCGCCTCTGACCCCCGAGGGCGTCGACAAGGAGATCCGCATCGACGGCCAGGTTCTGCGCTCGGAGCGCACCGTCTTCGGCAAGGTGACCCTGTCGCCTGGCAAGAGCGTCGCGTTTTCAACCTACCTGCAAATCGAGGCGCGCTTCATCGATCGCCTGCTCGCCGGTGAAGACGCGATGAAGGTCCTTGGCCAGAAGCCCTGGCGCGAGCTGCGGGGCGCGACCTCGTGGGAGGACGTGGCCGCCGACATGCACGAGCCGGCCGACGATTCGTATTACAGCATCATGCGCCTGTGGATCGGCGATGCGATCCTGAACGCCGTCGAGGGCAAGCGTTTTCCAAAGCGTGAGCGTCCCTGGGCGCGTTTCTATGAGAACTCAAAGCGTCGCTCGCCGAAGATCCGCGACCCAAAGGTGATCATCAACGACTGGCTGGCCGACGACTTCTGGTCGATGGACTGGATGGACAACGGCAACCTGGAACGCGCGCTCCGAGATTGGGCGACCCGCGTGGACATCATCAGCCGCATCTCGAAGCACATGATCAAGCAAGGCGTCCGCCGCGACAGCGCCACCGCCGAGGCCATCATGATGGTCGATGCGGTCTGCACCTGCGAGGACTGGGACGAGGTCGCCAAGGGCCTCAAGGGCTGAGGCAGCGGCGTCCAGACGAACACCTTTTTGCCCTCGATCGCACAATGGCATGGCTGCTCGATCCATTTCGTACCCGGGATCACCGACACGAACTTGTTGAACTCATCCATGGGATAGGATTTGTTCCTTTCGGGTTGCGGCGGCTTCACCGCGTGCTCCCGTAACGAGATCCCAAGGTGGGCCAGGATGGCGCGAAGCTCGGCCTCGCTTCCGAAACTCACCTTGGCTTCCAGCTCATCGCAATCGTTCGCGTGACCGCCGATGGCCCGGCGATAGGAGAAGAAGGCGAGTCGTTCGTGCCAGTCTTCAAGTTCCTGGCGAGAGTGGTTCCGGTAGTAATACGCGTCGGCCCGATTCACGATCCCATTATCCACGGTTTCGTCGGAATTCGGGCTGCGCCGCGCGTTACTTTGATGCCGTTGTGGGTGCCACGTCGGTCGACGTCTCGCCGGAGGGCGCCGCGCTGGCGGACTCCCCGCGATTCGCCACGATCACACCGTCGAGGCGCAACCGGTTGGAAAATCCGGAGCTCCCGAGCGCGCCGGCGTTCACCACCTCGGGTGGTAGCGCCTCTGCCTCCGGATCCGCGAACACCTTGTCGCAGGCAGTTCGGAAACGCGACCAGATCTCGTCGACGACCTCACGCGGAACCTGCCCGATGGTCTTCCAGCGTCGCTGCAATTCCTTGGTCTCTTCCTGCGCAGCGTCTCGATCACCGTCATCCGTGGCACGAATGGCCAGCGCCTCGGCCTCCTCGCACAACTTGGTCTTCTTGCTCAGGTTCTCCGCGCGCTCGGCATCCTGTGCCGCAAACGCCGCCTGCCGTGCCTCGAAGAACTGATCGCATGCAGTCCGGAACCGGGTCCACAGGTCGTCACCGGCTTCTCGTGGTACGGGTCCCGTCGCCTTCCACTCGGCCTGCAGCGCCTTGATGCGCTCGCCCGTGTTGCGCCAGTCGCTTGAACGCGCAAGCCGCTCGGCCTCTGCGCAAAGCCCTTGCTTCACCTTGAGGTTCTCACCCCTGGCCTCGTCGCGCACCTTGTCGTTGGCCGCGCGTCGCTCGTAAAAGGCGTCGCAGGCTGTGCGGAAACGCTGCCAAATCAGCTCTTTTTGCTCGTCGGGCACAAGACCGATGGTCTTCCACTCGTCATGCAGGGCGCGCAGGGTGTCGCTTGTGCCCTTCCAGTCGGTTGACTCGCGCAGCGCCTCGGCCTTCTCGCAAATCGCTTCCTTCTTCTTGAGGTTCTCGGGGCGCTCGGCGTCCTTCTGCGCGAAGTATTCGCCACACTTGGCGAAGGCCTCGTCACACGCTTTCTTGAACCGCTCCCACAGCACCTGGCTTTGCTTGGAGGGTAACGGGCCTGCGGCCTTCCAGCGCGCCTGCAGCTCCTTGAGCACCGTCGGCACCGAACGCTTGTCCTCGACGGTGTCGAGCACCTCGACGAGCGCCTCGGCCTCCTTGATGAGTTGCTCGACCTTCGGCAGGTTCGTCCAACGCTTCCAGTCCTCGGCATCCTTCATGCTGTCGAATCGAGCCGACAGCGCACCCAGCCGCTCCTCAAGGCGCGCACGTGCCTCTTGTACCTCCGTGTCGCGGGACGCAGCGGCCTTCTTCACGAAGGGACGCGCCTCCTTCATCGCCGCGCCCAACTTCTTGAGATCCTCAGACTCGGAAAGTGCAATCAACGCCTGCTCGGCTGCGGCGAGTTCCGCCAGCAACGCCGTGCGCTCGGCAGTGCGACGCTCAGACGCCAGTCGCTCACGCTCCAGCTCTTCCGGGGTCTTCGCCTTCGCCTCGACCGGTGCGGCGGCGACAACCTCCGGCACAACGCTCTCGCTCTCGCGCTCGACCTTCTCGGTTTTCGCGGTCTTGCGGCGCTCCGCTTCCTCTTCGGCGCGCTGGCGACGCTCATCCGCCACACGGCTTGCCTCGAGGCGGCGCTGGGTCTCCTGCGCGTGTGCTTCGCGACGGGCGGTGAACTGTGCCTGTGCTCGCTCGAAACGCTCACGCAGCGGTTCGTCGCCAGGTACGCTGCCGATCTCGGCCCAGCGATCGCTTGCATCCGCCAGCTTGCCCTCGACCATTTCCCAGTCCTCGCTGGTCTTGCAGTACGGTTCGACCGTCACGCAAAGATGGGTGAGTCGCTGCCGCAAGCGCTTGGCCTCGCCGGGCGACATCTCGACCTGAGCCACCTTCTCTTCGCGTCCACCGGTCCGTTGCTGTGCCGCGACCCGGACGGCCTTGAGCTTTGCGGACTTGCCAAGGCCCACAAGGGCCTCGTCGTCCTTGATGCACTCAACAGCGCCGATCGCGATGCCCTTTTCTTCCGAGTCGCGCGCAAGTGCAACAAGCGCAGCCCTGTCGCTCACCTTGGCGGCCGCAGCCTTGCGGATCGCGGGATCGGTCGCGCCGACAGCGACGCTTACCAACAACTTCTGATCGCTCACCTTGTTGAGCGCCGTCTTTCGGACGGCCTCAGAGGCAGCCTCACGGGCCACCTGTGCGAAGTCTCGCTCGGCCACAAGCAACTCGAGCGCCTGGTTTGCGGTCAGGCCCTCGGCGGTCGACGCCGCAAGCGCAGCACGCATTGCCAGCTCAGACACGCGCGATGAAGCGAGCTCGCGCAAGTCGGTGTCGGCATCGTCGGTGGCGACTTGCTTCAGGATCTCGGCATCCCGCAGCCGCTTGACGGCGACGCGACGGACAGACGAATCGCTGTCTCGCAGGGCGACCTCGTTGAGAACCACGACCTCTTCGTCGCTCAGGGATCGGACGGCCGCAATACGGACGTCGGGGTTGCTGTGTCGCCAGGCGGGTCGGAAAAAGTCGAAGATGCTCATGATTCGGGGAGCAGCATACTATACGGAACCTGGGCATCGGCCACTACACCTTTGTCCGACGCCGCCTTCATCGCGACCACCGCTGCAGGTCGACACTGGTCGACACCGGCCTGTTTCAGCGCACAACACAGCAACGATGGCGTGACGTGGCACAAATTCACGAACACGTCATACGGTTTGACAACCGAAGGACGAGAAGAGCGAAACGGAGGTTGCTCGAAATGGCACGGCGGGCGGATGCACGTACACGACGAAATAACGCCTCGAAACCGACCCGGCCTTGCGCGCCGCATCATGAATCGTCGGCGGCAGCGGCCGGCCTCCTCCAAACGTGGCCCGGGTCACTGCCGGATTTCCCTGAAATAATCGGCTTTTACCCGGACTTTACGGTGCGGATGAACTCGTTCGGCCACGCTGAGTGTCTTCCTGCCGATGATCCTGTGGAAAAGTTGGTCTCAGGCATCTGACTCGGGCACGGTATACGCATGATTCACCTCGAAGGCATCACCAAGTCCTACTGGCTGGGCGACCGGCCCGTTCCGGTCTTGCGCGATGTCGACCTGAAGGTGAGCGAAGGCGAGATGGTCGCCATCATGGGCTCCTCGGGCTCGGGCAAATCGACCTTGCTCAACATCCTCGGGATCCTCGATGACTACGACGAGGGCGCCTACACCCTCGACGGCACGCTGATCCGCGATCTCAGTGAGTCGAAGGCCGCCGTCTACCGCAACAAGTTCATCGGCTTTGTCTTTCAGGCCTTCAATCTCTTGCCGCTGAAGTCGGCGGTCGAGAACGTCGAGCTGCCGCTGCAATACCGCGGCATGCCGCGCGGCGAGCGTCACGAGGCCGCGATGGCCGCGCTTGAGAAGGTCGGGTTGGCCGCGCGTGCCGAACACCTGCCCTCTGAACTGTCGGGCGGTGAGAAGCAGCGTGTTGCGATTGCGCGTGCGCTCGCCAGCAAGCCGCGTCTCATCCTGGCCGACGAGCCCACGGGCGCGCTCGACTCGCGCACCTCGGGACAGGTCATGGAGCTGCTGGAGCAGGCCAACGAGGAAGGCGCCACCATGATCGTCGTCACGCACGAGGCGGACATCGCCGCACGCTGCAAGCGCCTTGTCCGTATCCGCGACGGCCAGATCTGGCAGGACAACGTACAGACCCCGATTCGCATCAAGGAATCGGCGCCCGCGGCGGAAGGCGTGACACAGACCCCATGACCTGGCTCGACCGATGGCGCGAGATCATGGCGACGCTGGCGCGACGAAAGTTGCGCACGGCGCTGACCGCGTTGTCGGTGGCGTGGGGGATCTTCATGCTGGTGGTGTTGCTCGCAGCCGGTCAGGGGCTGTCGAACGGCGCGGAGAATGCCTTCGCCGACGATGCCGCCAACAGCGTCTACATCAACCCGGGCCGTACCCGCATGGCCTTCGCCGGTCACGGCCCGCGACGGCGCATTCAGCTGACCAACGACGATCTCGACCTGCTCGCCAAGGCCGTTCCCATCGCTGACCGAACCTCGGCGCGATTCCGACCGCGTACCGATTCTCGTGCTTCGTTTCGCGACCGACAGGGTGACTTTTCGGTCATGGGCGTTCACCCGGATCACCAGTTCCTTGAAAAAACCACGTTGGAGGAAGGCCGCTACATCAACGACGCGGACATTCAGGACCGTCGCAAGGTGGCGGTCATTGGACTTGCCGTCGCGCAGCGCCTGTTCCGGGATCTGGAAACGCCGGTCGGCGAAATGCTTAACCTCGGCAGGAATCGTTTTCGCGTGATTGGCACCTTCTCGGACACGGGCGAGCAACGCGAGCAGGAGACCATCTACATCCCCATCACCACCGCGCAGCTCGCCTTCGCCGGTGGAAATCGAATCGACAACATCGTCTTCTCCGTCGGCGAAACCTCGGTTGAAGAATCAAATGCCCTCGTCGAAGATCTGCACCGACGTCTGGCCGAGAAGCACTCGTTTTCGCCGGTCGACAAGGGCGCGCTGCGCGTCTTCAACCGACACGAGTTCTATCAAAAACTCGGCAAGGTTCTGTGGGGCATTCGCATGTTCGTCTGGTTGATTGGCCTCGGGACGATCATGGCGGGCGTGGTGGGCGTGGGCAACATCATGCTCATCGCGGTCAAGGAGCGCACCCGTGAGTTTGGGATGCGCAAGGCCCTCGGCGCAACACCTCGCTCGATCGTGTCGATGGTGCTCGAGGAGGCGCTCGTCATCACCACGGTGTCGGGCTACATCGGCCTCGTGGCCGGGGTTGCGCTGGTCGAGTTTGCCAAGCGCATCTTGCCGGAGGACACCGGCTTCTTTCGGGAGCCCGACGTGAATATTGGCGTCGGAATCGCGGCCACCGTCGTACTCATCGTGGCCGGACTTGCCGCCGGTTTTTGGCCTGCCCGTCGGGCGGCCCGCATCAACCCCATCGAGGCCTTGCGCGCGGAAGCGTAGCACTGAATCCCCATGAACATGGACAGGTGGAACGAGGTCTTTGAAACGTTGCAGCGCAACAAGCTGCGCACGTTTCTGACCGCGCTCGGCGTGTTCTGGGGTGTCTTCATGCTGGTCATCATGCTCGGCTTCGGCCGTGGCCTCGAGACCGGCACAGTCGGCTCGCTGTCGGGCTGGGCCAAGAACGCCGTCTCCTTCTGGCCAGCGCACACCACGATGGCGCATGCGGGCCACAAGCCCGGTCGAAGGATCAAGTTCTCGATGGACGACGCGGAGGTCGTGCAGGGCCGCCTGCAGGGCGTGCGCATCGTCGCGCCACGCATCACGCAGGGATGGGGCTCGACCCGAACCGTCACACGCGGCAACAAGACCGAGATGTTCCAGGTCACCGGTGACGTTCCCGAGTACCGATTCCTCGAACCGATGGACATCACCGACGGACGCTTCTTGAATCCGAACGATCTGGCCGACTATCGCAAGGTGGTGGTCATCGGTCGCATGGTCAAAAACGCGCTCTTCCGCGAGGACGAAAAGCCGATCGGGCAAACCCTCAAGGTCAACGGCGTTCCGGTGACGATCATCGGGGTGTTCAAGTCGAATCAGGAAGGCGATCGGGCCGAGTGGTTCGAGAACCGTCTTTATATGCCCATCACGACCTTCGCTCGCATGACCGGCCGGGCCGATGGCGTCGATCAGTTCACGGTGTTGTTTGAAGACCGCATCAATTCCGAGAAGGCCGAGGCCGAGCTGCGCGGTCTGCTCAAGCGCCGGCACGACATTCACCCCGAGGACGGCGGCGGCATCGACAGCTGGAACCGCGAGAAAGACTTCCGCAAGTTCATGGGCCTATTCGATGGCATCGCAGCGCTGTCCTGGGCCGTGGGCATCATGACACTCCTCGCGGGTGTGCTGGGTGTCAGCAACATCCTCATGATCTCCGTGGCCGAACGCACCCGCGAGATCGGCATTCGCAAGGCGATTGGCGCAAGGCCAAGTTCGATCCTCGCGCAGATCGTGCAGGAGGCCATGGTGTTGACGGGACTCGCAGGAGGCCTCGGGCTCGTGGCGGGCGTGGGCCTGCTGGTGGTGGCCAAGACCATCGTGCAATCGATGCCGTCCGAAGGTGGCCCGAGCTTCTTCGCTGGCCCCGATCTCGATCTCAGCAAGGCCTTGCTCGCGACGCTGGTGCTCACCGTCGCAGGTGGACTCGCCGGAATCGCGCCTGCCCGCACCGCACTTGCCGTCAAGCCCGTCGAGGCCCTGGCACATGATTAACGACTGGTCGACCTCTGGAATTTCAGGATAAACGAAACATGCGAAGAAAACGTTCTCTCACCCGCAGCGTCCCGCTCCTCATGGCCGTCACGGTCATGACCTTGATGGGTGGTACGCTTTGGTTCCTGTACCAGAAGTCGCGTCCGGTGGCCGCCGAGGTGCGCACCGATTCGCCCGAGCTGGCAGACATTGAGAAGAAGACGGTCGCATCGGGCGCCATTCAGCCGCGACAGGAGGTCGAGATCAAACCGAAGGTCAGCGGCATTCTGCGCGAGCTGCTCGTCAAGCCCGGTGACAAGATCAAAAAGGGCGACCTGCTTGGTGAGATCGAGATCATCCCTGATCCGGTTGGACTCAACGACGCCGAGCTGCGCCTGCGCACCGCCGTGTTGCGCTCCGAACGCGCCAAGCGCGAGCTGGATCGCGTGGCCACGCTCGCGGGCCAAGGCACCTTGCCGGCCGCGCAGCTGGATCAGGCGCGCACCGAGAGCGAGCTCGCGGCCGAGGAAGTGACGACCGCCGAGTCTCGCGTTCAGCTGATGCGCTCGGGAGCCCTCAAGAAGAGCAAGGGCGCCTCGACCCAGATCGAATCCACGGTGGATGGCACCGTGTTGTCGTTGCCGCTCAAGGAAGGCTCGTCCGTCATCAACGCGAACAGCTTCAACCCCGGCACGACGGTCGCCTTCGTCGCCAACATGAGCGACATGATCTTCAAGGGAACCATCGACGAGTCCGAGGTCGGTCGCCTGAAGGTGGGCATGCCGGTCAAGATCGTCATCGGCGCACTCAACGAGCTCAGCTTTGACGGCTCGCTCGAGTTCGTCGCGCCGAAGAGCCTCGCAAAGGAAGGCACGACCGAGTTTGAGATCGAGGCCGCCTTCCGCATCCCAGACGGCGTGATGGTGCGCGCGGGCTACAGCGCCAACGCGAACATCGTGCTTGAGTCGCGCAAGCAGGTGATGTCCATCGACGAGGGCTACGTCGTCTTCGAGCGTGGCAAGACCTTCGTCGAAATCAAAAACGGAACAGAAGACGGCAAGGACAAATACGAGCGCCGCGAGGTGAAGCTGGGCCTGTCGGATGGCCTGCGCGTCGAGATACTGGACGGCGTCAAGAAGGGTGACGTGCTACGAAAGCCGGATCCGACCGAGATGCCCAAGGGCGGCCCCCAGGGTGGACCCGGGGGACGACGCCGCGGCGGGTGAGCGCTACTCGAGGCTCGTGCTGAGGATCGAGTCCATCAACGGGAATTCGGCGGACAGGTAAACGTTGCCCTGCGCCTGCAAGCGGCCCTGATCCGGTCCACGACCGCCAGGGGCGCCCTCGCCGTAGCCTGCGTACAGCTTGTCGACCACGTCCATGCCTTCGACCACCTTGCCGAAGGGCGCAAAGCCCATCTCGTTGAGGCGGCTGTTGTCGACAAAGTTGATGAAGAGCTGCGTGGTACGGGTGTTCGGACCTGCGGTGGCGAAGGTGATCATGCCGCGGGTGTTGGATTGCGTCGGTGGATCATCCTTGATGTTCGCCGAGCGCCACGCCGCGCTGATGGCCGGATCGCCGTGGATACCCCACTGCACCATGAAGCCTGAGACCACTCGGAAGAAGCGGGTTCCATCATAGAAGCCGTTCTTGATGAGGTTGTAGAAGCGATCGGCGCCGTTGGGCGCAAACGCGCGCGTCACCTGTACCACAAACTCGCCCTTCGAGGTCTTGAAGCGTGCCTTGAAGGTTTCTGGCGCGGTCGCGACGTTCAGATCGGGATTGAGGCTCTTGCTGCCATCTGCTGCAGCCGCCGGGGCCTTGGGCTCGGCAGGCGTCGGGGCCGCCGGATTCGCGGGGGCCACCGCCTTCTGAGCGGGCTCGGACTTGAGCGGAGGTGCCTCGACGGATTTTTGACAGGCCGCGGACGCCACGACCGCGAAGGCCGCAGCAAGGAGCAAGGTGGTTCTGTTGCCGGTTTTCATGGGCGCGCAGCATAGGACGGAAGCCCCGCCCTTCACAAGGCCCACAGCCCTAGCGGTAGCCGCGGCGCCGGCGCAAATACCACTCGCTGCAAAGGAGCAAAAGTGCGAGCGCCATCAGCCCGGGATGGGTTCCAAGCTCGATCGCCTCCCGGCGACCAAGCCGCTCCTCGCGCATGGGCTTTATCGCCACGTCGCCGAGGGTCTCCTCGAAAAAGCGTCCACCGCTGTCGTGGGCCAGCGCCGCGAGGACCTCCGAGCGCGCCACCTCCTCCTGCAGCTCGCGACCCTCCGCCCGAACGATGAGCGCCTTGTCCTCCTCGAGGTGGCGGCCATCAATCGCAGCACGTCCGCGCAGCCGGTAGGCACCGGGCGGCAGGTTCTTGAACTCCACCCGCGCCTGACCATCGGACGCCGTCTTGACCTCGTTGGTCTGCACGGGTCGTTCACCACCCACCGGGATCACGTCGAGCGTCACCACGATGTCGGCGGCTGGCGTGTAGTTCGCATGCAACGAACGCAAGCGCACGCCCACCGTCTCATTGCGATTGAACTCCGGCTTGTCGAGCTCGATCCGCAACAACGTCAGCACCGGATCTCGAACCAGCCACCTTATCGCGTTCTCCCAAAACTTCTGATACGCACGCGCATCATCACCGGTGCCGGCAGCCTTGAAGCCCCAGTGCCAGGCGCTGTCGGTCGCGAGCGCCATGGTTCGACCACGGCCCACGTCCGCCACCGAAAGGACCGGCGCGGGCGTTCCGTCCGACGCCTTGTCGCGCGGATGCACCATCAGCGCGGTCGCGTTCGGCGCGAGGCTTGCCACACGGTTATAGCCATCGAGAACGGGCAGACTCTCCCAGCGTTTCTGGTTGGCGCGCGGATCGAGCACGAGCGACGTGACGGGATGACCGTTGCCAGCCTCGGTCAACTTTGGGCGATAAGGCCCTGCAACAAAGGCCTCGGATTGACCCGGCGAATCGAGCACAACCGGCAGTATCGGCTCAAGCGCGCTGCCGGCGTAACCACCACCCGCAAACGACAGATCGCCGCCAATCATCACCAGCGCCCCGCCACCCATCACGTAGTCGCGGACCCCGGGCAGATACGGCGACACCTGATACGGGCCGTAGTTGAAGTTCTGAAATACCAGCAGATCGAAGGTGCCGAGCTGGTCGTGAAAGATCTCCTGATATGGGAACGGAATCAGGGACAGCTCTCGCTTTTGATCCCAGGGCGCGTCGTCCTCCAACGTGCGCAAGATGAAGAACGAGACCAGATCGACGTTCGGATCGAGCCGCATCAACGAACGCAAGAAGCGGGTATCCCAGGACGGACGCCCGGTGACGTGTAGCACGCGCACCCGATCGCGAATGATCTTCAGCGCGAACACGTGGCTGTTGTTCGACGACAACGCCTCGCCGCTCAGAACCGGGGTGCGGATCTCGAACACCGATTGCCCGGGTTGCTGCGGCGTGAAGGGAAACGCGATCTTGACCTCGGACGAGTCGCCCTCAAGCTTGACCGAGCGCGTGTCCATCAGTTGCCCATCGCGATACAGTGCCACCTCGATATAACGGCCGCCGAGGCCGCTCTGCCGAATCACCGCCTCGATCTCAATGGGGGTGCGCACGAAGGCGAAGTCATCGGCGAGCACGGTCGCGACCGAGATATCCTTCAGCGCCTTCTCTCGCATCCACACGCTCGAGATCGGCACGCCCATCTCACGCACCAGCTCACGGGTCTCGGGATCAAGTGGGCCGGCGCCGATTCGCCCGTTGTCGATGCCATCGGACAAAAGCACGATGCCGCCCAGATCGCGTCCGCCATAGCGGCTCTTGATCTCGGTCAGCGTCTCGGCGACGCGGGTCGCATCCTGCTCGGGTGAAAAGGCGGACTCGGGCGAGACCGGGCTCAGGGTTTCACCCATCGTATAGAAATCGACGCCGTGGCCCTTCGCGCGCCATTTCTCGAAGCGCCTGTGCTCGTCCCGAATGATCGTTCGAACGCGCGCCGACCGAGAATCACCGCCCGACGGCGGACTCACCCCCATCGACCGAGACACATCCACGAGAACCGCCACGTGGTTTCGGATGCGGGTCACCTCGCGCAGCTCAAGCGTGGGTTCCAGTGCCACCGCGAGGCAGGCCGCCACCGCGAGCAAACGCAACACAAGCAGCTGCAGCCGATAACCACGCCGGGGCCCCGTCCACAACCCCCACGCCGACAACACCACCGCAAGAAGCGCAGCCACGCACAGCAAGGTCACCGCGGTCGGTCCGAAGTGACTGCCTAGCACCAGGCGCCAGTCGTGAAAGGTGAGCTTGCCCATGCCGGTGAGGTTCAGGGACGTGCGCGCCGCGTGCGCAGGATAAAGTCGATATGCGCCTGCTCTTCCTTGTAGTCGAGACACAGCGCGTACATCACGGCATTCACCGCAAAGCGGAAGGCCATTTCGCGTTGTCCCTCACCGCCGGGGATGACCTCGTGTTCCCAGCGACCATATCCGTCGCGGGCCATCGCACCACAAACATCGTTCTGCGTGTACAGCACGCCGATGCGCTTTTCGCGCTCAACGGCCTCGACATAGGGCGCTGCCTCCACCCGGCCGACGCCCGACTTCAGAAGATAAAACGACTTCCACAGCACGTGGCTTTCGGGGACAGCCTTCGGCAGATCGCCCGGCAACAACTTGGCGAGCAATCGTCGTACGGATGCATCAAACCCGCCGCCGGCGCGACCTTCGGCCGAGTCGATGAACAGGAATCCACCAAAGGTGATGTGGCGGCGCAGGCGCGCGGTGTCGGCGTCGGACAGCGGCGCAAAGCCCCGGTCCCCGGTCAGGAACACGATGGGGTGGGAAAACAGCTCGGGATCGCCCGGACGCACCGACACCGGCTCGGAATCGGCGACGAGGCTGGTCCTGCGCTCGAGCGCGAGGCCAAGGCGCTTGAGCGCGGTCGGTCGTGGATCGGGTAAATCGGGAAGCTGCAGCCGACACAGGCGAAGGCTGCGTGCGGGCGCGGCTGCGTGTCCATCACGGGCAAGGGCCATGGGCAGCCCCAAACCGCCAAGCAACAGGGCCCGCCGACCTGCCAGAGGTCCCTGGATCCGGAAATCCCTCGCGATCGGTGTGGAAAATCGGCGCGACCCGTCCGATACTGCGGCGGTCATGCGATTTGCACCCAGGAAGGTTGGTTCTTCGTCCATCTTGAGCCCACGGCCCGTCGGCCGCACGGCGCTGGCGAGTATGGCGCTTTTTGTCGCCGTCGTCGCCCCGGGTTTCGCGAGAAATGCCTCGGCTGGCAACCTGGCGCCCCGACCGTTGCAGTTGGCGCAGGCCACCCCCGAGGTGGAACCGTCCGAGGCCGAGGCCGCGGCCGAGGGGGACGAGGAGCCCATGCCGCAGCCGACTGCGCCGATCGTGCGGGATCCGGTCTTTCACCACACCCACCAGTTCGGCCTCTCGATCATGCCGGGTATCGGCTACCGCATCATCGTCCCCTACGGCGATCCGGACAAGGACGGCATCAGCTGTAACGACGGCAGCAGCACCGCCTCCACGGGCAAGCGCGTTTGCACCTCGCGGGTTCCGTTCTTCGTCGAAGTGCAGGCCTCCTTCGGCATCACCCAGCGACTCGACATCATCACGGATCTGCGTTTCGGCGTCGAGGCCGACAAGCCCGGTGGCAAGCCAGGCCCTGGTGACACGTTTGCGCTCGCACCCGGCCTGCGCTTCTGGCTCGACGACGACGTGAACTTCAAGTTCTTCACCACCGTTCAGGCGGTCTACGACAACACCGATCAGAACCAGCCGAAGGTGTCGAACACCGACTTTGGCTTTCGAAATGCCAACGGCATGATGTACGACCCGATTCGCAACATCGGGTTCTATTTCCAGTTCGCCGAGACCATGGGTTTCAAGCGCTGGTTCCGCATGGAGCTCGACGTGGGCTTCGGCGTGCAGGTCCGCGTCCCGTAATAGACCGTTATTTGCTCACGACGCTGACGTTCTTGAAAACGCAGCGGGCGGCATTGCGCAGCGAGGCCGAGCGCCCCCTCCGGAGCCCGGTCAGGCTCAACTCGTGATCCATGGGCGTTTTTTCGACTTTCTCCCCGGTCCGGGTTGCAATGAACCCCAGGGACCATCGCCATGGGGAAGAAAAAACGCAAAGCTCAATCGTCGGCCACTGCGCCGTCTGAACGTCGACTGCACACCCGCGGCCTACCGCAAGGTATGGAGGTCGACGTGTACGTCGAAGATGCCCCACACACGGCTGCGGCGCGCAACCTCAGCGAGGGCGGCGCCTTCATTGAGGGCGGCCCCTCCGTGGCGGTCGGCGAAGAGGTGATCGTCTCGATTCAACCCACGCCCGAAGAACCCGTCTACCTGTTACGGGCCGAAGTTCGCGGCGTGCAGGCGCAAGGCCAGGAGCAAGGCATGGGTATTCGGTTCATCGAACCGGAGCACGATCTGGTCGCGGCCTGTCGCTCGGTTGTACAGCCCGCGACCCGCTGATTCGCCACACCACTATTTCTTGGCGCTGTCGTGGATGCGGTGCAGCCAGCGCCACAACGTGCCCACGTCTTTCGATGAAATATGGTTCAGGACGGGCATCGTGCCCTCGGTGAAGCCCTTGATCTTCTCGTGCAGGCTGGGGTGATCGCGCTCGTCGGTGACGGCGAGCGGCGGCACGCGACGGTAGGCCTCCATGTGGCTCAAGAAGTCGGGGCCACGCACGGCGCCCTGTCCGCCAATGCCGTGACACGTTTGGCAGTGCGCAAGGTACAGGTTCCAGCCCGAGCGATCCGAAACCCGCCGCGTCGGTTGCGCCAGCTGGGCCTCGTAGGCTGACCAGGTGACGAGGCGTACTGCGCTGAGCTCGGTCGGGTAGAACCACGGGCTGTAGGAAGCGAGCTTCTGGCCATAGACCACCTTGGGACATGGCAGCTCGAAGCGGTTGTGAATGCTGTAGGTCTCGCCGAAGCGCTCACGGACATCCCCGTGTTCAAACGCGATGAAGATCGCCTCGACCTCGGCCTTGTCCTTCAACTTGACCGGGATCCGCATGCCAT
>Ga0169931_10005144_pt1 | contig 20041 bp, 24 predicted proteins | sample Kivu_15m_20L_FD_129675 | JGI IMG/M metagenome (GOLD analysis project Ga0169931, IMG submission 129675) | Freshwater microbial communities from Lake Kivu, Western Province, Rwanda to study Microbial Dark Matter (Phase II) - Kivu_15m_20L... | ecosystem: Environmental > Aquatic > Freshwater > Lake... | reverse complement strand
TGGTGTTAAATCCTACCAGTGTAGGCAATAACTTTCGATTACTGGCCCATATCAGTGTGAGGCTGGTGAATAGTGTAAAGAAAAATAACCACCAAACACTGATACCGAATATTAACCCAGGTATTATGATTATGGCTTTGGCTAACCACGAGGCTGCTTCTACTATGTTATAGTCTGTCCAATATGCTTTGGTAAACCACATGGCATAACAATCTCGGATCTTGTTCCATCGAGAATGAGTATAGACTATGGCAATGAAGATGACAAATGCTATATTCGCGATTAAGATCTGTTCTATGGTCATTAATGCTCTTTTAAGATCTTCATGATCTTTTCTTTTTCAAGGATATCCTTTTCCAGTGCTTCGTATTGGCGACGCAAATCTTTCAACGATTCCCAGCGTTCTTCTAATGCTGCGTTGGGATGCAGGATGGCCAATCTATCCTCTACACGATCCATGAAGTCTTTGAGGCTGCGCTCTCCCACTTTGATGTCCGCTTCTGCGTCCACGGAGATACCATCATTGTTTATGTTTACTCTGGGCGATTGAGTGTTGGTAAAAGTGGTATCACCATAATTATAACTGCTGTTCCAATTTACGGTGCTACCAGTGATAGAGTAAGAGGGATCTAGGGTTATAGTATCTATGCTGTCAACAGTATAAGTTGAGTGTGCCGCGCCATAATTGCCTAGGTCGATAGTGGCATCTGACGAGCCCGATATGATAAGGACATCGTTAGAATCACCACCACTGACGTCAGCGGCAGTGTTCATGTTGTCCATATTAAGCCGCTTTCGAGGCCGCCTTGGCTTCTTTGCGTGCATTCTTTTCTGCTGTAATTTCGTTTCTACGAACCTTAACTGATTTTGCCAATTCAGCCAATGCCTTGCGGGCTCGGGTGCCTGCAGCAGAATTGCCTCCAGAGAATTTGGCATCTTCTGCGAGAAATTCTTCAAAATTGCGTTTGATTTGTTCTACGGTGTTATCCATTTTTATTTTCCTTATGTTTTAATTTTACTATCTGTGTCTGTGTTTTTCAAGATTTTTTCTAATTCTGGAAAAATTTTTTTAAAATCTTCTGATCTTATAGAGTCAGATCTTTTTATTATATCTTCTCTAAGTTTACTTATGTTGGCATGTGAAGTTCCTAAAAATTTGTTCGAGCTGTTTATTTCATAATCTATAGGAACATTCATGTAGTTTATTACAGGCTGCAAATCATATTTTTGATATATTTTTAGTTTTTCTGATACAATGTTCTTTTGAATAGAAGAAAAGTTTCCGATATCAAAATGAGATGGTTTTCTAACATAGTTTAGATAGATTTTCTTAGGATCAAAATTGATTGAATTTATCCAATCAAAGAATTCTGGAAGATAAAACACATTAAAAATGCTGATCGAATTACAAATAACTAAATCTATAAAATCTATTGATCTAAATTTCTGGAAATTTTCCAAAACCTCAAACCATTTAGCTGGATATCTTTGATACTCGAATCGATCTTCTATATCATCAATAGAAATAAAAAGCTCTATCTTTCTAAATTTTTTCCATATATCTATTTGATAACTAGTTAAAGAAATAGTTCCGTTGGTTATGTATCGTAGATCGAGATGATGGCTGTGATTTTTATCTATGCATTTTTCTAAAAATTTCCAATGATGTTTAAGTAGTAAGGGTTCTCCCCCCGAAAGTAGTATTTTTTCTAATGTCGGTAGAAGAGCTTCTAATTCTTGCCATGTTCTTTCTTCAGGAATAATAAAGTTAGATTTTGTTCCGCTTACAGTTTTACCAAAAATTTTTACTTCCTCTTCCGCCCATGAATGACTGTTGATACTGTTACATATCCGACATTTCAGATTACAGATATTTCCAAATTTAATGTCAACTAAACTAGGACCGAATGTCAAATTAGTGTCATTAATTTTGTAAAAATGATTAGCCCATTCGGAATTTTCATTTAATCTTCGACTGATTCCTTCCGAATCTTCTATTTGCCAACAATTTTTACAGTTCTTTGGTTTCTGATCATTAAGGAATTCTTTTCTTAGATTGACCATATGATCGCTATTCCAAATGGTCAATATTTTTGAGTTATCAACTTTTATTTTCTGATCAGCAGAGTCGGAAAAAACTTCGAAGTATTCACAGCATGGTCGAACATGCCCTAACGGTCCGATTTCTAATTGCGTCCAGGGGACTATGCAGATATGTTTTTTCATATTGTTAATGTGTGGTCGGTAGGACTTGAACCTACAAAGGCTACGACTATGTCTACGCCCCGTCCCCATTCTGGACTATGGGTCCAGCGGGAGCTCTGCCAATTTGCTCACGACCACATTTTTATTGTACGTTCTTTATTTACGAAACACAACAGATAGTCAATTAAATATACACATTATATGCTCAAAGATTTTCAATCTATTCCTTTTTCTAATATTGTCCGATTTGGACAGAGGACGATGTTTTCCCGTCCTCTATTTTCGGTAAGTTGGATACTAGGCAGGTTTTGTAATTATTCGTGTAGCTATTGCTGGCCCTATGCTAGATCAGATAAGATAGATTATCAATCATTTGAAATTTATATTAAAACTGTAGACGAAATCAAACGACAAGCTCGAACGAACGGATTTACAGAGTTTCATTGGAGTTTCAGTGGAGGAGAACCTACTGTATATAAACAATTATTAGATTTGGTAAAACATCTAGACGATGGTGTGCAGACTCCTTATCAAAGTATACATATGACTACTAATCTTAGCCCTGGTAGCAAATGGTGGAAGGTTTGGTGCGAGAACACGTCAGTTTTACAGAGAAGGAGTGTAACGGCCAGTTATCATTCAGAGTTTGCTAAAGAGCAAGAATTCGGTGATAAGTGTATACAATTAATTTATGATGGGGTTTATGTAACGATTAATCAAGTTATGGTTCCAAATCATTTTTTTGAACTCTATGAAAGATGCGAGCGACTACACAATCGTGGAATTAATGTGACATTGAAACCTCAGAGTGATCCGACAGCCAGTTCTGTTGTTGATGGTTATACTGAAGAAATGATCAACTTAATGCAGACAGGATTTCCTCAAAGATCGTTTGGTGAAGAAATATATCAGATAGAACTCTATGACGAACAAGGAAAAGAATATCTGTTTGATCAAGCTGAAAGATTCAATGCCTACGGATTTAATAAATTCCAAGGATGGAGTTGTAATAGTGGATATCAAAGCATTATAATAAGAGAGAATGAAGTTAAAAGGTCTTATAGCTGTCATGATCAATCTCTAGGAACACTGACAGATGGCTTTACTCTTTTCACCGAACCAAAAATCTGTATCACTCCTAGTTGCGTTAGTTCTGCAGATTCAAAGATACCGAAATGCAAATCGATCTAGATCATTTACATTACTGGATGTCAGCTATACGAGAAAGTTCTGATCCTAAGAGAACTTTAGAAGCATTCTGGAGAGGACAAATACAGAGTAAAGTTTGGCTGATTAATAATCTAGCACCATTCATTGATGTTCCTGTAAGTATAGATATACACGGCGGCTGGGTAGGAGTTCTTTCCAGTTTGTTGTTTCAAAGTGAAATCGATTGTACTTTTATTCGTAGTATAGATATAGATCCCCAATGCGAACCGATATCTAGAATAATGAACAAAGGAGAGGAAATAGAAGGAAAATTTGAAGCGATAACCTCTGATATGTCTTTGATCACATCTGCTGCAGATGTGATAATAAATACCAGCTGCGAGCATATAAATCAGCAGGCATATGACATCTGGTTATCAAAATTACCAATGAACAGCCTTATAGTATTACAGAGTAATAATTACGATATTGAGGAACATGTAAGAATAGTTAAAAATTTAGAAGACTTTAAAAAACAGAGCAACATTCAAATTTTTTGGGCCGGTGAATTATCTTTTCCTATGTACACGAGATATATGTTAATAGGAAAAAAGAATGCTTAAATTTAATCGATTAGTGGCGTATGGATGTAGTATTACTTCGGGATTCGAATTAGCCGATCACACAGTTTCTAATCTATCAGAATTTGAAATAAACAAAATTAAAAAAAATAAAGGAATAGAGTACTGGGTAGATTTTTTAGAAACAAAAATTACTGAAAAAGAACTTCGCCAAAAAGAATCAGAATTGTCCTGGCCAACGTATATCGCTGATTATTTAAATTTAAACTATCTTAATAGAGCTGTGCCGGGCGGGAATAGTCAATCAACAATATATCTATTAGAGAATGATATAGAAAATGGTACAATAAGAGACGACGATCTTATACTAATAGGTCATACTGAGTTTAGCAGGTGGTTTTGGATAAATGAAAACAACGAACCCTATTCTGGCTGCATTGGAGGAACGCTAAGAAGATGGCCTTCAAAAACTTTCTATAGAGAATTTATAAAATATGTTGCTAACGATAATTTTTTTATTTGGCAATGGCATCATGATATAAAATATTTAGATATGTTATCTGATCGATTACATGGAAGAATACTCCAAGTTTATTGTTATAAACCATTGAGTCAAATCATAAAAGAAAAGAATTATTATTTTAAAAATTACAAATTTAAATCTGTTCTAGATCATTATTTTTCATTTGATTTGTTAGTCGATTGGAATAACGAATCTCATGTTCATGGATTCACTCATCCTAAAGTCGAATTCCATAAAAAGTTTGCTGAAAAATTTATACCTTTGATTCAATCTAATTTTCAAACTGATCTAAAGGATTAGAAAAAAGATCAGTTTTTCCACACGTCCGGGCACAAATAATCAGTTGTTTTTGTTCCCAATGTTCGTACCATATTCTTTGATATACTTCTGAATTTATTATTTTTTTTATAGTAGTTTTGGAAGCATCAATATTTTCTATTCCTCCAAATTTTTCAATAAGTGTATTGTATTCTCGCAACATTTTTTCTTTTATCGGTGATAACATGGGATTTGAATCGATATGAGAATATGGAGCAGTAGCTATAAAGCAACAAGGATAAACATGTTTGTATGCATCTACATAGATTTCTTTGGATTTTAATACCATACAATCTATCTCAGTGGTCTTGACTATTTCTTCGTAATTCTTGAGTATTTTTTTGTCGATAAATTTTATTGGAGTTTCTATAGAAGGGTGTAATTCGTAGATTTTTTCACCTTTTTTGTCGAAAACATCGAACTTTGGTTCTAACAAAAATCTAGAACTGTTCTTCATATAAAAATATTTAAATCCTAGGTTTTGAGATAGTTTTTTTGCTTCTTCGACTTGATGCTCGTTGTGTAAAAATTTAATATAAGCCCATTCAGCAGTTCCGCCGGCTTTCATAAATTCTTTGGCATTTTCTAAAATTTTATTGTAATCAGTCCCGATCCTATATAGGCTATGAGTGTTCTCTAACCCGTCTATGGCAAATATTACACAATGTTTTTTCGGCAATGCTTCGAAAAGTTTTTTCCACCATTTTTTATCTCTAAGACTTCCATTGGTGTGAATTCTAATTTCTAGATCAGAATTTATATTTTTAGAATATTCACACATCTCTAAGAGATTATTGTTTAATAAAGGATCGCCATAATTACCACAGAAATAAAACGATTCTATTTGAGTGAGAACTTCCTCAGTCATTATAGACTTGAAATCGTCCAACGACCATTCTGTTATTTTTATCAATGGGTTAGGAAGACCTCCGTGATTATTTCTACCGCACATCGGGCAAGATGCTTGGCAATTGTTCGTGATTTCTAAATGAATAGATTTAAGTTTGTCAAATAAAAACATTGAAATAAAAATGTAAGTCAGCGATATTTATTAAATAATAGTAGCACATTAAACAAATTTAAAATGAATGAAATTTTTTGGATACAACCGGAAGGAACTAGACTAGGAGATTGGCAACGTAGAGTCAAAGATATGACCGGCACATCGACATTCTGTGTCTTACCGTGGATACATTTTGCTACGAGACCAAACGGGGACATGCGTCTTTGTTGTTCAGCCAATGCCAGTGGCGCTGGCGATGACCATACTGTAGGATTGGTCAAAAATGAAACCGGAAGCCCGGCGAATTTTGGAAAAGAAACACCAATGAGCGCATGGAACAATGATTATATGCGTTCGGTTAGAACTACGATGTTAGAAAATAAAATTCCTAATAGTTGTTCTAAGTGTTTCGAAGAAGAATCAAAAGGAGTGGCCAGTAAACGAGTCTGGGAAACCTATACCTGGTTTAATCGAGGCATCGACATTCCCAAATTAGTTAAGGATACAAGTATTAATGGAACTATTCCGGAAAAATTGATTTACCTAGATTTAAGATTAGGACATACCTGTAATCTTAGATGTGTTATGTGCAGTCCTCATGATTCGAGTCAGTGGGTTCCTGAACATAAGAAAATATTTCCATTGTTTCAATCGCAGGAAATAAAAAAACAGATGAGATGGGATAGAAAGTCGTTTGATAATTTTTGGCATGAAAATCCTGACTTCTGGCGAGAAATATATTCTCAGATCCCTAATTTGAGAGAAGTTTATTTTGCCGGAGGAGAACCTCTAATGATAAAAGAACACAAATTGTTTCTAGAAGAAATAATTAGACAAGGGTGTTCAGATCAGATCATTATTCGGTATAATTCAAATGGACTGTTATTAAATGAGGAAATAATCGATCTTTGGAAATCTTTTAAATTGGTTAAATTTGCTATCAGCATCGATGATATAGAAGATCGGAATTATTATATTAGATATCCATCTAATTGGGAAACTATTACTAAAAATTTATACAGATTAGATAACACACCTGATAACATACAAGTTAGCATAGCCACAGCCATACAGATTTTAAATATAAAATCTCTTCCGGATTTCGCTAAATGGAAGATTACTCAGAAGTTTAAAAAAATAAATTTAGAAAATGTAATAGACGATATCGAAGCAGGTGGCGGAATTTTCAATATGCATTTGTTGTATATTCCTACATTTCTTAGTATTAAATGTTTACCTCAATCAGATAAAATCGAAATAAGAAAAAAATTTGCTGAGTTCGCTAATTGGTTGTATGAGAATTATAGACAAGATGAAGACTTTTGGAAAAAGAATCCTTACGGATGGAAGAGATGGCAGGCAATTTTAGATTTTATGGATTCTGAAGATCATTCATCTTTGCTGCCTGCATTCCGAGAATATATCTTAACTTTGGATAAGTCTAGAAATACCAATTTTAAATCTACGTTTTCATCTCTGCAACATTTATTATGATAAAAAAGATCGATAACAATTTACCCGAAGATCTAGTCACGATAGAATACATGATGGGAAATTTATGTAATTATAAGTGTCATTATTGTTTTCCGGGAAGTAACGAAGGGGATCAACCTTGGCCACACATCGATATACTTAAGAAAAATTTCAGTCATTTATTAGATTATTATGTTAAAAATAATAAAAAAGTATTCCATCTTTATTTAATTGGAGGAGAAACCACTCTCTGGCCTCAGTTAGAAGAATTTTGTGATTATTATAAAAGTAATTATAATATTATTTTAGAAATAAGCACAAATGCTACTAGAAAAATAAATTGGTGGAAAGATAATTTTCGGTTATTTGATCATGTAGGAATTTCCGTTCATCATGAAACTGTTAGGATTCCTCATATAATTGAAGTAGCGGATCTGTTATATGAAAAAAATGTATGTGTATGTGTAGATATATTAATAGATCCTCATGCTTTTGAAAAATGCATATTTTTCGTTGATCTATTAAAGCAGAGCAACAACCCATGGCCTATCGTAGCTAAATCGGTGCATTTCAATGGCGAACATCGATACACTGATATACAGTTAGAGTATTTTAAAGATGATATAATAAAAAGATATCCTCCAGTATCTTGGTATAATCAAACTAATAAAAAAACTAAACTAGAATTAGAAATAACTTACAAAAATGGATCTTCAATAAAAGTCTTTAATGACAGTTGGTTGTTAAGAAATAATTTGAATAAATTTCGAGGATGGTCTTGTAACTTAGGTCTAGATGTGATAAAAATATTTCCGGATGGCAGGATAACTGGAAACTGTCAACAGAATTTATTTGGATTAGATTTTGATCATAACTTATATTCAGGAAATTTTATAAAAGAGTTTAATCCGGCTTTTCAGCCAGTTACATGCAAAAAAATATTATGTCCTTGTTCTAGAGAAGCGGCTATTAAAAAACAAGATGCCAGATTTTAATATATTAGAACCATTGGTTCCGGCCACTTTTCAGGTCGCATGGGAATCTACGTTGAAATGCAACTTAGATTGTAGTTATTGCGGTGATGGCCATGATAATTCGCAAAAGCATCCTGAATTATCAGAAAGCTTATCTACTGTAGATTTCATAATAGAATATTTAGATTTATATATGAGAATTAAACCCGATAATCAAAAAAAAGCAAACATCAATATACAAGGCGGAGAAAGTATTTTTCATCCTAATATAAATGAAATTTTACAGTATCTAAATAATCAAAAAAAACATAAGAATTTTTTTCTTTCTGTAAGTTTAATAACTAACGCGATTACAGGAATAAATCGGTGGAAAAAAATTGTAGAGTTAGTAGACAGTTTTACAATTAGTTACCATTCAGAAAGTCTTAAAAAGCAGCAAGAAATATTTAGGAAAAATGTTTTATATCTGAAAGAAAAAAACAAAGGTTTTCATGTCGCTGTAATCATGCATCCAAAACATTGGAATAATTGTCTAGAAATTATAGAATGGTGTAAAAAAAATCAGATAAAACATATTACAAGGCAGATAGATCATCATTGGAGCGATTTTAGATTTAACTACACAGCTCAGCAGGCAGAATATCTCACAGGATCAAAACCCCCTGATTTAATGTCTAAGGTAGTTCATTTTTTTAAAAATGGAATAGACCTATCATCTCAGGGAAGAGCCTGTTGTGGTAACAATACTTTATGTTCTGAAAAAAATAATCAGATTTCTTATGTGAGAGATAATAAATTTAAAGGATGGCATTGTTCAGTTGATAGATTTTTTTTATACATTCGTCAAACTACCGGAGAAATTTTTACCAATAAAGACTGTGAGATGAACATTGATGGAGAAATTGGACCTATCGGTTTTCTTTCAGAATCAAATGAGATTTTAGATAATCTTAGGAATCGAATAGCGAATAACACGCTGCCCACAATTATATGTAGAAAAAATACTTGCTGGTGCGGGTTATGTGCGCCTAAAGCCAAATACAAAGATGATTACGATAATATCATAAAGAAATATCGAAAATGATTTCAAAAATTATAAATTATTTTAATAATAAAAGACTTTTAGTTGTTAAGAAAAAATTAGATGATGTTGGCCCTGGTTTTTGTTTAGCTCCCTGGACTAATAATGAGTTGCATTTAGGAACGGGAACTACTCATAGCTGTCATCATGTAGATACTCATCTTATTCCCTTAGAAGAAATAAAAATAGATGTATCTGCACTGCACAATACATCGCACAAAAAAAATCACCGAAAATCTCTTTTAAACCAGGAAAGACCAATCGATTGTAGATATTGTTATAAAGTCGAGGATCAGGGTACAGTAATCAGTGATAGAATTTTAATGAGTTCAAAAAAAGACAGTTTGCCTTATTACGATCAAATAAAAAATCTTAATTGGAAAGATAACTTTGATCCTACTTATTTAGAAGTTATATTTTCTAATACTTGTAATATGTCTTGTTCTTATTGCGGACCTTCATTGAGCAGTAAATGGTATTCTGAGGCTTTATTGAAAGGTCCTTATCCTACCAGTACAAATTATAATGATAAGATAGAAAAAATGTATAAGGAAGATGAAAACCCTTATATTTCTGCCTGGTGGGAATATTTTCCTAAAATTTATTATAAATTAGATCATTTAAGAATATCTGGGGGGGAGCCTTTATTAAACAGAAATACATTTAAACTCCTCGATTACGTGAAAGAAAATAAAAATAAAAATATGAATTTAACAATAAATTCTAATTTGTCATTAGATTCTAAAATAATCGCAGAATTTATTGAAAAAATTAAAGAAGTTCAGAAATCTAAATCTATTAAAAAAATAACAATTGCTACAAGTGGAGAGTCTACATCGCACAAAGCAGAATACATAAGAGATGGAATTAACTATTCTTTATGGTTAAAAAATTGCGAAACAATATTATCCGAATTGCCTGATGTTTCTTTTCATCTAATGTGTACGTATAACTGTCTTTGTGTTTCTAGTTTTACAGATTTTCTTAGAGACTTAAATGTTTTAAGAAAAAAGTACAGAAAAATTTATCTATCAGTAACCTATCTTACTCATCCAAATTTTTTAGAGCCGGCCTTGTTGCCTAAAAGATGGAAAGATACTATGTATGAATCTCTGAAATTTTTAGAAGAAGAGATTAAAGATAGAGAAGCAGTGTATAGATTTAAACATGTTATCTCTATGTTTGAAACTACTACTCCTACAACACAACAGAAAAAAGACTTTTTTTCTTTTATAAAAGAATACGATCTTAGAAGAAATAAAAATTTTGATAAAACATTTCCTGAATATTCTAACCTATTACATGATTATTCCAAATTGGAATAAAATCAGAATTTTCTTTCGCTTTAGGAACACACATTCCGCAACCACATCTTTTGTTAGGACAAATAATAGGATCGGGGCTATCTAGTCGATTTTTTAAATCAGTTAGTACAACATGCGATTCATCTAATTTTCCTATGCTGCCTGTTTTTTTTCCGTGCGTGGCCTGACATGTTTGATGATGATAAATTAAGCCGGTTTCTTGATCTATGTGCAAAAAGAACCAATTTACCATGCATTTCCAATTTTCAAATTTATTTTCCACCAAAGTAATATTTTGCCATTGATCTTCTATTTTTCCTACTAGACATCTGCCTCCACAGCATTTTCTCCCTAATTCACATCCCTCTTTCATCACCGATGCCATTTCAGCAGAAATTTTCATTTTTTCAAAAAACCATTTCTGCTGTTCTTCAGAGTATGTATGCGATGTTCTTCGAGATTTTCCATCTTCATCGATAAACCACCCCGATCTTTCTATAGTGCCATCTCCGATAGGAACAGGATTAAACTTGATATCGTTTTCTTCTAAAAAATCACAAACTTTTAAGGCTTCTTCGAAATAATTGCTGTGTAACATCACATTAACCTGCAACCATATATTATTTTCTTTGAGTTTTAAAATATTGTGAAGAACTCTTTTTTTAATTTTTACGTCAGCTTCGGCATGCCAACTTACCGTTATTCCTTTGATATAATCTACGATTTTTTCTATATCTTTCTCTGGCCACGTGCCGTTGGACGTGAGACCGAGCCCGAATGATTTATCAGATAATTTAATTTCTTTTACAAGATCCCAGAAGTTGGGATTTACTGTAGGTTCTCCTCCGGTGAAATCTATATTTGTAGTGAGATGATATTTTCTTTTTGAATTGTAGATTTCTGTATATTTTTTAATAAAATCAAAGGTGGACAGCAAAGAATCTAAACTAGCAGGTTTACTGTAATTATTATGCCTGGAGGCAGAACAATAGGTGCAATCTAGATTACATCGTCTACCGAGATCCCAAGTAACCATCATTGGTTCTGGATTTATTAAATTAATTGCTGTTGTTTTGATCATTTTTAATTTTAGTCAAAGGTATATCAGCAGCACAGGTACACCAATCTCTGGTACAGATCACAGGATCAACAGGTGCTACAAAACTGCCTTGATAGATATTACCGAGGCTACCTCCTACTCTGCAGGTAGCACGATGTACTTCTCCGTCCCAGTTAATCATTAAACTTTCAATCCCGGCGTTACAGGACCAGTCTCTAAATTGATTTAGATGTTTTTTAATTATATCATTAGCATGTATTATTTGTTCGTCGTTTATACGACAATTAGGTTTGGCTGTAGCATCTTGCTCTAAGATCCATTCTAAATCTTTACCCTCATACCGAAGATCGTCAAACACATTATGATCTCCCTCGGTCCAGCGTATACGACGAACAGCAAATTTAATTCCTATGTCTTTAAATGCTTTAACAACATTTCGAACATGATCCATTTTATTATGGTGCGCCATTACGTTAACAAAAAATTCTCTTTCTGTGCTATCGTAATACTTCATAATTGTATCGACTATTCTAGTCCAATCATGTTCGAAGTGCAAACTAAACACAAGGTGGTTGAAATACATTTCGTTTTCTAGATACCATCGATAGCCTCTGGTACCATTAGTGGTCATGTTGACCCAAAAAATATTTTTCTTTTTAAAATATTCTAATAAATCTTCTATATCGGGATGAACAGAGGGTTCTCCTCCGGTCAGACTGATACGCAATGGTTTTTCTAAATCAAAGAGCCGATCTACTGCACGCTCTAAAATATTAATATCGGTATGAGGACTGAAGTTATCATGAATAGCACTGGGACAATAACTACAGTCGTAGTTACATCGTTTACCTAGATTCCATTCTATTTTGATTTGATCCTGATGCGGCCATGCTGAAGTAATCTTATACATACGGCTTAAACTCCGGTACAGCATCTAATAACTTTTGATTTCTTGAGATATCTAATCTACGATTGAAATCTAAAAAATCCCTCCAAAGATAACTTTGATCACGAGCCTTTAGATAGTTGATGTTATCTCGTATCTGTTGATGTGTGATCTTTTCTAAAATAGGATATCGTGCTACATTATGAAAGGTGAAAATTCTCTGAGATACTGATTCTAATCTACTGATCGCTAATTCCTTAAGTTTTTGTGGCAACACCTGTGCCGATAAAACATTAGGATAGCTTACTCTATGACTGTAGAAAACTATGTCCATTGCATTGATGAAATAATCAATACACTCTGCTGCCTGTAGGATATTGCCTGCTTGTGCGGTAAATGCTCCTACTACACGACTGACATTAGGAAATGACTGAAATATTTTAATATTTTCTTCTACGGTAGCAAACGAAGAACCAGAACGAATATAGTCATACACAGAATGAATACCGTCAATACTAACATTAACTGCAACGCTACGGAAATTTGGCCAGTAATCGTAGATAGTTCTCCCTTTAGAAATACCCGTGGTCGTTCCGTTAGTTGCGTATTTTAGTTCGATATTTTTTCCATATGGCTTCAACATGTCTAATATCTTATAATGCTGCGGATCCATTAAAGGTTCGCCGCCAGCAAACTCTACTCTCTTAAAGTAGGGCAACAGTTTTTCAAGGCTTGACCACCAATTATCGGTGTCGTCAAATGGTCCTATATACTGACCAGGCTTTCGAACTAACTTGGCCACAGTAGGAACTAGATAATTGTTTTCTTTTTCGTAGAAAGGTTTAACCTCATCCCAATCTTGCCATGATGTACTGTCTAATGGGTTACACATTCGACATTTTAAATTACACAGATTATTGAGTTTGATTTCCATTGTAGGAAATTCGAATGGCATCGTATAATCTTCTCGTAACTGCTGTAGAGCATTAGGATACAAAGTGATACGTGCTTCTGGAATTACACCGTTGATATGTCGTTGACGGAGACTTTCAACGCCTTGATCTTCAAGATCAAAACATGGCTTACAGACTTCAGGCCGTTCGCCGCTGAGCACTTGCCTACGTACTTCACGCATACTATTTCCGTTCCATATATCTTCTAAGCTCTGTTCTTGTATCCACCCAACTGGCTGACTACGACAGCAAACTTTAATAGCACCGTCTTCTCGTGTAGCTAATCCCGTAAACGGGTGCATACAAAATGTTTTACTTTGATTGTTCAATGGCCCAATCTCTTTCTTTACACCAAAAACATTCGCCGCAGATAGGAACATATTGACCTACTCGATAATTTCTATAGTTTAAATTTTCAAATGTTCCTTCACAGCTTCTGGTCAAATGTAAAAGGTCTAAAATATTTAAATTAAAATATTGATTGATTATCCAATCTTTCTGAATAAACCTAAAAGGATGACACGCATAGATTCCCATGTGCATCATAATTTCTAGATGTTTGTTGTTATCTGTAGGATCGATGTCTCTGGTATGCATCCCTTTAAAATCTACATTTTTAGGATTTCTAGTGACTGCGTTGAAATATGCATCTATTTTTTCATAGAAACCTATATATTCTGCGAAAGACCTAAGTTCAATAATATCTCCGCTGACCTGTTTTCCGTATTCGTCGATGATAGTAGCCCCAGAGTCACCCCATTCTAAATCAGGAGGAATAAAGTTAGTGTGCCTTATAAATTGTATATCTGAAAATCTGTTTCTCAACCAATTAAAGACATTGAGGCTATCGTATTGTTGCCACGGCTTGGTTTTCCAACATCTAGTATGTGAAATTATATGTATTTCAGCTCCAGTTTTAGTTTTGCTTATTTTATTACACAATAGAAATGTTAGCAAAGCGCTGTCAGCTCCTCCGCTAAGACTTATAGATATTTTTTTCCATTCTTGATTGAAAGGTATTTTAACTCCGTCTTGTTGAAAAAAATCTGGTAAATCGTTCATATTATTTCCATCTAGGATATCTATTTAAATCTTCATAAAATTTTTCTACATTTAGTTTCCAAAAAGATTGTTTTAGTCCTCTATAGGACCGATTCCCTTCAAATTTTAATGTGCCAATCTCTGCTAAGGCTGGACAATAAATGTTATGAACTAACTTTTGAGAACCTGTTTCAGAATCATTGCTGGTAATATATAAATCGGCTCCGGCAGGTGCCCATTCTATACATGTCGGAATAAAAAACTGTCCAGTAATATTCTGATGGTATTGACAGGTAAATTTCAAAGATCTTAATTGGTGAAATGGAAGAAGATCAGTAAAAACACAGGTGCGAGCACATATTCGATAATTGTTATCTCCCATGATATCTAAACTATGAGCAGCTACAGATCCCACAGGTTTGTCATTGTAAAACAATATCCAAACAGATTTTTCTCTTTCGTTATCGAAACAGTTTACTAACATCTTTTGGTTAGAATTATTTAAATATCCCTTAGATTTTGCTTTATCATAAAATTCTTTAAGGTCAATATGTTCTGACCAAGATCTCATCTCGTACATATCCACTCTTTTATTTGTTTTATTTAATTTCGCATATATAAATAATTTGTGATATTGACAACACCATTTTTTATATCCTCCGACCTATTAGATCGAGCAGCGAATTCACTTGGAGAGATAAATTTAAAAACTACAATCAATCAACCCAACGGTAGATTTTTTTATGATCCTTGGGAAATCAAGGATGAATATAGAGACTCGATTTGGGATAAAATGCTATCTACGATACCAGTACCTATCGGAGAAGCAAGGATAATTATTTTGGAACCAGGAACCTGCTATCAGATACACGCCGATATCGATGATAGGTATCATTTAAATATCAAGGGTGAGAAATGTTATATGATTGATATCGATCATAATCATCTTTATGAAGTAGAAACTAGCGGAATTTGGTTTGAGATGGATGCAGGAAGATTACACAGCGCAGCTAATTTTGGAAGATATCCGAGAATACAGTTAGTGGTAAGAAAATTGCTTAAAGATAATCGATTAAATATGCCGGTGACGGTACAAATAACAACTGATGTCTTATCGGAAGATGATAGAAGATTTGTATTTGATCAAACAGTTAGTCCTTGGTTAAATTCCGCTAATAAAAAATCTTTGGTATCTGACTTTAAATTTACTAAAGATGTTGTTCAGTTTCAAATAGAAAAGGCAAGCATAGAAGAATTTGAAAAAATAATAGTCAAAGAATTTAAACTAAAATATGAATATTGATAATTGGAATTATTTGTACAAAATTGCGAATGGGCGCATGGGCGAAACCAATATGATGTATACTCCGTTAGTCAGTCCTGATGAAACAATTATGTGTATGTACTGGAACGAACGCAGTGATTATTTAAAACACAATCCTCTAGCGAGCAAAGAGTTAATTGATTCTTTTTTTGAAAAGGAAAAAAATAACATAAGATTTTTTCAAAAATTTTCTTGGTGTCCAGAACTACTCGAAATAAATGAAAGGCAGAAAAAAATCTTTATAAGATGGAACAATAACACTTTAAATAGGATTTTATTTTCAGACAATAATTATTCTTTAAATGATATTTGTCCTGATTGGAAATTTCAAATTTACAAAATTTTGTATGATATTAAACAGGAAGGATATTTAAAATTAGCCCTTTATCCACACTGTTTTTACTTAGATAATAACAATAAAATTAAAACATTTGATTTTTATTCGTGTATCAAGATAGATCAATCTCTTATCGAAATTTCTAAGATTGAAGGATTAATAAGTCCGTTTTCCGTTGATCGATTTGAAAGAGCTACTATAGGAAACCACATAGATTTTAACATATTTTTTAAAGATACAATGTTAAATTATCTAGGAACTTATTGGAATGATAATCCTTTTCCTAAATTTTACCAAGAAATATTTCAATGATAATATCTCAAGATCTGATAGATTGGAATTCTATAATTGACCATTTAGAATCACGAAAGGGAGTAAGGATTTCTAATGACCCGTCGATTTGGGATTTGTCAAATCCCAAATATTTAGATATTAAAACCAGATGGGACGACCCTAAATTTAATGCGAATTCTATCGAATGGATTAATTATTATCCTGAAATAGACTTCTCTAAGACAATTACGAATCAGATTTCAGATTTCTTATCAGTCAAACCTCATAGATCATGGATTAGCAGAATAAATCCAGGATATTTTGCGCCATGGCATTGGGATGTGGATGATCACGAAGATCAGTATCTCAAGTACGGTGAAATATTAAGATATAATATTTTTATTTCTAACCCTACCCCTGGTCAAATTTTTATTTTAGAAAATAATTATTATTTCGATCAAGAACAAGGAACAATCCTTAAATGGAAAAATCATAGGCAATGGCATTGTGGAATCAATGCATCTTTTGTCCCTAAGTATATGTTTAATCTAGTCTGTTATGAATGATTTCGATATTATAAGATTAGACAAAATTAAATTTAATTTTAACGAACTTCTAGAATATTACAATATTTTAGAAAAAAATTTCTCTCATTTAAAATGGAAAACTGATTTTATAAAGGATCAAAATCAACTCGAAGGAGTAAAATATTATACTGACGGAACTTTTGATTTACCTTGGTATTCTTGGGGCATACAGATCAGTTCTAATTCTCAAGGACAGATAGAAGGCGGGTGGAGAGCCGGAACAGATCCTTCGAAGATACCTGAAGAAACATATACAACTTCTGGGCCACTGGTTTTCGGAATAGCGAAAAAAATGATTGATAAAATTCCTAGTATCTCCCAATTAGGTTTGGTCGTACACCCCCCGGGAGGAAAGATTATAGAGCATCAAGATATAGCGCCGGAAGATATAAATCTGTATACGGTGCATATTCCTATAGTAACCAATGATAAAGCTTTCTGGATTAATTCGTCAGGCAGGCATGTTCTAGAGCCAGGATTCGCCTATCTTCTAAATACTCATCGGGTTCATGGGACCGATAATCAAGGATCGACTCCAAGAATACATCTGCTTTTTCGAACCACTATCGAATCAGCAGAAACATTAGTCAATGAAGGAATAGATATCAGTTAAAAATCATACGTCGTGATTTGCAATGTGTATCTATTTGTGAAACCTATGTTCACGACACCGTGTTGCATCATATGATCTTCCCAAAGAAACAAATCCCCTTTTTTATAGTTTGAAATATATTTGTCTTTGTAAACGAAGATGTGTCCGGGTATCCAGTCTTGTAAAAATAAAGTATATCTTTTAGGATTCTTAATGTCTAAAAGGTGAGGATCAAAATGCATAGGCTGCATCTGACCAGGCAGCAATTTGATAAACCACCAAAACTTTTTCCGATTATCGTTGGGAATTTCTGGCAAAGAAATTTCTATATTTTTTATTGAATCAGTATCAGGGGAAAACTGCTGGAATACATCATTGCGATGAGAGTAACCGGGCCTTAATGTTTCTCTAGCATCATCTAATTCGGGTCTACCTCTCCATTTATCGGGCTGCCAGACCGGAACTGTATCTCCGTTGTCTTTGATTAAAAATTCCATCAACTCGTCAGAAATCCAGTCAGCATAATTTTTTATTAGTATCATTTATTACCAAGTAGTAAAGTTAAAAATTAGCCTAACATTTTTTCCTAAATTCGCTGAACCGTGCCAGTCCATTTCGTTTTGAAATTTATATAAATCTCCTTGTTTATAATCTTTAAATAGTTTATGGTTATGTAGTAACACATGACCCCTTTCATAGTCTAAAAGAGACATCCAATACCTTTCAATTTTAGGATCAAATTGAGGCTCACCGTCTACAAATTTTCTACCATAAAGTGGATGATCGATATGTATAGGCATGATCATTCCGGGATTATATTTTATAAAACTAAATTCGAAATTTTTATCTCCGATATCGATAGGCAAGTCATTTGCGGTTATTTTAAAAGGAAAATTATGATGCTGGTACGAAATGCAGTATACTATGTCTCTTTCAAAATTTTCAGTCACTGATGCGTTAAATCCGTCGTCCCATTTAGGCAAAACTGATTCATCATCTTCATTTTTGAGATTTTTGGGTAATAGATCACCGTCATGATTTAGCAGATGTTCCAACCATTCATCTTTAATCCAGTCTTTAAAATTTCCAATATAAATTAAATCTTCCATATGATCTTCCATAAATTATTCGGTTATGATATCAAAGAACAAATAAGGATTGTTAGTGATATTAACAGTTCCATTCCAATCTTCTGTGTCGTCATACTTAAACATATCTCCTAATTTATAGTCTGTAATCAATTCTCCATTGACCATAAAGATATGTCCAAATTCGTAATTTTGTAAAAACATTTTATATCTCTTTAAAGATTTAATGTTAACTAAATCTTCATCTTCGGGAGTCTTCAAAGGTATCATCATTCCGGATTTTAATTTTATAAAATTCCAGTCTATAACTGTTTCTTTAAGATTTAAGGGCATTGAAAATTTGAAAGGAAAATTATGATCAGAAAATGCTATACAGCTTACCCTATCTTTGTCCCAATTTTGAAAGGTTAATCTATATTTTTTGTCTCTAATATTTTTTTCGTCGGAAACGTCTTTGATATTTTTAGGTAAGAGGTCACCATTATAATTGTTTAGATACTCTATCCACTTATTATCTATCCAAGAACTAAAATTTCCTACGTAATAGTTTTTCATTATTCTAAGTATTGTTTTTTAAATGATTCCATCAATCCCCCAAAAATATCGATGATCAGTACGCTTCGAGGACGATTCCCAAGATTACCCGCAGCATGGGGTTCATATCCATCAAAAAGAAAAAAATCTCCTTTTTTGTAATCTTTGATAAGTTCTCCTTTATACAGAAAAATATGCCCATCTTCATAATCTTGTAACGGCATCCAAAATTTAATATAAGGATAATCTAATTCATCTATGTGAAATGGTACGAATTCACCGGGACGATAACGACAAATATTCCAATCATAATCTCCAGGAGTTATTTTTTCATATCCGTCTACGATCATAGGAAATTCTATGTTATAAGGAAAATTTTCTCTATTGAACACATTGTTGTTTATTAATTCTTTTGTCCATCCATCATCCATCCAAATTTTCCAAGTTTTGGTGCCTTCATAGATACTAGGATGTATGCCAGTCTGAGATATTGAAAATTCAACCCATTCATCTTTGATCCAATCTTTAAAATTTCCAAAATATCGCATTTTATTATTTTTCATATTTTTCACCAAATTGTAAAATTGAACGTTAATCTAATATTATTAGAAGTATTGCAAGGTCCGTGCCATGCCATTTCGTCGTGATATCTGAAAAGATCTCCTTTTTTATAATTACAGATTAATTTTTCTTCGTAGATAAATACATGCCCTTTTTCATAATCCTGCAAAGGCATCCAATACCTCGTTACTGAG